>JADMIO010945802.1_pt1 | contig 29984 bp, 34 predicted proteins | sample 8958161 | NCBI WGS metagenome assembly JADMIO01 (sample SAMN16585339, study PRJNA669376) | soil metagenome | isolation source: Crop rotation soil | place: USA: Cullars Rotation, Alabama | collected 2011 | reverse complement strand
CGATAATCCTTATGGCCTTATCCCGGCGCTTCAGCAGGGCGGACTCGTCACCCAGGTCACCTTCGGCATCCTCGTCATCATGTCGGTGGGGTCGTGGTACATCTTTTTCGTGAAGCTGTTCGAGCAGCAGAAGATCATCAAGGAAGGGCGCCGCGCCCGCACCGCCTTCTGGCAGGCCGCGGGCCCCGCCAGCGGGGCCGACGACGCCGCCGCCAAGCTGGCGAGCGCTGCCTCCAAGCTCGACACCAACGGCGCCTATCGCCAGATCGTCGACGACGGCCTGACCGCCAATGCCGAGCATCACAAGCTCACCGATTCGGTCGACCAGCACGACTGGATGGTGAACTCGCTCGCGCGCAGCCAGGGCGCGATCACGTCCAAGCTGTCGGGCGGCCTCGCCTTCCTCGCCACCGTCGGTTCGACCGCGCCGTTCGTCGGCCTGTTCGGCACCGTCATCGGCATCATCCGGGCGCTGATCCGGATCGGCGCCGCCGGCCAGGCCTCGATCGACGCCGTCGCCGGCCCGGTCGGCGAAGCCCTGATCATGACCGCGATCGGCCTCGTCGTCGCGGTGCCGGCCGTGATGCAGTACAACTGGCTGATGCGCCGCAACAAGTCGATCGGCGAGGAGCTGGCGCGCTTCGCCAACCACGTCCACGGCTACATGATCTCGGGCGGCTCGGTCCGTCCGACGGTCGCCGCGCCGCGCGCGCCGGCATCCCGCCCGGCCGCCGGAACCGCCTCCACCGGCGCGGCAAGCACGTCCAAGCCGTAAGGAAAATGCCGGCGGGGCCGCGACGGCCCCGCCGCCTTCTTCCCGGCGCCGCCATCCGGGGGGCGCCGAACCAGAACAGGAAGTCTTATCATGGCAATGCAGGTCGGCGAATCCGGAGACGGCGAAGACACACCGATGTCCGACATCAACACGACGCCTCTCGTGGACGTCATGCTGGTCATGCTGATCATCTTCCTCATCACCGTGCCGGTCGTGCTGCAATCGGTTCCGGTGAGGCTGCCGAAGGTGGAATATGAGCCGACCGTCACCAAGCCGGAGAACGTGAACCTCACGGTCAAGGCGTCGCCGAACGGACAGTGCGAGGTTTATTGGAACCTCACCCGGATGAACTCCACCCAATTGCTGCAGCGCGCCGCGGACGAGCTCACCGCGCGGGTGGCGGCGCTCGGCGGCCCGCAGAACGTCACCGACGAGAATATGCCCGAGGCGCACATTCGCGCCGACATCAACACGCCTTATCGCTGCGTCGGTGGGGCCATCTTCACCATGCAGCGCGCCGGCTATGCGCGGATCGGCTTCATTTCCCAGCCCGACCCGCACGGCGGCTACCGGTTCTGATCGGGCCGAGACAGGAGTTTAGGCAATGAGTGCATCGATCCTCAATCCTGAATCGGCGGAACCGATGATGGAGATCAACACGACGCCGCTGATCGACGTCATGCTGGTGCTTCTGATCATGATCATCATGACCATCCCGATCCAGACCCACGCGGTGAAGCTCGATCTCCCGCAGAGCCAGAACAACACGCCGCCGCCGATCGACCCGGTCAAGAACAAGGTCGTGGTGACCCCGCAGGGCCAGGTGCTGTGGAACGGCGTGCCGGTCAACCTCGTCACCTTGCGCCAGTATCTCGACCTGACGACGACGATGCGGCCGGTGCCGGAGCTGCACCTGCAGCCCGACCCGCAGGCGCGCTACGAATTGGTCGACGAGGTGCTTGCCGTCGCCAAGCGCGCGCGGGTGACCGCGATGGGCTTCGTCGGCAACGAGGCCTATGCCAATTTCTGAGGTCGCGAGGCTTCGGTTCGATCAGGGCGGCTCTCGGGCCGCCCTTTTCGTATCCCGGGTCCGGGGAGGCGGCAGGCCGAAGCACTGACCGCGGGGCGGCGGTTGGCCCGAGCCGGGCCGCCGCACGGATAGCTCAGGCGGCGAGCCCCTCGAACTGGAGCTTGGCAAGCCGCGCGTAGAGGCCGCCCTGACGGCTCAGGCTGTCGTGATTGCCCTCCTCGACGATCCGGCCATGGTCCATCACGACGATGCGGTCGGCGGCGCGGACGGTGGCGAGGCGATGCGCGATGACGATCGTCGTCCGCCCCTCGAACAGGCGCTCGAGCGAAGCCTGGACCAGCCGCTCGCTTTCCGCGTCCAGCGCCGAGGTCGCCTCGTCGAGCAGCAGCAGCGGCGAATCGCGAAGCAATGCGCGGGCGATGGCGATGCGCTGGCGCTGGCCGCCGGAGAGGCGGGCGCCGCCTTCGCCGAGATAGGTGTCGAGCCCCTCGGGCAGCTTGCGCAGGAATTCGGCGGCATTGGCCGCCTCCGCGGCGCCCCAGAGCTCGGCGTCGCTCGCCTCCCAGCGGCCGTAGCGCAGATTGTCGCGCGCCGAGGCGGCGAAGATCATCGTTTCCTGCGGCACCACCGCGATCCGCGCGCGCAGCGCGGCGAGGTCGGCCTCGCGCAGGTCGACGCCGTCGATCCGGACCGCGCCCGCATCGGGATCGTAGAAGCGCTGCGCGAGCTGGAACAAGGTGGTCTTGCCGGCGCCCGACGGCCCGACCACCGCCAGCGTCTCGCCGGGCGCGACCGCGAGCGTGAAATCGTGAAGCGCGCTGACCTCGCGCCTGGTCGGATAGCGGAAGGTCACCCCCTCATATTCCAGCGTGCCGAGGGCCTGGCGCGGCAATGGTACCGGAGCCTCGGGCGAACGGATCTGCGGCAGCTGCGCCATCAGCTCCATGATCCGGCCGGTGGCGCCGGCGCCGCGCAGCAGATCGCCATAGACTTCGGTCAGCGCGCCGAAGGCGCCGGCGACGATCGCGCCGGTGACGACGAAGGCGACCACGGTGCCGCCGCTGATCGCGCCGTGCGAGACGTCGATCGCCGCCTGGCGGACGAGGAGGGTGATCGAGCCGAACAACAGCGAGATCACGATCGCGGTCATCGCCGCGCGGATCGAGACTCGCCGCCGGGCGGTGAGGAACGCGTTGCGCACGGCGTCGGCGAAGCGGGCGCTTTCGCGCGCCTCCTGGCCGAAGCCCTGCACGATCTTCATCGCACCGAGCGTTTCGGTGACGATCGATCCGATGTCCGCGATCCGGTCCTGGCTGCTGCGCGAGATGTTGCGCACCCGCCGCCCGAGGGTGACGATCGGGATGACGGTCGGCGGGATGCCGATCACCATCCAAATGGCGAGGCCCGGCGCCAGCATGAACAGATAGATCACCCCGCCAATGCCGAGCAGGATGTTGCGCGCCGCGATCGAGACGGTCGAGCCGACGACCATCTCGATGACCGCGGTATCGGACGTCACCCGCGACGAGATTTCCGAAGGACGGTTTTCCTCGAAAAAGCGCGGCTCGAGCCGCAGCAGATTGTCGTGCACCGCGACGCGGATGTCGGCGATCACCTTCTCGCCGAGCATGGAGACGAAGTAGAAGCGAAACGCCGTGGCCAGCGCCAGCACGCCGACCATCATGAACAGGTAGTTGAATTGCGCCGAGACGTCGCCGCCGCCGGCGACGAAGCCCCGGTCGATGACCCGGCGGAAGCCGTCGGGGATGGCAAGGGTCGCCGCGGCCGCGAGCGAAAGCGCGACGGCGGCGCCGAGCATCGTCCATTTGTAGCGCAGGGCATAGCGCCAGATCGTCAGCAAATTGCCGATCTTCCCCTTGGGGACATTGTCCAGATTGGGCTTGGCCATGGCCGCGGACTAGCAGTGGGGCGGGACAGGCTCAATGCCGCCCGGCGGGGGCGGGACCTTAAGCTGCGGCGGTGGGTTAATCGCTTATGGACCAAAGCCCGGCTTGCCCCCATATAGGAGCCCGAACGGGGGCCGAGATGTATGCTTTACGACGCCTATGAGATGCAGCGCTCGTTGCTCGCCGGGGCGAGCACGCTCGCCAATATCGGCGCCGGCTGGCTGAACAACCCCGCCAATCCCTTCGCTTATTCGCAAATGGGCCCGATCGTCGCCTCGGCGCTCGATGTCTTCGCCCATGCCGCGGCGCCCCGCGGCAAGCCGGAATTCGGGATCGAAAGCGTGCGCGTCGGCGGCCGGCAGGTCGCGGTCCACGAGGAGATCGTGCTGAGAAAGCCGTTCGGGCAGCTCAAGCATTTCCGCAAGGAGGGCGCCCCCGCCGGGCCGAAGCTGCTGATGGTCGCGCCGATGTCCGGCCATTATGCGACCTTGCTGCGCGGCACGGTCGAGCGGATGGTGCCGGGCCACGACGTCTACATCACCGACTGGCGCGACGCGAAGCTGGTGCCGCCCGAAGAGGGCCGCTTCGATCTCGACGATTATATCGACTATCTGATCCAGTTCCTCGAGCATATCGGCCCGGGCGCCCACATGCTCGCCGTCTGCCAGCCCTCGGTGCCGGCCTTCGCCGCCGCCGCCCTGATGAGCGCGGACGGGAATCCCTGCCGCCCGCGCACGCTGACGATGATGGGCGGCCCGATCGACACCCGCCGGGCGCCGACCGAGGTCAACACGGTCGCGACCCAGCGGCCTTATGCCTGGTTCGAGCACAACGTCATCGCCACCGTGCCCTATCTTTATCCGGGCGCGGGCCGGCAGGTCTATCCGGGCTTCCTCCAGCTCGCAGGCTTCATGGCGATGAACCTCGGCGACCATCTCACCAGCCATTGGGAGATGTTCAAGCATCTCGTCCAGGGCGACGGCGAGAGCGCCGATGCGAGCAAGCTCTTCTACGACGAATATCGCTCGGTCTGCGACATGACCGCGGAATTCTATCTGCAGACGGTCGACGTCGTCTTCCAGCGGCATCTGCTGCCGAAAGGCGAGCTCACCCATCGCGGCCGCCGCGTCGACCCGGCCGCGATCAGGGACGTGGCCCTGCTCGCGATCGAGGGCGAGCGCGACGATATTTCGGGGATCGGCCAGACCCGTGCCGCGCTCGACATCGCCACCGCTTTGCCGGCCGGCCGGAAGCGCTACCACCTCGCCAAGGGCGTCGGCCATTACGGCATCTTCCACGGCAGCAAATGGCGCGGCCGGATCGCCCCGATCCTCGAGCAGTGGATCGCCGCGCACGCCTGAGCGGCGCGCCGCTTACTCCATGACCGGCGCGTGGCCCTCGGGCTTGCGGCCCCGCTTCAGCAGCAGCAGCAGCGGCGAGGCGAACAGGGTCATGATCATCATCAGCCAGAAATCGTCGATATAGGCGATCATCAGCGCCTGGCGGTTGATCTCGTTGTCCAGCATCATCAGCACGGTGTCGGTCGCCGGCGGAACACCCTGGGTGATCACCGGATTGACCGGCGGAATCGAATATTCGGTGACGTGCTGGGTAAGGTCGGAATGGCTCTGCTGCAGGTTCTGCGCGAGCAGCAGGGTCATGATCGAGATGCCGATCGAGCCACCGACGCTGCGGGCGAGGTTGAACAAGGCGGCCGCGGTGGTGCGGAACTGCGCGGCGAGGGTGCCGAAGGCGACCGTGTTCATCGGCACGAAGATCAGGCCGAGCGACAGCCCCTGGACGACGCCGCTGACGATGATCGGCCTGCGGTCCATGCCGAGCGAGAAGCCCGACATCTGCCAGAGCGAGAAGGAGAGCAGGAGCAGGCCGACGAGCACCAGCAGTCGCGCGTCCACCCTGCCGGTCAGGCGGCCGACGACGATCATCGAGATCAGGGTGCCGACGCCGCGCGGCGCGGTGAGGAAGCCAGCCTGCAGCACCGAATAGCCGAGCAAGCTCTGCAGCAGGGTCGGCAGCAGGGCGAGGCCGGCGAACATCATCACGCCCATCACCCCCATGAACATGAGTCCGGCGGTGAAATTGCGGTCGGCGAACATCGCCCGATCGAAGATCGGATGGCGGGCGGTGAACATGTGGACGAAGAACATCCAGAAGCAGGCGATCGCGAGGCCGAGCTCGATCCTGATCTCCCAGCTCGAGAACCAGTCGAGCTGCTCGCCGCGATCGAGCAAAAGCTGCAAGGCCGCGAGCCCGACGGCGAGCATCGCGAAGCCGAACATGTCGAACCGGCGCTGCACCTTCGGGATGCTCGGCATGCAGCGCGCCATCAGCAGGGCGGCGAACGCGCCGACCGGCAGGTTGATCAGGAAGCACCAGCGCCAGTCGTAGCTGTCGGTCAGCCAGCCGCCGAGGACCGGCCCCATGATCGGCCCGATCATCACGCCCGCGCCGAACAGGGCCATGGCGCTGCCATGCTTTTCGCGCGGGTTGATGTCGAACAGGGTCGCCTGGGCGAGCGGCACGATGAACGCGCCGGCGATGCCCTGGATCGCGCGGAAGAGCACCATCTCGGTGAGGTTCTGGGCGATCGCGCAGAGCAGGGAAGCGATCGTGAAGGCGATCACCGCCCAGACGAACAGCGGCTTGCGCCCGACCCGGTCGGCGAGCCAGCCGGTGATCGGGATCGCGATCGCCGAGGCGATGATATAGGAGGTCAGCACCCAGGAGATGGTTTCGCGGGTCGCGCTGAGGCTCGCCTGCATATGCGGCAGCGCGACGTTGGCGATCGTCGTGTCGAGCACCTGCATCAGCATGCCGAGGATCACGCCGGTCGTGACCAAAGCGTGCTGGACCTTGTCCAGCTTGTGATATTGCGGGGCAGGCGCGGAAGCCATGGCGGCCTAGCTCCGCTTCCCTCTTCCCGGGGGGGCGAAAGCGAGGGTGAGGGGGCGCGGCGGCATCTAGCGCGCCGCCTGCTGCTGGGGCCTGGGCGGTTGCTGCGGGCGGTCGCGGGTGTCGACGGTGATTTCCGCGGAGAGGCCGGCAAGCATCGGCCGGCCGGGGTCGCCGTCGATCGCGATCCGCACCGGCACGCGCTGGCGCACCTTCACCCAATTGCCGCTCGCATTCTGCGCCGGCAGGACCGAGAATTGGGAGCCGGTGCCGGCGCCGATGCTCGCGACATGGCCGGTGATGTGGACGCCCGGATAAGCGTCGATCTTTATCTCCGCGGGCTGGCCGACATACATGTTGGCGAGGTCCGTCTCCTTGTAGTTCGCCTCGACATAGGAGGTGGCGCTGCGGACCAGGGTGACCATCGGCACGCCGGTGACCGCGGTCGCGCCGACCTGGAGCCGATGGGTCTGGCTGACCACGCCGTCGGCGGGCGCGCGCACCTCGGTGCGCGAAAGGTTGAGCAAGGCCTGGTCGCGGGCGACGCGGGCGGCCTCGACCGCCGGCTGGTCGGACACGCCGCCGCCGCGCAGCGCCGACTGGGCGGTGACCGAGGCGGCATGGGCATTGGCGAGCCGCTCGCGCGCTTCCTGGAGGTTGTGGAGCTGCTCGTCATAGCGGGTGCGCGTGATCCAGCCCTGCCGCATCAGCTCGTCGAGCCGGGCGAACTCGCGCTGCTGGTAGGCGAGATTGGCCTCGGCGCCATTGATGTCGGCGGCGGTGCCCGACGAGCGCGCCTGGAGCTGGTTGACCTGCACTTCGGCGCCGGAGATTTGCGCCTCGGCATTGGCGAGCGCGATCCGGAACGGCCGCGGGTCGATGCGGAACAGGAGGTCGCCGCGATGGACCCGCTGGTTCTCGTGGACGAGCACTTCGGTGACGATGCCGTTCACCTCGGGCGCGACCGAGACCATGTCCTGCTGGACATAGGCATTGTCGGTCGAGACGTAGCGGCCCGAGGTCAGCCAGATATAGCCGCCGATGGCGAGCAGGATCAGCGGCACCGAGAGGAGGAGGATCAGCCGCCAGGGCCGTTTCCGCCGCTCGGTCTCGCTCTCGGGCGCGGCGAGGGCCGCAAGGGCCGCCTTTTCGGCCTGAACCTTGGGATCCGCTTCGCTCATGACGCCTGCTCGAGCTCCTGGTCGATCCGATCGACCTCGAATTGGTCTATATTGTGCCGGATGCGGGCAAGAACGCGCAGGGCGGTTTCCCGGTCCGTCTCGGCGATTCCGGCGAGAATATCGGCGTTGAAGCGCAAACCCATCGCCTCCAGCTTCGCGATCACCGGCGCCGCCATTTCGGTGAGGTGGATCCGCCAGGCGCGCCGGTCGGCCTCGTCGCGGCGCCGCTCGACCAGGCCCGCCTCCTCGAGCCGGTCGATCATCCGGCAGAGCGTGATCGGCTCGACGTCGAGCGCCTCGGCAAGCTCGACCTGGCGCACGCCGTCGCCGGCGCGGTGGAGGCGCGCGAGCACCCGCCATTGCGCCCTGGTCGCGCCGAGCACCGCGGCGCGCTTGTTCGCCTCGCGGCGGATCAGCCGCGCCGTCTCGGCGATATCGAATGCGACATTTTCCATGATGGCCTGCATATAATAAGCAGGCTTATAATAGACAAGCTCTTACCGAAACGAAAATGGCGCAGCTGTTCGGGCCTCCCACCGCAGCCCATGGCGGGACCGCGCTGCCCCCGGACGCGCGATGGAAGCCGAGCCCGAACGGAGAGGGTTCAATGCCTCAGGCGGGTTGGCCGACCGCCTCCAGCAGCCCCTCGAACAGCCGCCGTCCGCCGGTGAGGCCGTGCGCCGCCTCCACCGCCCGCTCCGGATGCGGCATCATGCCGAGCACGTTGCCGGCCTGGTTGAGGATGCCGGCGATGCCGCGCGCGGAACCGTTGACCTCCCCGGCATAGCGGAAGACGACCCGCCCCTCGCCCTCCAGCCGGTCGAGCGTCTCGGCGTCCGCCTGGTAATTGCCGTCATGGTGGGCGACCGGGACGAGGATCTCCTCGCCGGCCTGGTAGCGGGCGGTGAAGGCCGTCTGGCTGTTCTCGACCCGGACGGCGACGTCGCGGCCGACGAAGCGGATACCGGCATTGCGCATCAGCGCGCCGGGCAGCAGCCGGGTCTCGGTCAGCACCTGGAAGCCGTTGCAGATGCCGAGCACGAGCACGCCGCGCGCCGCGGCCTCCTTCACCGCGCGCATTACCGGCGACTGGGCGGCCATCGCGCCGGAGCGGAGATAATCGCCATAGGAAAAGCCGCCGGGGATGGCGACGAGGTCGAGACCGGCCGGCAGTTCGCTCTCGCGGTGCCAGACCATCTCCGGCGCGCGGCCGCTCACCAGGCGCAGCGCCTCGGCCAGGTCGCGATCGCAGTTCGAGCCGGGAAAGACGATGACCGCGCTCTTCACGCGGCAGGCTCCGCTCGCTCGATCCGGTAGTTCTCGATCACCGTGTTCGCGAGCAGCTTGCGGCACATCTCCTCGACGTCCGCATCCCTCGTGCCGTCGTCGACGTCGAGCTCGATCAGCTTGCCGGCGCGGACGTCGTTGACGCCGCCGAAGCCGAGCCCTTCGAGCGCATGATGGATGGCCTTGCCCTGCGGATCGAGCACGCCCTGCTTCAGGGTCACGTAGACGCGGACCTTCATGGCCGCCCTATGACGGCAAGCCGCCGTGCCGGCAAGCGTTCACCGATCCTTTACCAGCGGGTGGGATTCCTACGGTATCGCTTAGGGGAGGAGTCGCACCATGCTTGGTCTCGCCTTGGTCTGCTTCATCGGCCTGTTCGCCTTCGGCGGCAATTTCCTGGGTTGGACGGATCCGGCCGGCAAGGTCCAGCTCGGCCTGTTCATGTCCTTCCTGTTCGGGATCGTCTGCGGCTACCGCACCAGGAGCTGAGCGCCGCGCCGGGCGGCACTGGTAAGCGCCCGCCTTCCATCCTATTTTGCGTGGGATGAGCGAGATCGCACTCTCCCCCTCAGCCGCGGCGCGCGTCGCCGCGATCGCGAAGCGCCAGGACAAGCCGGCGATCCTGCGCCTGTCCGTCGACGGCGGCGGCTGCGCGGGCTTCCAGTACCGGTTCGAGCTGGCGGAGGCGGTGGCGCCGGACGATGCGGTGGCGCGCGCGGACGGCGTGACCCTGGTCGTCGATCCGGTCTCGCTCGATCTGGTGCGCGGCGCGACCGTCGATTTCGTCGAAAGCCTCGGCGGCGCCGCCTTCCAGGTCACCAACCCCAACGCGGCCTCGGGCTGCGGCTGCGGGACGAGCTTCTCGATCTGAAACGGAGCGGGGAGGGCTCCAATCCATGGTGATGCTGGCCCTTCCCCTCGCCGCTGCGATCGCGGCGGCACAGCCAACGGAGGATCCGCTGCTGCCCGCGCGCTCCGGCAAGCTGCAATGCTACGTCCCCGACACCGCCCGGAGAACCTGTCACGCCTTGGCCGGATACCGGTTGGGCGCCGACGGGTCCTACGCGAATCGTGCCGAAATCCCTCTCAGCGCCGACGGCCGGGTGACGATGACGACGACCACGCCGGTCCTGGTTCAGGCGGGCGCGGTCTGCGGGACTGTCCGCGAGGAGGATCTGGCGCGAGCCGATTTCAGGGTCGCGGGAAGTCCGATGCCGCCGGACCAGGTGAACGTATTGCTCCCCCGGCTGATCGAAGCGATGCGTGCGGTCATCGGGCACGAGGTCTGCACGCGCTACCTGCAAGGCGGCGGCACGCTGACGGCACGCGCTTCGTTGGACGGCACCTCCAGGCCGGAGCTCGATCAGCCCGTGATCTGGGTCGATCCGTCCGAGGGCTATCGCGTCGGGCATTAGCCGCCCGCCTCCTCAGCGCAGGCCGGGGCTGCTATACCGGGTGCATGACGCGCGTTGAGGATAAAGCAGGGCCTGCCGCCTGGCCGCGCGAGAGACCTGGTTGTCTCTCGGGACGACGCCTGGGCTCGCTCGGCGCGCTCGGCTTCGCCCTTCTCCCATTGGCCAGCCTGGGCGCGACGCCGCCCCAGCCGGCGCCGCCCGTCTACGCCACCGCCAATTACGGCCTGACCTTCCGCTCTCCCCCGGGGACGACCTATTGTCCGCTGCCGCGCCGCTGGGTCGGCTCGGACCATGGCACGATCCTGTTTCTCGAACCGCCGCGCCATTGTGGCGGCGCCGACTATCCCTCGATCGGCCGCGGCTTCGCTCCGGCGAACGCGGCCAGGCTGGAGCTTTATTACGGCTTCTACGACGCAACGGATTCGCCGGGGCCGGCGCCATGCCGGGAAATCGGACGGCTCGCATTCCTCGGCCGGGATCGGCCGCTCTGCCGCGCCGATCGGGACGGGATGATCGCGGTCAGCGTCCGTGCGGCCTATGGCGCGGATGGTCCGGCGGAGGCCGTGCTGACGCTGGCGACGCGGCCCGACCGCCTCGAAGCCGACCTCGGACCTTTCCGCCGGCTCGCGGCGAGCCTGCGGACCTGCACCCCGCTTTGGCGCCGGGCAGGCCGCGGACGCGAGAGCGGGCCGCCATGCGCGCGCTCGGGCTGGTTCTAGCCTGTCCGGTACCCACTTCCCTACGGCGGGCGGCGCACGAAGATGGACCCTGAAACGAGTTCAGGGTGACGATCTTCATCGGGGTCGCTATCTCGGTCCGCGATGAAGATCGTCACCTACAATCTCAACGGCATTCGGGCGCGGCTCCCCCGGCTGATCGAATATCTGGACGAGCAGAAGCCCGACGCGCTCTGCCTGCAGGAGATCAAGTGCGACGACGATGCCTTTCCGATCATGGACGTGCGCGGCGCCGGCTATGACGGCGTCTGGCACGGGCAGAAGGGGTTCAACGGCGTCGCCATCCTGACCCCGGCCGCCACGCCGCCGACGCTGCGCCGCACGGGCCTGCCCGGCGATCCCGACGACACGCACAGCCGCTATATCGAGGCCGAGGTCGGCGGAGTCGTCATCGCCTCCCTCTACCTTCCCAACGGCAATCCGGTCGGCACCGAGAAGTTCGCCTACAAGCTCGCCTGGATGGACCGGCTGCGCGCCCATGCCGCCGAGCTGCTCGCCGAGGAGAAGCCGGTGATCCTCGCCGGCGACTGGAACGTGATCCCGACCGACGATCCCGACGACGTCTTCTCCGCGCGGGCGATGGCGCACGACGCGCTGATGCAGCCCGAAAGCCGCCAGGCCTTCCGCCGCATCCTCAACCTCGGCTTCACCGACGCGATCCGCGCCCGCTATCCCGAAGGCGCCGTCTACACCTTCTGGGATTACACCGCCGGCTGCTGGCAGCGCGACGCTGGCTTCCGCATCGACCATCTCCTGCTCAGCGCTCAGGCCGCCGACCGCCTGCGCGATGCCGGCGTCGGCAAGGACTATCGCGGCCGCGACAAGGCCAGCGACCACGCGCCGACCTGGGTGGAGATCGAAGGATAGGGCCGAGGTCTCGCGCAGAGACGCAGAGACGCGGAGGAGCCGCACGCGCCGCGCGCGCCAGCGCGTTTTTTTTCAATCCGCCCCGCAATCAAATGCGCCGGAAACGCAAGCCCCTCTGCGTCCCTGCGCGAACCCATCATGGCCCGCCAGGATGGCGGGAACGAACGGTCGATCCAAAGGGAAGTGGCGCGCGGTGGGACTTGCGTTCCCCACTATGCGTTCGGTCGGCCTGGGGGCCGGACCCGTGCTACGGCAGCAAGATTCACCGTGTCGCGCGCGCCGGAGCGAACCTAGCATGAAGGCGCCGGATTGGCGAACCCCGCCCGTGGCGCCGGTCGCGGCCGCGGCTCGCTTCGGCCCCCGTCCGCGCGGCCCGGAACGCCTCGGCCGGCCCGCCGTCCCGTCGATCCGGGCGCGATCGCGAAATCGGTTCTGTTCGGCCGGAGAAAAATCCGCCGGCGCTTATAAAGTTAAAGACAAAGGCGCGATGCAACTCTATGCTGACAGACATTGAAGAGTCGGCAAGACCAACAGTTGCGATGAGTCCGTTTACATGTCCTTGATTATGCTGCCTCGGACGAAAACGTTTACGCTTGAAGCGAGTCGCGCGCCGACGACAAAATCTTCGCAGTCCGTTCTTTCTTCCCGCACGGGCTTCCCGCCGTCGATGACCCTCTGGTCGGCCGGCGCAGGGCGACCGGCCCGGCCATCCGCACCCCGGCGGATGGACCGGGCCGGAGTCCGCTGAACCCGCGGCAGCCCGCGCGCGGAGCCGATTCGAAGCCTCGTCCGTTCAGCAGCGGGTCGAGCGGCCGAGCGATCCGTCCTGGTTGATCACCGTCATCACGTTCTGGTCGATCGGCCGGACCCGGATGGTGGCGGTCTGGTTGCCGGTCATGGTCAGCCGGTCGCCGTCCAGATCCCACAGCCCGCCGGCGCCGCTGGCGGTGATGAAGCGGCCGTCCTGGGTGAACTCGATCGCCTTGCTGCAATCGCCATCGTCGGTCCAGCGGCCCATCATGTAGGTGCGGTCGAGCCGGACGGTGCCCGAGCTCGTCGCCGGGATGGCGCCGCCGCCCTCGTTGAGCTTGCCGGCATCCGCGGTCTGCGGCGCGGCGGCATTGGAACCGAGGCTCCCGGCGGGCCTGGCGGCGGCGGCATTGCCGGCCGCGTTGTTGGCGGACGTCGTTGCGTTCATGCCCCGGTTGCAGCCGGCCAGCGCCAGCAGCGCCGCCCCCGCGGTCAGGATTGCGATACCCTTCATTCCTTCGCCCCTCCATGCGGTTGGAAATAGCGAGCATAACCCGCCGCTTCCGCGAGGGGAAGCGGGCATGGCCGCGGCGCGTGGGGCGGCTTGCGCGCAAGACCTCCGCGCGCGCCTCTCCATCGCCGGAGCCAGGTCAAAGCGGCTTTTCGTAGATCCGGTAGCGGCGGTTGATCTTGCTCTCGATCGCTTCGGCGATCGAGATCATCGGGCCGTTGTCGTCGAGGATCCAGCCGACCTCGGCGCGGGTGATGCCGTAATGGCCGTTGCCGGCGCGGCGGATATATTCGATCATCATGAAGGCGAGCTGGCTGGCGAGGCGGGTGGCGTGGAGCTTCCTGACCACGCCCATCAGCGGCACGCGCCCGCCCTTGGGCCGCATCTTCTTCAGCCGCCACAGCAATTTGAAGACGCCGAACGGGAACAGCTCGCCCTTGAGGTCGGCCAGGAACTCGTTGACGTCGGGCAGGGTCATCATGAAGGCGACCGGCTCCCCGTCATATTCGGCGACCAGCACCATATCCTCGAGCACGATCGGCTTCAGCTTCTTGCCGGCGAAGGCGATCTCGGCATCGGTCAGCGGGATGAAGCCCCAATTGTCGGACCAGGCCTCGTTGAGGATCGACAGGATCAGCGCCGCTTCCTCGTCGAACTTCTTCTTGTCGATCTTGCGGATGCGGATGCGGGGATTCTTCTCGCCGCTCTCGACGATCCGCCGGACCAGAGGCGGGAAGGGAATGTCGACGGGCAGATCGTAGGTGAGCAGATCCTTGACGCCCTTGTAGCCAGCGCCCTCGATCCACGCCTCGTAGCGGGACGAATTGTGCCCCATCATCACCATCGGCGGATGATCGAAGCCGTGGATCAGCAGCCCCGGCTCGTCCCAGATGCCGAGCGAGAAAGGGCCCATCGACCGGGTCATCCCCTTGCCGCGCAGCCAGGCCTCGGCCGCCGCGATCAGCGCCTTGCCGACCTCCTCGTCCTCGGCCTCGAACATCCCCCATTGGCCGAGCCCCGCGCCCATATGTTCTAGCACCAGGCTGTCGACCTGCGCCGAGATCCGCCCGACCGGCTCCGCCCGCCCCTCCCGATAGGCGAGGAAGAGCTGCGCCTCGGCATGCTCGAACCAGGGATTCTTGCCCGGCGTGATCAGCCCGTTCACCTCGTCCTTGAGCGGCGGAATCCAGTTGGGATCGGAGAGGTTCAGCCGATAGGCGAGTTCGATGAAGGCCTTCTTGTCGGCCTTCGAGGCGACGGGGCGGATGGCGATCGGGGCGGCGGCGGAAGGGGCGTCGGTCATGGCGCGTTGGTAGGGGAAACCAGCGGAGTGCGGAAGTGGGACCGAATACTCGAACGAAGCCAGCCCATGCCGGGCAGGGGCGAGATTGACGAAAAGGCGTCAGACGCACCAAGGCTCCCGCCGCCCCGACCAGGTTCGTGCCAGCCCCTCCGCTACCAGCTGGTCGCCGAGCGAGCGGCCGCCGCGAGTCACGATCCGCAGCTTGCGGCCATAGCGGTCCTCGTCGCGGCCGCTGGCGAGCGGTTGCAGCTCGAACGGACCGTCGGCGAGGAGGACCCGCATTCGCCGGGTGGCGCGCGCGGCGAGCTCGGTCTCATAGGCGCAGCGGCCGTGGACCTCCGGCGTGTCGATATCGGCGACGCGGACGCGGACGCCGCCATAGTCGAACGTGTCGCCGTCAATGACGCGCACCGGCCCGCCGAGGATGGAGGCTTCGGACACATTCGCGGTGACCTGATAGGCAAGCAGGCCGAGAAGCATGCCGGCCCAGACCATCTGCCTGAGCGGCGCCGAGGGCCAGGCGCCGCGGCGCGCATAGGGCCGCCACATTGGCGGAAGCCGTTTGCGGCGAAACGTGATCAGGTCTCCCATGGGTTCACGCTAGCGCGCGGAAAGTCACCAACTTGCTAATGAAGGCCGGGCATCGGGTTGCGCGAATGCCCGAGCCGGCTAGAAGGCCGGCAAGCCCAGCGGGGACCGTCCCCCGCGCGGAAGGAGAGGGCCGGTTTCGTCGCGTCAGCCATCGAGGAGCGAGGTCGACAGCTTCATTGCTGCCAGCTTCCGCTCGGTCTGGGCGTTCGAGCTGCTTTGCCTGCTGAAGCAGAGCAAGGGAAAGAGCCTCGGCCATGCGGAGATGGTCGCCGGCCTCAGGGGCAGCGACCTGGTCGTCAGCCAGAGCGTCGCGACCCTCGCCGCCGCCGGCCTCGCCGTCGCCGAAGCGGAAGGCGCCGCCCGCTACCAGCCGGCCAGCGCCGCACTCGGCGCGCTTTTCGAGGCGGCGGAAGCGCTCTATCTGAAGAGCCCGGACGCGGTCCGGCGGACGATCGTCTCGGCGACCAATCCGGGCATCACCGCGTTCGCGGACGCGTTCCGGTTGAGGGGGGATTGAGCGGAATGGGCTATGGTTTCCCGACGGCCGTCTATCTGCTCTGCTTCGTGACGAGCAGCGCCTGCGCCGTGCTGCTCGCGCGCAATTATCGGCGCACGGCGGCGCGGCTGCTGCTGTGGAGCGCGCTCTGCTTCGGGCTGCTCGCGCTCAACAATCTGGTCGTCATCATCGACCTGCTCGTCCTTCCGGACCGGGACTTCCGGCTCGCGCGCCTCCTCCTCTCGCTCGGCGCGGTCGGGGTGCTGCTGTTCGGCTTCATCTGGGACCGGGAGGCATGAGCGCGGTGCTGTTCGATTTCCTCTCCGGCGCGATCGTGATGGGCTTCGTCGTCGCGGGCCTGTTCTTCCTCCGCTTCTGGACGCGCACGCGCGACGGCCTGTTCCTCGCCTTCTCGCTCGCTTTCTGGCTGCTCGGCCTGATGCAGGCTTTGCTGGTCTTCGCGAGCATTCCGGACGAGGAGAGGAGCTGGCTCTATTTGCTGCGTCTTGCCGCGTTCGCGCTGATCCTGATCTCGATCGGGCTCAAGAATCGCCGCCAGAAGTGATCGCCCGAGCGCCGGATCATTACGCCACCGTCCGCGTTGCAGCCCTCGACCGAAGGAGGTTGAATGGCTGACGAAAAAGGAAAGGCGGCGTTCGGCATCGAGGGCCTCGACGACATTACGTCCGGCGGGCTGGCGCGCGGCCGGCTGTTCCTGCTCGAGGGCAATCCGGGGACCGGCAAGACGACGATCGCGACCGAGTTCCTGCTCGAAGGCGCGCAGCGGGGCGAGAAGAGCCTCTACATCACCCTGTCCGAAACCGAGGACGAGCTGAGGGTCGGCGCCGCGTCGCATGGCTGGGACCTCGATGGCGTCGAGATTTTCGAGCTGGTGCCGCCGGAAAGCCTGCTCGACGAGGACCAGCAGCAAAGCCTGCTCTATTCGTCCGACCTCGAGCTCGGCGAGACCACGCGTCGCATCTTCGCGCTGTTCGAACGGGTGAAGCCGCAACGAGTCGTGCTCGACAGCCTCTCCGAAATCCGCCTGCTCGCCCAATCCTCGCTGCGCTACCGCCGCCAGATCCTGGCGCTGAAGCATTTCTTCACGCGCAGCGGCGCGACCGTGCTGATGCTCGACGATCTTTCCAGCGAGGCGAGCGACCAGACCATGCACAGCATCGCCCATGGCGTGATGCGGCTGGAGGAGCTGGCGCCGGAATATGGCGCCGAGCGGCGGCGGCTGCGCGTCCTCAAATATCGCGGCCAGAGCTATCGCGGCGGCTTCCACGATTTCGTCATCGCGACCGGCGGCGTGCGCGTCTTCCCCCGTCTCGTCTCGGCCGAGCACAAGACCGACTTTGCGCGCGACCAGCTCCCGAGCGGCTCCGCGGAGCTCGACGCCTTGCTCGGCGGCGGCGTCGAGCGGGGCTCGAGCATCCTCATCCTCGGTCCTGCCGGCACCGGCAAATCCCTGCTCACCCTCACCTTCGTGATGGCCGCGTTCGCGCGCCGGGAGAATGCGGCGATGTTCGTGTTCGACGAGGAGCTGGGCCTGCTGTTCGAGCGCGCCCAAGGTGTCGGAATCGACCTCGAGAGCGCCGTGCGGGCGGGCCGCCTGGCGATCGAGCAGGTCGACGCCGCCCAGCTGACCCCGGGCGAGCTGTCGGCGCGGGTCCGCCGCTGCGTCGAGCGCAACGACGCCCGGACCGTCGTCATCGACAGCCTCAACGGCTATCAGGCGGCGATGCCGGAGGAGCAGGCGCTGATCCTCCACATGCACGAGCTGCTCCAATATCTGAACCGAAAGGGCGTCTCGACCTTCCTTACCGTCGCCCAGCACGGGCTGGTCGGCGACATGAAGGCGCCGGTCGACGTCACCTATCTCGCCGACACGGTGATCCTGCTGCGCTATTTCGAGGCGGTCGGGCGGGTGCGGCGCGCGATCTCGGTCATCAAGAAGCGGACCGGCGCCCATGAGGACACGATCCGCGAATATCGGATCGACGGGCGGGGGCTGACGCTCGGCGAGCCGCTGACCGGCTTTCACGGCATCCTGCGCGGCGTACCCACCCTTCTCGGCAAGGACGAGCAATTGCTGGGCGCGCCGCCGCCCGAGGCACGACCGGAGCCATGATCCCGCATCTTTCCGAGCGCGCGATCGTCTTCGCGCCGCAGGGCCGGGACGCGGTCGTCGCCCGGGACATGCTGAAGGAAGCGGGGCTGCGCGCCGAGATCGCGCACGACATGAGCGAGCTGGTCGCGATGCTTGCCGCCGGCGCCGGCTTCGCCCTGATCACCGAGGAAGGCCTCGCCACCGCCAATCTCCAGCCGCTCGCCCAGTGGATCGAGAACCAGCCCAACTGGTCCGATTTCCCGTTCATCCTGCTGACCCGCAAGGGCGGCGGGCTGGAGCGCAACCCGGCCGCCTCGCGCTACCTGAGCGTGCTCGGCAACGTCACCTTCCTCGAGCGGCCCTTCCATCCGACGACCCTGATCAGCCTCGCCCAATCGGCGCTGCGCGGGCGCCGCCGGCAATATGAGGCGCGCACCCGGCTGGACGAGCTGCGCGAGCTCGCCGCCGTGCTCGAGCAACGGGTGGACGAGCGGACCGCGGAGCATGCGCTTGCGGTCGCGAAGCTGCACGAAGCGCAGAAGCTCGAGACGCTCGGCCAGCTGACCGGCGGCGTCGCCCACGATTTCAACAATCTGCTCACCCCGATCGCCGGCGCGCTCGACCTGCTGCAGCGCAAATATAGCGACCCCAACACGCGCGCGGCCCGGCTGATCGACAACGCGCTGCAGGCGACCGACCGCGCGACGATCCTGGTCCAGCGGCTGCTCGGCTTCGCCCGCCGGCAATCGCTGCAGACCCGGGCGATCGACCTGTTCGACCTGCTCGAAGGGATGCGCGACCTGGTCGCGAGCGCGATCGGCCCGACCGTCGAGCTGCGCATGCACCGGGAGCCCGGCGCGCTGGTGGCGCTTGCCGACCCGAACCAGCTCGAGCTCGCCGTCCTCAACCTGTGCGTCAACGCCCGCGACGCGATGCCCGACGGCGGCACGCTCACCATCGCCGCCGACGTCGCCACGGTGGGGCCCGGCTTCGCGCCGAAGCTGAGCCCGGGCCTTTATGCCCGCCTCTCGGTGATCGACGCCGGGGTCGGCATGGACGCGGAGACCCTCGCCCGCGCGGTCGAGCCCTTCTATTCGACCAAGGAGACCGGCCGCGGCACCGGGCTCGGCCTGTCGATGGTGCACGGCCTCGCCGCCCAGCTCGGCGGCGCCTTCGCGCTGACCAGCGCGGTCGGCGAGGGGACGCGCGCCGACCTCTATCTGCCGCTCGCCGAGCAGGCCGAGGCCGAAGCGGCGCGGCCGCGCCGCGCGGCGTTGCCGGCGACCGGCGCAGCGCTCTCGGTCCTGCTGGTCGACGACGACGAGATCGTCCGCGAGGCGACCGCCGAGATGATCCGCGATCTCGGCCACGTCGTGCTGGAAGCGAATGGCGGCGTCGAGGCGCTCGGCAAGCTCGCCGGCGGGCTGAAGGTCGATGCGATCGTCACCGACTACAAGATGCCCCGGCTGAACGGCGCCGAGCTCGCCCGCCGGGTGCGCAAGCTTCACCCGAACCTGCCGGTCCTCGTCATCACCGGCTATACCGGCACGACCGAGGACATTTCGGATCTGCCGCGGCTCGCCAAGCCGTTCCATCAGGCCGACATCGCCGCGGCGCTTGCCGAGCTGGTCGAGGGCGACGCCAAGGTGGTGCCGCTGCGGGCGCGGCGCACGGCGGCGGAGACGGATTAGGAGCGGCTCAGCCCTTGCCGCGCTGGCGCGGGTGGCCGGTGGCGACGCCGCCGGAGAGGTTCGCCACCCAGGGATAGACTTTCGCGACCTCCTCGTCATAGCCGAGGTTGAAGACGGTCGCGCTCTTCTCGGGCCGCTCGGGGCGGTCGTAATAGGTGCCGAACACCTTGTCCCAGAAGAAGGTCGTGATCCCGTAATTGCCGTTCTCGTCGTGGAAATGATGGGCCATGTGGCGCCGCTTCATGTCCGCGAGATGCGCATTCTTGGGCTTGTAGGCGAGATGCTGGATGCAGTGGACGAACTCGTAGAAGCAGGTCGTGATCAGGCCCGCCGCGAGCGCCGCCGCCGCCGCGCCGAATGGCGCGTGATGGTCGCCGGCGTCCCAGCCCATGCCGATCGCCCAGCCGAGCGGGATCACGCCGAGCGCGATCGTCGGCAAGGTGGTGTGGAGCGCGCCGAACAGGACCTCGAGATGGTTGGGGTCCTGATGATGGTCGTAATGGATCCGCTTCCAGGTCGAGGCGAGCAGCCGCGATTTCCACATCCAGCGGCTGTGCAGCACCCAGCGGTGCAGCAGGTACCAGATCAGGGGATAGACCAGGCTCGCCGCGAGGATCGCGATCAGCGTCGGCAGCAGCGGCGCCGGCCGCCAGGCCCAGGCGCCGATCGAGACGACGCTCAGCGCCAGATAGGCGATGATCGCCGGATATTGGAAATAGGCGACGACGAGCTCGCGGAAGCTCATCTTGTCGAGATGATGCTCGCGTCTCCAGAAGGAGGGGCGCAATGTCGGTGCGGTCTTCACGTCGGCTTTTCCGATGTCCTTGTAGCGCGCTCGCGCCCCTTAGGGGAGCGTCTTCGCTTCTCCATGTGGGGCCGGCCTATGGATTTGCAATGAGGCGGTTTTTGGGCGGGGTGGGCAGAGAGCGCCGCAATCGGTCCGCTGCGTGCGCGGCCAGGCTCGCTTCGCCCGCCTACCCCTCACCCCCTGCCCTCTCCCGCAAGGGGAGAGCGAGAGTCGGTCGCTTCGCGGCTCCTGACGATGCGGTTGGCGAGGTCCCAGTCGACCTGGCGGTCGACGTCGATCGGCCCTTCGGCGAAGGGCATCAGGATCGGCGCGGTGCGTAGGCCGATCGTGCGCGACAAAGCGCGCAGCACGGTGCGCAGGGTGAACAGCCGGCTCTTGTAGAGTAGGAAGGCGAAGATGCCGAAGGCGCCGATCAGCCGGCGCGGCTTCTTGCCGAACTGGCCGCCGCTGTTGAACACGCGCGGCCCTTCGAGCCCCTTCGGGGTCAGCAGCGCATAGAGGTTGCAGGAGGAGAAGGCGCCGTCGCGGAAGCGATGAAAGGCGCGATTGCCTTCCGGATATTTGTCGAGGACGTAGGAGGCCGGGGTGAGGCCGAGCGCGCCGTCCTCGGCGACGCCGTCGAGCGCGTCGCAGAAGAAGCGGACCATCTCGCCGGTATGGAGCGCATTGTCGCCGGTGGTGATGATCAGCGGCAGCATCGCCTCGTCGGCGACGGCGGCGACGCTCGCGCCGATCGTCTCGCGGCTGGCGACATAGTCGATCGCCTCGGCGCCCGGCAGCGGGGCAAGAATCTCGCGCGCCTCGGCGATGCTTCCTTCCTCGATCGCGACGACGATCCGGCCGACCCGCTCGCTCTCGATCACCGCCTCGACGACGCGGCGCAGCATCGGCTGGCCGGCAATGTCGATGAAGCATTTGTGCGAAACCCCGCCGGCCTTGGCGAGCGGGTCCAGATTGCCCCGGCTCGCCGCCAGGACGAGCGCCGTGTAGCGCGTGTCGCTCATGCCGGCGGCTCGTAGAGCGGCGCCGTCAGCGGCGCAATGTCGGGCAGCTCCGGCAGCCGCTCCAGCGCCGCGCGCAGGGCGGCGGCGCGGTCGGCGGGGAGCAGGCCTGCGACGCAGCCGTCGAACTTCGCCCAGAGCTGCGCGTCGGTGAACGGCGCGGCGAGGCTGCCCGCCGGCCAGGGCACCTGCGTCTCCAGCCGGCTGCCGTCCTTCAATATGATTTCGACCTCGGTCGGGAACTCGCCCTCGGCCTTGTCGACCGGCTCGCGGCGGATGCGGGGATAGAGCGCGCGGAGCTCGGGGCGCATGGCGGCGGCGTCGGTGAAGTCGGCGAGCGTGCAATCGCCGGTGACGAGCAGGCAGGCGAGCGCATATTCGAGGCTGAACTTGGCCTGCAGCGCGTCCGCCGCGTCGGTGTACATCAGATTGGCGAGATGGGTGACCGGGGCTCGAACGCGGATCGCCTCCACCTCGTCCGCGGCGAAGCCCCGCGCTTCGCGGAGCGCGAGCAGGCCGTCCATCGCGCGGTGCGCGCTGCCGCAATTGGGGAAGCGCTTGAGCTTGAGCCCGCTGGAGAGAAGCAGCAAAGGCTCGCCGACCCGCTCCGTCTCGAAGCGCAAATTCTGGCCGTGCTCGACATGGCCGAGCGTGTCGCGGAGCTGCTCGTAATCGGGCCCGACCATCAGCCGGTTCATGCCGGTGGGCCCGTCGAGCGTCGCGACGCCGGCGTCGATCCCGGCGTCGGCGAGGCTCGCGGCGAGCAGGCCCGATTTGGCGGCGAGGCCGGCGTGGAGCGGCTTCGCCATCGTGCCGAACTGGCTCATGAAGCCGCCCGCCATGCTGGTCGCGATCGAGATCGCGAAGCCGGCCTCGCGCGCGCCGAGCTTCAGCAGGCGCGCGGCGGCCGCGGCGGCGCCGATCGCGCCGACGGTCGCGGTGGCGTGCCAGCCCCGGTTGCGGTGCGCCGGGTTCACGCCCTGGCCGACCCGGCCGAGGATCTGCAGCCCGGCGACATAGGCGTCGAGGCACTGCCGCCCCGACGCGCCCTCCTGCTCGGCGAGCGCGAGGATGGCGGGGACGAGCACGGCGCTGGCATGGGCCTTGGCCGGATCGAAATTGTCGTCGAAGTCGAGGGCATGGGCGGCGGTGCCGTTGACCAGGGCCGCCCAGGGCGCCGGCAGCAGCGCGCCGCGGCCGATCGCGGTGGACGGGCCAGCGCCCCAGGCGCGCACCGTTTCGAAGACCTTCGAAGTCACCGGCTCGACCGCGCCGGGAACCGCGACCGCGATCGTATCGACGAACGCCCGCCGCGCGGCTTCCCAGGCCGCGTGCGGCCAGGCGTCCGGCGTGCCGGCGAGCCAGGCGCCATAAGCGAGGATCGGATTGTCGCCCATCGCCGCGGATTAGCATTGTCCGCGGCGCCGCGACAGGGCGCGGCCGGTTGCAGGCCTTGTCGCGACCGGAGAAGGACAGCTTCCACCCAACCATTTGAAGAATATGGGAATAATGTTTCTTGCTATTCTCTACCAAATCAATAGACTATTTTTCTACAGACCACGAAGAAGAGGAGAATGCCCGTGCGCCGCTCGCTTCCCTTCCTTGTCCTGCTTCTCGCCACCGCCGCCGCCTGCAGCAAGTCGAGCCCCGACCGGTCGCGATCCTATGAGCCAAGCCAGAGCTCGGCCTCCAACGAGGTCGCCGAATCGGCCGTGGCGGGCGGCCGGGCCAGCCAGAGCGGCGGGCCCAATATCGGCGTCACCGCGGCGCCGGGCGTCGCCTTCAACTACCATTACGAGTTCAGCCTCGCCCCGACCCGGATCGCCGAGGTGCAGGAGCAGCATGCCCAGATGTGCGAGCAGCTGACCGTCGCGCGCTGCCGGATCACCGGCATGTATTATCGGGTCAACAATGCTCATGACGTGGAGGCGATGCTTGCCTTCAGGGTCGATCCGGCGATCGCCCGCCGGTTCGGCCGCGAAGGCGTGGAGTCCGTGGTCCGCGCCGAAGGCATGCTGCGGGAAAGCGAGATCACCGGCACCGACGTCGGCACCCAGATCCATGCCGCCACCCGCTCGATCGCCGAATTGCAGGCCGATTTGCAGCGGCTCGAGGCGCGGCTGCGCACGCCGAACCTCGATCCCGACGAGAAGGCCCGGCTCGACGACCAGGCGCAGCAGCTGCGCGAGCAGATCCGCGCCGGCAGCGCCGAGCGCGACGAGGCGCAGGCGAGCCTGGCGACGACGCCGATGGAGTTCCGCTACGCCTCGGGCGAGCCGACGCTCGGCCAGTCGCTGCAGGATGCCGGCGATTCGTTCATGACCAGCCTCTACGTCCTGCTGCGGGTCGCGATCGCCCTGCTGCCCTGGGCGCTCGCCGCCGGCCTGATCGCCGCCATCATCGTCTACGTGCGCCGCCGGCTGGCGAGAAAGGCGGCCGCGGCCGAGAGCGAGCCGAGCTAGCCCGGCGCGGAGGTCACCCGAATCGTCCAGGGCTGGTGGTTGGCGCGCCAGCTCGAGAAAGCGTATTGGGTCGCCGTGGACGGACGGTCCCGGTGCCGCGGCATGCGCGTCCGCCCCAAATTTTTAGGGGTGCTCCTCGCCATGCCGCTTGGGCAAGAGACGCGCTTGATGCAACGGAATGGCTCTCGACGATGAAGGGGGACCTGGAAAGCCTGTCGGATCGCGAGCGGGAGACGCTTCGGCTGTTGGGCAGGGGCCACGATGCCAAGAGCATCGCGGCGGCTCTCGGCCTCTCGGTTCATACGGTGAACGAGCGGCTTCGCGACGTTCGGCGCAAGCTTGGCGTTTCCAGCAGCCGGGAGGCGGCCCGATTGCTGCTGGCGCAGGAGGCCGGCCCGGAGCCGCCCAATAAGCTTGGAGACGAGGAAATCGGGGTGGCCGGCCCCCGCGCGGAAGGCGCTTATCCGTTCCGCGCTCATCGGAGCGCGACGGGCGCCAGGCGTCCGCTGACCTATGCCGCGATCGGAGTCGTCATGCTCGCTATGCTCGTCCCTGTCCTCATCGCTCTGCCTTTGGGCGGATCCAAGGCACCCGCGCCCGTGGATGTCTCACGCCCGGCCCAGTCGATGGTCAATCCGCCGAGCCTCTTCGCGCCGGCGGACTATCCCGCCGAGGCACTCTCACGGCGATCGCACGGGAGCACCACCTACCGCCTTCGGGTGAGCGAAGCCGGCCGGGCATCGAGCTGCGATATCGAACGCTCCTCGGGGAGCGCCGCGCTCGACCAGGCGACCTGCCAGGTCATGCTGAGCCGGTCGCGCTTTCGCCCGGCGCTCGACGCCGCGGGGCGCCCGGTCCCCGACAATTTCGTCGGCACGATTCGCTGGATATTGCCGGAATGACCGGGGATGGACGCGCGGCGAACGGCTGACGCCAGCCGCGCCGGGCGCGAACCCGTCATTCAAGGCGCCGCGTAAATCTCCGGCGGGCCGTTCGCTTTCTCCGCCTCCACCTCGGCGAGCAGCCAGTCGCGAAAGGCGGCGATCTTGGGCTGGTTGCGGCGGCCTTCGGGATAGACCAGCCAATGGCCGCGGCTGGTGATGTGGATATGCGGGAAAGGCTGGACCAGCCGCCCGTCGGCCAGCTCGTCGCGCCAGAAGAGCGGCGTCATCATCGCGATCCCCGAGCCGGCGAAGGCCGCATTGGCCTCCATCACCTGGTTGTCCAGGACCAGGCCGGAATCCGGCCCCTTCGCCGGCGCGGGAACGCCATTGTCGGCAAGCCAGTCCGCCCACCAATCGTCGCGCGGGCTCAGCCGCGGCGTGTCGAGCAATTGCTCGGGCCGGACCAGGCCATGGGCGCGCGCGAATTCCGGCGTGCAGATCGGCGTGAAATACATGCGGAACAGGAAATGGCATTTGAGCCCCGGCCAGTCGCCGCGGCCGACCCGGATCGCGGCATGGAACTCGCCGGTCGAGAAATCGACCAGCTTGTTGTCGGTGCTGAGCCGGACCGCGAGATTGGGGTGGCGGACCTGGAAGCGCCCGAGCCGCGGCGCGAGCCAGCTCGTCGCCAGCGTCTGCGCTGCGCTCAAGGACAGCAGGGCCTGGTCCTCGGCGACGAGGCCGGAAAAGGCGTCTTCCAGCGTCTCGAACGCATTGGCGACCAAGGGCGCGATCCGGCGCCCCGCCTCGGTCAGCGACACCCGGCCCTTGATGCGCGCGAACAGGGACGTCCCAAGCCGTTCTTCCAACAAGCGAATTTGATAGCTTACCGCCGCCTGGGTCATCCCCAGCTCGGCCGCCGCCTGGGTGAAGTTCTGGTGGCGCGCCGCCGATTCGAAGACGCGGACGGCGGCGAGAGGGGGCAGGCGGGCCATGCCGCATCTATAAGCGCAGCTTATGCCAACTGTCGAGACTTTCGTTGGCGGAACGAACCCGGCGCTGCCATTTCGGCGCCACGCCAATCCGGCACTTAGGGAAAGGATTGGAAGATGCGTGACGAAATCGACGGGCGCATGTGGGTCGCCCACCACGACAGCTACGCCCGGTGGGTCGTCGGCGCCGCGGCGGCGATCCGCGGCGGCCTCCACCGCCTCGCCGGCTGGGACGGCAGCGTCCACCAATTGCTCGCCTTGGCCGCGGCCTTCGCTTTGACCGCGCTCGACCTCGGCTTCACCAGCAGCGCCGCCTGAGCGGCAGGGAGAATGCAATGTCCAGCCGCATCCTCAAGCTTCGTCGCCTCAACGAGGCCATCTCCTTCGCGCTCTGCAAGCTGAACGAAATCCAGTTCAGCGCTCCCTGGGACGCGGCCCGGCCGCGCTGCGGGGGGTGAACTTCGATCGATGTCGCTTTCCTCCCTGTGAGCGAAGCTCATGGGGAGGGGGACCATGCGAAGCATGGTGGAGGACAGGGAGGATAAAGAGTAGTGCGCATTCCGCCCGCCCCAAAATTGCCTTATCCGCGTCGCATCCACCTTCCGGGACTTGCATGCGCCGCCACCTCAAAGAGCTTGCCCTCGCCGCAGCGCTGGCGCTAGCCGCCGGGACGATGGCAGCGCCGAGCCCGCCTCCGCCCGATCCCCACGGCTTGATGACCTGGCCGGACCTGCTCGGGCGGCCGCGGCCGCAGCCGAACGCTGCGATCCACTACGGCACCGATCCGCTCCAGGTCGCCGACCTCTGGCTCCCCGAGGGGCACGGACCCCATCCCACCGTGCTGATGGTCCATGGCGGCTGCTGGACGACCGGGATCGCCGACCGGACGATCATGAACTGGGCCGCCGAGGATCTGCGGCGCCGCGGCATCGCGGTCTGGAATATCGACTATCGCGGCGTCGACCGGCCCGGCGGCGGCTATCCGGGCACCTTCCAGGACGCGGCCGCGGCGGCCGACGCCCTTCGCGCCCACGCCGACCAATATCGGCTCGACCTTTCGCATCTGGTCGCGATCGGCCACAGCGCCGGGAGCCATCTCGCGCTCTGGCTGGCGGGGCGGCGGCGTCTGCCCGCCGGCTCGCCGCTGCACGGCGCGAATCCCCTGCGCATCCATGAAGCGATCAGCCTCGGCGGGCTGCCCGACCTCGAGGAGGCGGCGCGCTCGGAAAATGGCTGCGGCAACGAAGTGGTCGGCCGGCTCACCAACGGGCATTTCGCGGACACCTCGGTGCCGCGACTCGCCCCACTCGGCGTCAGGCAGGTGCTGATCAACGGCCGCGAGGACCGGATCATCCCGATCGCTTATGCCGAAGGCTATGCGGCCCCGATGCGCGCCGCCGGCGACGATGTCCGCGTGCGGATGCTCGACCGGACCGGCCATGTCGAATTGGTCGCGCCCGGCAGCGCCGCCTGGGCCGCGGCGGTCGAGGAGATCGAACGCGTGTTGCGCCCTCATCGTCATTCCGGCGAAGGCCGGAATCCATGAACACGGAGAAGGTCGGAAGAAACGGAGGAGTTGTCGCTCACTTCTCGCGACGAGACCCCGGCTTTCGCCGGGGTGACGAGGGGGGCCTATGAGCTTCACCCTCGCCGAGGCCCGCGCCGCCGATGCCGCCGACCCGCTCCGGCCGCTCCGTGCCCGCTTCCATCTGCCCGAGGGCCTCATCTATCTCGACGGCAATTCGCTCGGGCCGCTGCCCAAAGCGGTGGCCGCGCGGCTCGGCGAGGTCGTGACGGAGGAATGGGGCGAAGGCCTGATCCGAAGCTGGAACGACCGCGACTGGATCGGCGCACCGCAGCGGATCGGGGCGATGATCGCGCCGCTGATCGGCGCCAGGCCACACGAGGTGATCGTCGCCGATTCGACCTCGGTGAACCTGTTCAAATTGCTGGTCGCCGCCGCGCGCCTTTCGGATCGCGGGACCCTGCTCAGCGAGGCCGGCAACTTCCACACCGACCTCCATATCGCCAGCGGCGCCGCGGACCTGCTCGGCATGAATTTGGAGATCGCGCCGCGCGCCGAGGTCGAGGCGCGGATCGGCGCCGACACGGCTTTGCTGCTGCTCACCCATGTCCACTACAAGAGCGCCGAACGGTTCGACATGGCGCGGGTCACCGCGCGGGCGCGCGAGGCGGGCGCGCGGACGATCTGGGACCTCAGCCACAGCGCCGGCGCGGTGCCGCTCGACCTCAATGGCGCAGGCGCGGAGCTCGCGATCGGCTGCGGCTACAAATATCTGAACGGCGGCCCTGGCGCGCCCGCCTTCCTCTACGTCGCCGAGCATCTCCAGGAGGCGCTGGTCTCGCCCTTGCGCGGCTGGATGGGCCATGCCGAGCCGTTCGCCTTCACCGACGATTACTGCCCCGCCGCCGGCATCGACCGGATGCTCGCCGGCACCCCGCCGATCCTCGCGCTCGCCGCGCTCGAATGCGCGCTGGAGGCGTTCGAGGGCGTCACCCTTGCCCGGCTCTGGTCGAAGGCCAATGCCCTGTTCGACGTCTTCCACGGCCTCGTCGAGCAGAACTGCCCGGAGCTCGTCTGCATCACCCCGCGCCTGCCCGAGCAGCGCGGCAGCCACATCTCCTTCCGCCATCCCCACGCCTTCGAGATCTGCCAGGCGCTGATCGCCGCCGGCGTGATCGGCGATTTCCGCGCGCCGGACGTGGTCCGCTTCGGCCTCACCCCGCTCTACCTCGGCTTCGAGGACCTCTGGCAGGCCGTGGACCGCCTGAAGAAGATCATGGCCGGCGAAACCTGGCGGGAGCCCCGATTCGCGGTGCGGGGCAAGGTCACCTAGGGTTTGCTCCAGGCAGCGGCGTTGCCCGGGTCCCGCACGACTTGACCGGGCGGCGCGGTATTTTGTCCGCAGAAGTCGACGGACAACCTGTCGCTGGCGACATGGTACGCGCCAAACGCAACGCGCATCGGCCGATCGTCGGGAGAGACATCCGGCACCGCCGAGACCACGCGCCGCGGCAGAAATTCATACCGGCCCGCCTCGTAGAAGTCGAAGGCGATGATGTTGCGGTCTGTGCGGGTGGCCGGCCCGGATCCGCCCGGCGCGAGCGCATAGTAAAAGTGCCGTTCCCAGCGATCGGGCGGTCCGATGCAGGGGTCGCCGGCCAGCTGTTGCTCGATCCTGTCGATCGCGGCCGCCGCGGGCACGTCAGCCGCGGACGGCGCCGGACCGGAGCAGCCTGCCGGCAGGAGCGAGATCAGGATCCAGGAAAGCCGACGGGCCATGTCGCCAGCCTGCCTCGCCGACCGGCCGAGGATCAAGCCTGGATCGGGACGGGCGGTTTGCCCTCGCGCCCCCGCTCCACTATAGACCCGGCCTTTCCCGCCCCGGCTTTGGGGGCGGGCGCCCACGCACGACGCCGGAGGCCTCGCGAATGTCCCGCCGCCGACTGATCTACGAAGGCAAGGCCAAGATCCTCTACGAGGGCCCCGAGCCCGGCACGCTCATCCAATATTTCAAGGACGACGCGACCGCGTTCAACGCCCAGAAGAAGGGCACGATCTCGGGCAAGGGCGTGCTCAACAACCGCATCTCCGAGCATCTCTACACCCTGCTCGGCACGATCGGCGTCCCGACCCATTTCATCCGCCGGCTCAACATGCGCGAGCAGTTGATCCGCCAGGTCGAGATCGTCCCGATCGAGGTGGTGGTGCGCAACGTCGCCGCCGGCACGCTCTCGACCCGGCTCGGCATCGAGGAAGGCACGCCGCTGCCGCGCACGATCATCGAATATTTCTACAAGGACGACGCGCTCGGCGACCCGATGATCGCCGACGAGCATATCGCCGCATTCGGCTGGGCGAGCCAGGACGAGATGAACGAGATCGCCGACATGGCGATCAGGGTGAACGACTTCCTCTGCGGCCTGTTCGCGGCGATCGGCATCCGGCTCGTGGACTTCAAGCTCGAGTTCGGCCGGCTCTGGGAGAATGATTTCGCCCGGATCATCCTCGCCGACGAGATCAGCCCCGACGGCTGCCGCCTCTGGGACATGAGCTCGGGCGAGAAGCTCGATAAGGACCGCTTCCGCCGCGACCTCGGCGGCGAGGCCGAAGCCTATCAGGAAGTCGCCCGCCGCCTTGGCCTGCTCCCCGAAGGCGAGACCAATGCGGTGCTCGACCTCGAGCAGCACCGGGCAAAAAGGGGGAAATAGATTCCAGGGCAAAACCCTCTCCCCGGCGGGGAGAGGG
>JADMIO011437898.1_pt1 | contig 29985 bp, 21 predicted proteins | sample 8958161 | NCBI WGS metagenome assembly JADMIO01 (sample SAMN16585339, study PRJNA669376) | soil metagenome | isolation source: Crop rotation soil | place: USA: Cullars Rotation, Alabama | collected 2011 | reverse complement strand
CGCGACTTCAAGTCACGTGAATTCCAAGCTTCGGATCCCACTGTGCTGGAAAGTTATCTTGATGGCGCTTCCGGGCGCGCTTTCCGGCATCGTGCTGATGCTTTTTGTCACGCAAACCACGTTGAACGTGCCGTCCCTGATGGGCGCGATCATGAGCATCGGGGTCGCGACTGCCAACAGTATCCTGCTGGTAAATTTCGCGAACGATCTGCGCGAGACCGGGTCCGACGCGATTTCCGCCGCGCTGGAAGCGGGCTTCACGCGGCTACGTCCGGTCATCATGACTGCCCTGGCGATGATTGTCGGCATGGCGCCCATGGCTCTGGGCTGGGGCGAAGGCGGCGAGCAGAATGCGCCGCTGGGACGCGCCGTGATCGGCGGGCTGGTGATGGCCACGATTGCTACATTGTTCTTAGTGCCGGTAGTGTACAGCGTGCTGCGGCGAACCCCGCCGCGGTTCAACCCGGAGATCGATCTCTCATGACGGCCCAGCGCAAACCCGCGCGGCGTCCGGTGATTGTGTTCCTGGCGGTCCTGGCCACGGTTGTGTGCGCCGGGATTGTGGCCGGTCTGATGCCCCGGCTGTCGCGGCAGAAAGGACTGCTCGCCGCCGCGGGCGAGGTCACCGCACGCAAGCCGGTGGTGATCGCCAGCGCCGCGCATTTCGCCGCCACCAAGGACACTATCGAACTGCCCGGCGACCTGCAGGCGATGATCGATTCCCCGATCTTCGCGCGCGCCGACGGGTACCTGAAGAAGCGCTTCGTCGACCTGGGCGACCATGTAACCGCGGGACAACCGATGGCGGAAATCGAAACGCCCGAACTCGATCAGCAGATCAGCCAGGCTCGCGCCGCGCTGGCGCAAAACCGCGCCGGAATCCGTGAACTGGAAGCCGACGTATCCCTGGCCCGCGCCAATTTGAACCTCGCTCGCGTCACCCGGGACCGCTGGGTGACGCTGGTGGAGCAAGGCGTGATTTCGAAACAGAACGGCGACGAGAAGCAGGCCGATTTCGCCGTGAAAGAGGCTCAAACCCAGAAGGCCGAAGCCGGCCTGCTGACCGCGCAGGAGACCATCCGCGCCAGCGAGGCCAGCGTCCGCCGCCTGGAGGAGCTGAAATCCTTTGCGGTGGTGACGGCACCTTTCGAGGGCGTGGTGACTTCCCGTCTGGTCGACGTCGGCGTGCTGATCAACGCGGGCAACGGCGGCGCTTCCCGCGAAATGTTCCGCGTCGCCAAGTTGCAGCCCATGCGGATCTTCGTCAACGTGCCGCAGTCCAACGTGGCGGCCATCCAACCTGGCCAACTTGCCGAACTTCGAGTAGCCGAGCGTCCCGGCCGAGTTTATCCCGCACGGGTGAACCGGATTTCGCACGCGCTCGATCCCAGTTCACGCGCCATGCTGGCCGTGCTGCTGACCCCCAACGAAGATTCCACTCTGCTGCCGGGCATGTACACGCAGATTCGATTTGCCCCTACTAGCGCTCGCCCTTCCCTTCGCATTCCCGGCGACGCACTGATTCTGGGGAAGACCGGCCCGCGCGTGGCGGTGGTCGGCCCCGATGACGTGGTGCACTTCAAATCCATCGAAATCGCGCAGGATCTGGGATCTGAGGTGGAGATCGCCAAGGGCTTGGCCCCAGGTGACATGGTCATTTCCAATCCGACCGATGCCGTGCAGGAAAACGCCGTCGTAGAAGTGCGACCGCGCTGAACGCTCCGCCTCATCGAAACGGTGCCCAGGTCAGACTGCCCTCAGGTATTGCGCCGGCGGGTTGATCTCCGCGCCGAGCGCCCTGGCCGCGTGTATAGGAAAGTACGGATCCCGCAGCATCTCGCGCGCCAACAGGATCATGTCCGCCTTCCCGGAACGAATGATCTCGTCCGCCTGCTGGGGCGTGGTGATCAGCCCGACCGCTCCGGTCATGACGCCCGCATCACGCCGGATCTTCTCCGCGAAAGGCACCTGATAGCCTGGTCCTACTTCGATCTTCTGGTGATGCGCCAGTCCACCGGAGGAGCAATCGATCAGGTCCACCCCCATATCTCGCGCGCGGCGGGCGAGTTCTACCGAATCATCCAGCGTCCAGCCGCCCGGCGCCCAATCGATCGCGGAGATTCGCATAAACAGTGGCAACTCCGCAGGCCAGGCCGCGCGGACCGCCTCGGTCACTTCCAGCGTAAAGCGGATGCGGTTCTCGAACGCGCCGCCATACTCATCCAGCCGCTGATTGCTCAAAGGAGAGAGGAATTCATGCGCCAGGTAGCCATGCGCCGCGTGAATCTCCGCCACCTGAAACCCCGCCCGCAGCGCCCGGCGGGCCGCCAACGCAAAGGCCTCCACTACCTGGTGGATGTCATCCCGGGACAACTCCTGCGGCGTCACATCGCCGGGCCGGAACGGGATAGGGCTAGGCGCCACCGGCTGCCATCCGCCCTCCGCCTCGGGAATCTGCGCTCCTCCCTCCCACGGCCGGCGGCAGCTGGCCTTACGTCCTGCATGTGCCAGCTGAATCCCGGCGACCGCGCCCTGCTCGCGCAGGAATGCGGCGATGGTCGTCAGAAATTCGACGTGCTCGTCCTTCCAGATTCCCTGGTCGAAGGGTGAGATGCGCCCCCGCGCCTCCACTGCGGTCGCCTCCATCATCACCAGGCCCGCGCCTCCAACCGCCCGGCTGCCCAGGTGGACCAGGTGCCAGTGGTTCGCGAAACCGTCCTCGCTCGAATACTGGCACATCGGCGAGACGGCGATCCGGTTGCGATAAGTCACAGATCGCATGGTTAACGAAGTAAATAAGTGGTTCTGGGCGCCGCTCATCCCTTCAGTATCCCGAATTTCAGCTTCTTACCGTAAGATAACCGCTCCTCACTGGGTTCCTTCGAGCCAAAGCGCCAAGCTGTACGTCAAGGGAGGAGATATGAAGGCACTCATTACCATCGGGTTTACAATTGTGGCGGCCCTGCACGCAGGCGTCCCCAAAACCTCGATCGAACTCAACAACGAGGGTGTCCGGATGTTCGCGCAAGGACACTACCTGGAGGCCGGCCGCCTGTTTGCCGAGGCGCTGCGCGGAATGGAGGCCGAGTCCGCCGCGCCGCTCGACCTGGGCCGCACCTTGGACAACCTGGCGGCGGTCTATCGTATCCAGGGGGAGCCGCAGCAGGCGGAGACGTATGCCCGCCGAGCGGATGAAGTCTTCGCCAATACGCCGGACGTTCCGATTGCCGAACGGACCGCGCAGCGGCTGATTCTGGCCGCAATCTACATCGACCAACAGCGTTTTGAGGAGGCGACCGCCGTGCTCCGAAGCGCCGCGCAGACCGCCACGGGCTCCATGGCGGCGCTGGCGCTGGCCAATATGGCGGCGCTGGCCATTCCCCAGGGCGATTTCGAACAGGCGGAAGGGTTGGCGCTGCAGGCTGTAGAACGCGCCAAGGCGATTGTGCCGCAGGACTACTCGGCCACCGCGGTTGCCTATAACAACCTGGCGCAGGCCTGCCGGTTTCAGAAGAAGTACATCGATGCCGAGCGATACTACCGGCTGGCCATCGAATCCTGGGAATCGGCGCATGGACCGAACCACTCGGATGTCGCCAAGGGGCTGATCAACCTGGCCGCCTTCTTTCACGAGCGCAACCGCGAATCCGGCGCCGAGGACCTCTATCGCCGGGCGATTGCGCTGCTGGAGAAAGCCTTCGGCGTCAACGCGCCGCAGGTGCTGATCGCCCGCAATGAGCTGGCGGAAGTGCTGCGCGCCGAGCGCCGTTTTTCGGAATCGGACCGCGTCGGCAATGCCAGCCTGACCGCCATGGAGAAAGTGCTCAGTCCCACCGATCCGCGTCTGGAGCGCGCCCTCACCAATCGCGCGCGCCTGCTCACGGAGATGCGCCGTGACGGAGAAGCCGCGGCCATCAAGACCCGGCTGACTCAGATGCAGCGCACCTTCCGGTAGTCAATCGAAACCGGAGCGCCAAAAAGAAGCGGGGACTTCGGCTGCAGCCGAAGTCCCCGAATTGGCGAAGCGTGGGTCTTCAGAGCGTTTGAAACCGTCTAAATTCCCCACCGATCATGGTGTTTTGGCTAGAATCCGGCCAGTGTTGCCACCGACGAAGCGCTCAAAGCCTGGGCATCAATGCGCACGCTGTCCAAACTCCCGGTGAAGGGCATCCCGAAGTAATTGAACGGAATGGTCCCGATCCAGAGAGGCGCCGGGTTAGGAGCAGGCAGCGTGATCATTGGTTGAGTGGAGCGGAGCGTGCCGTCGATGTAAAACTGCACGTTCGACCCCAGGTTGATGACGACTGCGACATGGTGCCAGTTGCCGTCGTTGATCTTCGTGACATCGGCGACGTCACGCGCGCCGGCCACGTTGTTGCCGCCGAGACGTAAGCCGATCACGCCGGAAGGGAGGGTTTTCAGCATATAACCCCACTCCGTGCCGGTCGCGTCGTACTTGCCGAGGAAGTCTTCCGTGCGGCTGCTGTTGGTAGTCTGGATCCAGGTCGAGATGGTCATGCTGTTCTGGAGTTCCAGTTTGTCGTTGTCGGAAATGGCGACCACGCTGTTCACTCCGTTGAAGCTCAATGCCTGATTCACCTTGCCGGCGACGCTGGTAGCGCCCGACATCACGCCGTTCAGGCCGTTACCTGATTTATCCAGCATGATGGAGCCGGATGAATCCGCCGAATCGAAGGTCCAGAATCCGGACGTCCCCGCTGAAGTGGGCGGAGGGGTTGTCGTCCCGGTGCCGGTACCCGTGCCAGTGCCGGTGCCCGTGCCGGTCCCGGTGGCGCCCGCCAGAGTTGCGATTGCGGAGGCGCTCAGGGCCTGGTTGTCGATCCGCACGCCATCCAGGCTGCCGGTAAAGGGCAGTCCGAAGTACGTGAACGGAACCGTACCGATCCAGAGCGGAGCGGAGTTAGGCGCAGCGAGTGTGGGCAGCGTCTGCGTGGAGCGGAGCGTTCCATCGATATAGAACTGCGCAGTCGTCCCGAGATTCATGACGACGGCGACGTGGTGCCACTGTCCGTCATTGATCGGCGTCGCATCGGACGCGTCGCGAGTGGCCGAAGTATTGTTGCCTCCCACGCGCACCGCGATTACACCGGAGGGCAGGGTCTTCAGGATGTAGCCCCATTCGCTGCCGCTGGCGTCGTACTTGCCGAGGACGTCTTCGGTGCGGCTGTTGTTGGTGGTCTTGATCCAGGTCGAAATCGTCATGCTGCCCAGAAGTTGGAGCTTGGCGTTATCGGGAACGGTGACAACGCTGTTGACTCCATTGAAGCTGAATGCCTGGTTCACCTTTCCGGTGGTGACGGTGGTGTTCGACCAGATGCCGTTCAGGCCATTGCCGGACCGGTCCAGCACTTGTGAACCAGAGATATCCGCGGTATCGAAGGACCAAACACCGGCCGTCCCAGCGGTGGTGGGAGGCGGCGTCGAGGAAGAGCCGGCGTTCAACGTAACAACCGCCGTGGCGAGAACACTGCCGCTGGCCTGCGTGGTCGCCGTAACGGTGACATTCTGCGTGGTCGAAATGCTCACCGGCGCGGTGTACAGGCCGCCGGAAGACAAGCTGCCGACGGCCGGCGACAGCGACCAGACGACCAGAGTGTTCGTGGTACCTGTCACCGTCGCCGTGAACTGCTTGGTCTGTCCGGCAGTCAGGCTAGCAGTAGTGGGACTCACGGTAACCGCAATTGGCGTCGTCGGCGGAGGATTCGTCGAGGTGCCTGTACCAGCCGCGGCTGCCAGTGTGGCGATCGCGGAGGCGGTCAGCGCCTGATTGTCGATGCGGATGTTGTCGAGACTGCCGGTAAAGGGCTGTCCGAAGTAGGTGAATGGAATCGTGCCGATCCAAAGCGGTGCGGAGTTGCCGGACGGCAGACTCGGCAATACCTGGGTGGAACGCAATGTACCGTCGATATAGAACTGTACGTTGGAGCCGAGGTTGATGACAACCGACACGTGGTGCCACTGGCCGTTGTTGATCGGGGTGGTATCGGCAACATCGCGCGTTCCGTTGGTGTTGTTGCCGCCCACACGCAGTCCGACCACGCCGGAAGGCAGGGTCTTCAGGATGTAGCCCCATTCGCTGCCGCTAGCATCGTATTTGCCGAGGACATCTTCGGTTCGGCTGCTGTTAATGGTCTTAATCCAGGTGGAAATCGTCATGCTTCCGGTCAGGTCTAACCGCGAGTTACTCGGAACCGTCATCACGCTGTTGAAACCGTTGAATGTCAGCGCTTGATTCACCGCGCCGGTGGTCGCAGACGTGTTCATCAGAGTGCCGTTCAGGTTATTGCCCGAACGGTCCAAAGCCAATACTCCGGTGACATCCGCCGTGTCCAGGGACCATGTGCCGGCAATTCCGCCCGGAGTGCTGGGAGGCGGAGTCACCGCAACCGGGTTTACCGTGATCGACGCATTTGCGAATTTGCTGGCGTCCGCCTGGCTGGTAGCCCGCACAGTGACGGACTGAGTACCGGCAACGCTGGAAGGCGCGCTGTACAAGCCGGTGGAAGATACAGTGCCCACACCCGAACTGACCGACCAGGTCACCGCAGTGTTGGTGCTGCCGAGGACGGTGGCGCTCAGTTGCTGCGACTGGCCCGCGTTGATGCTGGCGCTGGCAGGGCTTACCGAAACCGCCACGGTGGCGGCGGGCGGCGGAGTTGGATTGGGGGGAGCCACGGCGCCGCCGACCGGAAGAAGCACAAAAGCGCCAAACTCGGCGGAGGTGTGCGGCGGGCTTGTGAAGTTGATCCCTTGCGAAACGGCGGAAAGATTCATGGGCAGCGTAACCGGGCTGCCGTTATACGTGCCCGACACAATCGCCGGCCCATAGAAATTCTGGGAGTCCACGATCTGGAACGGCGATCCTACTGGGAGACCGCTACCGGAAAGGTCCACTGTTACGCTGGCAGCCTTGTCCCAGTTGAGGACAATGATATGAGCGCGGCCGGGTTCGTATTTGTTGGGCCTGACGATGACCTTGAGTCCGGTAGGATTGTGTCCAACTACTGAGCCGCCCGGCTCGCTGCCGAGCGGAGACGAGCTGTTGTAATAGGAGTTTCCGCTCCAGTTATATTGACCGATACCACTTACCGAGAGCGGACCCACAAACATGTTGCCAGTGAAAGTGGTGGTTTGCCAGCCGTTGACCTGGAGAGTTACATATCCCGTAGGAGTAGCGCCAATGAAGTAATTATTTTTGACGGTGAGATCGTAATTCGAACCTTCGACCATCTGGTTATAGCCCGCCTCTCCGGGACTTGCGTCCAGCGGGTTATAAGCGACGTTGTCCTGGAAATAGACGTCCTGGCGCGGGCTGCCGCCGCCGATATAGAAATTATTGACGCGGTGGCCGCCCGGCACGCCGTTGTTGAACATCACGTTGCCGATGAATTGCACGTGGCTGACGGGAGCGCTGCCATAAGCCTGCATGCCGATGTCAAAGCTGTTGAAACCGATGTTGTCCTGCACCAGTTTGCGCGCCGAACCGGTGTTCTGGATGTAGAGTGCGTGACCGTGGCCGCGGTCGCAACTGCTGGCCCACCCGTTGTTATACAGGATGTTGCCATAGTCCTCTGTGCCGCTGGCTTCCTGCTGGTCGGAGATCCCGTTCGCGGAATCGTGGATCACCATGTTGATCAGCTTGTTGCCAAAGGCTCCTTGCGTAAAAAACACGGCATCCGCCGCCTTGATAGACGGGAAAGAGCCGCAATCCCCCGTGGACCGGGTCCAGCTATTGCTGATCTCAAACCCCCAATACCAGGCGTAATTGCCGTAGATACCAAATCCCCCCTTGATGGTGGCGCGTTCGCCGGGGTATTGCCGGATATAGACCGGCGTGGAGGATGTTCCCGAAAGCGTGCAATTAATGGAAGAAGTCCCGCCGTTTCCGTAACTCCCGCCGCGCAGCCACACGGTGTCACCGGGTCTTACTGCGCTCGAAGTACAGGCGGTGCGAATGTCCCAGGGGCTGGAGATACTTCCGTTTCCGCCCCCCGAGGGCGAAACATAATAGTCGGTAGCCAATGCTAATGAAGAAAGAAGAAGAAATGCCGGAACTAACAGGATGAGACGACGGATAAAGTTACACGAAGAGTAAAACATGAAGACACACTCCTGTATATGACAAAAAAGGATGAGTTTTACGTACAGACGTTCGTACGGTTTTACAACGCGACTATGCTCCAGCCTCCGCGCTGGTAGGTCGCGCTGCGCGTTGGTGCGTCACGCAATCAGCATTGACAGGCAAGCATATCCGGTGGGGGCAAAATGCCTTTGAATAGCAGGCCTGTTGCGTTTTTTGCGAAACTCAGTTTTCGATGCTGCCGGTCGTCGGCAACACCGGCCGCGGTGATTCCCATTCGGCCTGAATCCGGCTAGGACAGGAGACGACTGCGAAGAATGCAGGGGTCAGCAAACAGCGTTCCCGGATTCTTTCAGTGTTCTGATGTGGACTGGTCATTCCGTTTTTTTGGTCCCAATGACTTCCGTATAAATGGACTGCCACAGAGGCGACGTTAATCAGAGCGTTCCGGAGGAGGAGCAAGTAGTGAACAGGAGGTGGCGCGCGTGCAAATCTTTACAGGACTGAGCTTGTATGAAAATCAACGATAACTTGAAAACAAAGGTGTGTCAACCCGGAACTTTTGAGTTGTGTGTGTCAACACACTGTCAAAATCCGTGCTTTAGGACGCTATGCATCGAGCTTACCAGTACTTCCAATCACTTGTAAATAGTACCCAAACAACCAACATTGCGTTGGTCGTGCTATGTGCTACTACTGCGTCGCGAAGACGTCCGCGACGCTGCAGCACCCAGCCGTATAACATGCCGGCGAGTATGCCGGCAATCCATCGCTGGCCGTGCAAGACTCCGAATAAGATAGACGAAACCGAAAAAGACAAAAGGGTAAATCGGCGCGGATCCACGGTGGTAAAAGAAGCGGCTATCAGCCGCCGCTTCAGATAGCTGCGAAACGCCAGTTCCTCTGCGATCGGTACAGTGATGACTGTGCCGGCAATGCGGAAAAGCAGCCAGATCAACCGTGCAAGCCATGGCGCTGCAGCAAGGGCCGCCGGCGTCGGTACCGGCGCGGCATTGGGCTGCAATACCCGATCTGCGCCAATCCAAAGGACAAACACCACGGCGCCGATGACGATCGACTCCCAACCGGCGCGCCAGTCGAGCGATACGTACGATCGCCGGTAACACGCCAGCGCCAGCCCCGCCGCTACCACCCGCAACGGATAGAACCACTCGAAGCCCGACGAGACCGCCTGCGCCACCATTCCGGCGCCCAGAATCAGGAGAAACGGCAACAGGAAAGCCGGGGTCTCGTCCGTGGTTCCCGCTAGTACCCTCGCCGGCTTCGCCGAAGAAGCAGCGATTCCCGGAAGTTTTTGGCAAACGACCGAGAAAACGATGGCCATCCCCACAAATGCGATCCAGCCGGCCTGAGAGTGGAATCCTCCGGTCGCAATCTGAGGCGCGCCCGCACTGCCGATCAGGATCAGCGACACCAGACGCGCACAATTCAGCAGCCAGATGGCCGCCATCCCCCCTGGAATCAACAACAGAGCCTGTGGAAACCGCACATCGCGGCGGAAAAACCATAGCCATGCCGAGCCGAACGCCAACATCATCGCGACGCCCTCGTAGCCGGAGCACGCGGGTGAAATCTCTACGTCGAACTTGCTGGTACCCAAAATGAACCGCGCAGGGTCCGCGACCACGTCGCTTCTCAACCAGCGCAGGCAAGTTTCCGCAGCGCGGTAACTCCCGTGCAGCCAAGGGTTTCCCAGCCAACCGGTAGCTTGGTAAACGCCCGCGGCTGCCAACGCTCCGCCCAGTCCCGCGAGGGGAGCGAGCGGAGCCGCTTGCCACAGTCTCTTCCAGAATCCGGCAGGTATCAGGACCAGGAAAACCGTGCAGACCGTCAACATCCCGCTCGCCACCGCAATCAGCGCCAGCCAGTTGCGATGCGCCGGGGGTGTGCCGGCACGGCATAAAATCACGGAAGAATAGCAGAATACTCCGTAGGCAACCGCATGGGTCGCCGCCGCTGCGGGGAAGATCACTGGCCACGACAAGCCTGCTTGCCGTTTCCGCAGCACCATTCCAACGCTTGGCCAGGCGAACGCGCTAGTGAGAGCGAAGAAAAGAATCAGCGAATAGAGTCCCCAGTGGGCGGACGCACCAGCCAGGTACGCAAGTCCGCCGGCTCGCGACAGCCCTTCCGAGTCGACCGCGATGGTGATTCCAACCAGTTCGATCACCAGGAAGAATGCCGTGAGAAGAAACCGGAAGGAAAACCGTGGAACGCTGAGGAAGTCCTGTTGAGATTGCAAAGAGTCCAACTGAGAGAGTCAGGCGGTCCGGGAACCCGGATTCCAGGTTCCCGTTCACCGAAACTATTACTTCCGTCGCGAGCGGATAATCAACGCAGCGCCGCCCAGCAGGGCTATTGCATTTACGCCCGTCGCCGGATCGATTTCGGGCACGCCCAGTGCCGCACTGGCAACACTGGCGATGCCAACCAGCAACAGCGACATACCGAGAATCCTAAACATCATCGTATGGTTATTTCCTCCTTTTGTGTGAAAATACACGATTCAGCCTGGCAATGTCAATGTAACCCAGGTTTACGGCAGTACCGTTAACTTTGGATATAGTCCATCGCGGAATGACTCGAATCTCCTGTCAAATCAATGGTTTGCTGCTTCGGCATTTCGCTGCCTTGGCGGATGCGCATCCGGGTTTCATGCGGGCGGGGATGACGACCGTGTTAGCTTGTTGGAGTCAAACGCATGCCGTTCGACGCGCCACTCGCGTCACTGCAGCGGAAGAATAGCGGAGGGAAGATGCGCACGGGGCGGCTGGAGGCATTCAGCGATGGCGTGATCGCGATCATCATCACCATCATGGTGCTGGAAATGAAAGCGCCGCACGGCGACCGTCTGGATGACCTGTTTCCCGTGCTACCGGTGTTTCTCACCTACGTCCTAAGCTTCGTGTATGTCGGCATCTATTGGAACAACCACCATCACATGCTGCATGCCACCACCACGGTAACCGGCGCGATGCTCTGGGCGAACCTGCACCTGTTGTTCTGGCTGTCGTTGTTTCCGTTTGCCACTGCCTGGATGGGGGAGAACCATTTCAGCGCAATGCCCACCGCGCTATACGGCGGCGTGCTGCTGATGGCCGCCATCGCGTATTACCTGCTCCAGCGGGCGATCATCCGCTCGCAAGGGCCGGACTCGATCCTGAAGAAAGCCGTCGGGCGCGACTGGAAAGGAAAGTTGTCGCCGGTGCTTTACATTCTGGCGATGGCTTCAACCCTGGTTACGCCGTGGATCGCCGAAGCAATCTTCGTGGCCGCTGCGTTGATCTGGCTGATTCCGGACCGCCGTATCGAGAAGGTTCTCCCACACAAGGAGGCCTAGCGTTGCCGAGCCGCGACCGCGAGAGCGTGAAATAGTCCCGACTTCCCAAATCGCTCCTATCCGAGCCGCACCCGTTCTCGACGTTGGGAATCATATTTTACTGAAGCGGCCGCTCCGGCAAAGAGAGAATCAGAACAGCGACCTGGGGATTAAGTTTCTGCAGGACGGGGTGGCTGGACAACAGGAATTTCTCGCCTTGCACTGCGGAAAGCTCCTGGTCAGTGAGCCTTGGCAGGTAGTTACCGTCCCGATCGGCTCTCGGGAAGAGATTTAAGGCAAGCCCGCGCAACTCTTTTTCGAGCCTGCCACCCTGAAATGAAATTAAATTACCGCCTACATCCGAGCCCCAGCCAACCATTTCGAATGCCCGTCCGTTGAGTTTCTCCAGTTCTCGAAGCGTTGTGCCCCGGCTAATTCCATGAACCGTGTGCCATTCACAGGTCTTGCTGTACTCGTCGCGGCACATGAAGATGATTGCCGGATGCGGCGGACTGCTATCGTTCCATGTGATCTCGAGACGACGTCGCGGGTTGGAAGGAAACAGGACAAGACCCGGCTCTTCACTACCTTCACCAACCCCGATGCTTTCTTTTGATGCTAAGTTGCCAAAAACCCGCCGCAGAGACGCCTCGGTACTGCTGGGTGTGACCGGGCCGACGCGGACTCCGGGGACGATAAGGCTGTCGTTCTTCGATGATTGTGCGAGAAGGGCTGCCGTAAAAGACCAGAATAAACAGAAGTTCCGAATCCCGACTCCTTGCGCGCTGGCCGTATCCATTCGCATATTGTATTTCCACCGGTGCGCCCGAGATCGCTTGACGAATTTTCGGAAGCGCCAAGCTCTATCGTTTTCAATCCTTTACGTGAACTTTCCCAAACCGCCCGCGGCACCGAAAAACCAGTGTGTCACTAATTCAACTTTATCTTTCGCCTCGAATCAATCATTTACAGATAAACAGGTCTGAAATCCCTTGACACGGTGTTACCATCAGTTTGAAGGAGAAAAACGGGGCAGCCTCGGTTCCAACCGGCGCTGCCCCGTTTCCATTTTCATGACAACCGAAAAGCAGCGTGAGGCCAACCGTCTCAACGCCCAAAAGTCTACCGGACCTCGCTCCGAAGCGGGCAAGGCCCGATCCAGTCAGAACGCCATCACTACCCGGCTCTACTGCAACGCCCTCGTCCTTCCCGGTGAATCCCCCGAGAAGTTTGCCGAGCTCGTCGCCCAGCACGACCTCCAGTACAACCCCGTCACCCCCCAAGCCCGCACCCTCGTCGACGACCTCGTCCGCAATACCTGGCTCCAACTCCGTTACGACGTCATCGAGCACGAGCTCTGGGATCGCGGTCTGCAATCCGTCGACGCCTCCGACGACCCTAACCAGCCGAAGGCCCAGACCTTCGCCAACTTCGATACCTTATATATGCGCGTCCGCCGCTGCGCCAACACCGCCTCGCAGGCCGTCTCCCGCCTCACCCGTCTTCTCAAGGACCCCGAAATCAACCTGCCGCCCGAAGAAATCGTCGCCGAACCTGAAGCCGCCGTTCCCGAAGCGCCGCCAGAGTCCCCGCAACTCGTAGACTCTCCAGACCCTCGCGCTGAAATTGGGTTCGTTTCACGCGAGGAAAAAAGAGGATGGGTTCGCGAGGCCATGGCGCGCCATATGAAGCTCGACGCCTACATCAATACCTACGTTTTGCCCCAAATTCGGTCGCAAAGGTTGGCCGGCGGCATCAAGGAGGCCTCCTGATCGCCAATTCCGGCCTCCGAAATCCTCCAAAACCCGCTTCGGCCCAAGCCAGTGACTCTACGTGTATCTCGTGCCAATCCCGCCTTTTCATCTGTGTTACTCTGAAATTTCCACGTGTGCCGGCGCGTGTCAGCGAAGCCATCGTCTTGCGTACATACCCCCTGAAAGAGGCGGACCTCGTCGTCAGCTTTCTCACCCGGGATCAGGGGAAAATACGTGGCGTGGCCAAGCGGGCGCGGCGTCCGAAGAGTGCTTTCGGCGCGGGGCTGGAGCGGTTATCGCACGTGCGGATGGCGTATACCCAGCGTGAAACCCGCGAGCTGGTCAATCTGGAATCCTGCGAGCTGATCCGATCTCAATTCGGGCTGGTTTCCGACTACCGGGCTAGTGTCGCGCTGGATTACTTCGCGGAGGTGGCGGATCAGTTGTTGCCCTCTGGTGAAGCGAATGAAAGGTTTTTCCGCCTGTTGCTGGCGGTGCTGGATTACCTGCGGCAGCCGGGCAACGGCAATGTCTGGCGGGCCGTTACGTATTTTTCGCTGTGGTCGGTTCGGCTGGCCGGGTGGTTGCCGGAGTTGCATGTTTGCCTCGCTTGCGGCAGCGTGTTGGAAGATCCGGAGCGCGCGTTTTTCAGCCGCGGCAGCGCCGGCCTGATGTGCGCCCACTGCCGCCGAACATTGGGCGCGGGGAATAGTTGGGAATTGAGCGCCGAGTCCCGGGTGACCGCCGCAGAGATGTTGCGCCGGCCGGTAGCTGAGCTTTCGAAGACGGAGTGGGACCAATCCACCTCCGCGGATCTTCGGCGCTTCCTGGTGCAGCAGATGGAAGCGCACGCGGAACGCAGGTTGATCACGGCCCCCATGTTGGAATCCTGATGCAATCATTTCAAGACATCATCCTCAAGCTGAAACGATACTGGGCCGATCGCGGCTGCATCATTCAGGAGCCTTACGACACGGAGGTCGGCGCCGGCACTATGGTCCCCGAAACCTTCCTGCGCGTGCTCGGCCCCAAACCGTATCGCGTCGCCTACGTGCAGCCTAGCCGCCGTCCCGCCGACGGCCGCTATGGCGACAACCCCAACCGCCTCTACAAGCACTCCCAGCTTCAGGTGATTCTGAAGCCCTCGCCCGACGACGTGATCGAACAGTACCTCGGCAGCCTGGAGGCTATCGGCATCGATCTCCGCGAGCACGATATCAAGTTCGAAGAGGACAACTGGGAAGCGCCTACCCTGGGCGCGTGGGGCATCGGCTGGCAGGTGATGCTGGACGGCCTCGAAATCTCGCAGTTTACGTATTTCCAGCAGTGCGGCGGCATCGATCTCGATCTGGTCCCGGCCGAGTTGACCTACGGGCTGGAGCGCCTGTCGGCGTTCCTGCAGGTGAAGGACAGCGTGTACGACGTGGAATGGACCAAGGATTTTACCTACCGCGACGTGCGCTACACGGACGAATTGCAGTACTCCGTTTACAACTTCGAGATGGCGGACATCGCCACGCTCTGGAAGCTCTTCGATCTGCACGAAGGCGAAGCGGCGCGCCTGCTCAAGGCTTACGACCCGAAGGCCGCCGACAAGAAGCGCTTTCCGCTGCTGCCCACTTACGACCAGGTGCTCAAGTGCTCCAACATCTTTAATACGCTCGACGCGCGCGGCGCCATCAGCGTCACCGAACGTAAGGACGTGATCCTCCGGGTTCGCAAGCTCGCGGTCGGAGTCGCGCAGGCCTGGGCCGATCAGCAGTTCACCGAGGTGGCGCAATGAGCCTGCCGTTTCTGCTCGAGATCGGAACCGAAGAGATTCCCGATTGGATGATTCCGAGCGCGCTGGAGAACCTGCGGCTGCTCTTCGAGCAACTGGAGATTCCGCACGAGAGTGTCACGCTGGATGCGACGCCTCGCCGGCTGGTGCTGCGCGCACAGGGCATTCCCGAAAAGCAGGCAGACGCCGACAAGCGCGTGCAAGGTCCGGCAGCTTCCGCTCCGCCGCAGGCCGTCGCCGGCTTTGCCCGTAAGCAGGGAATCGCTGTGGAGGAACTGGTGGTCGAGAACGGCTACCACATCGCCTTCAAGAAGGTTTTAGGCCGCCGCTATGCGGACATTCTGGCCGACGCTCTCCCGGCGCTGATTCAGAAAATCTACTTTCCGAAAACCATGTACTGGACCGGCAAGGGCGGCCCGCGCTTCATCCGGCCCATCCGCTGGATCGTAGCTTTGTTGGGCGAGGAGATCGTGCCCTTCGAGCTGGCCGGCGTCCGTTCGGGCGCATTGTCCGCCGGCCATCGACGGCTCGGCGCGAGAGAGATCGCGGTCACCACCGCCGATTACGAGCAGCGCCTGCGCGATCACCACGTGATTCTGTCCGCCCGGGAACGCCGTCAGAAGATCACCGATGAGATGGCGGGGATCCGCGTCAAGTCCGACGCCGCGCTGCTGGAAGTCCTGGTCTACCTGACCGAGTTTCCGACGACGATTCGCGGCGATTTCGACCCGCAGTTCCTCGAACTGCCTGAAGAGGTGCTGGTGACCGTGATGCGCCACCACCAGAAGTACTTCTCGGTGGAGGACGCGGAAGGCAAGCTGGCGCCGCAGTTCGTCGCCGTGATGAACATCCCGTCGGACCCCGAAGGCTTCGTGCGGCGCGGCAACGAGCGGGTGCTGCGCGCGCGCTTCAACGATGCTCGCTTCTTCTGGGATTCCGACCAGAAGAAGAAGCTTGCGGACCGCAAGGAAGACCTGGCCCACGTCACGTTTCAAGCCAAGCTCGGCTCGTATCTGGAGAAGGCCGAACGCACCATGGCAACGGTGAAGGAATTGGGCGGCGATCGCAACGCGGTTCGCGCCGCGGAACTGGCGAAGTGCGACCTGACCACCGAGCTGGTCAAAGAGTTCACCGAGCTGCAGGGGGTGGTGGGAGGCCTCTACGCGCGCGTGCAGGGAGAGCCTGAGCCCGTCTGGCAGGCGATCTACGATCACTACAAGCCGGAGAGCATGGACGATTCGATTCCGCGCAACCGCACCGGCCAGATCGTCGCCCTGGCCGACAAGCTGGACACGTTGCGCGGCTGCTTCCGGGTTGGATTGATTCCGTCCGGATCGCGCGATCCCTACGCTCTGCGGCGCGCGGCGCAAGGCGTCGTCAAGATTCTGGTGGAAGGCCGCCTGGAGCTTCCCCTGCACGAGATGATCGGCGGCGACCCCGAGCTGAAAGCGTTTCTCGAGGACCGCATCCGCTACTACTTCCGCGAAATCCGCGGCTTCGCCTACGACACCATCAACGCTACGATGGCGGCAGGCTGGAGCGACCTGGTAGATCTCGATGCGCGCCTGCAGCGTGTGCAGAACCTGCGCCAGACGCCCGATTTCGAGCCGCTGGCCGCCAGCTTCAAACGCATCAAGAACATCCTGGAACAGGCCAAATTCAGCGGCGAAGGCTCGATCGACGAGGGCCTTCTCGAAGCGGGACCGGAGCGGGATTTATACGACGAATACCTGAAGATCGCGGGACAGCCAGTCGAGAATGTCATTTCGCGGCTGCGCCCCAAGGTCGATCTCTTCTTTGACAAAATTCTGGTGAACGCGCCGGATGCTTCCGTCCGGCAGAACCGTTTGACGCTGCTCAGCACGCTGCTGCGGGAGTTCTCCACGATCGCGGACTTTTCGGAAATTGTTACCAATTCATAGGAGCGAAGCATGAGTAAGTACGTGTACATGTTCGGCGGCGGTACAGCCGATGGCGACGGAACGATGAAAGACACGCTCGGCGGCAAAGGATCCGGGCTGGCGGAAATGAGCCGCGCGGGTGTGCCGGTGCCTCCCGGGTTCACCATCATTACGGATGTCTGCAACATCTTCTTCGATAACGATAAGAAGGTTCCCGCCGAAGTCGACGAACAGATTTGGGAAGCCTTGGAGAAACTCGAAGGGCTCTCCGGCAAGAAGCTGGGCGATGCCGCCGATCCGCTGCTGCTGAGCGTGCGTTCTGGCGCGAAGTTCTCCATGCCGGGCATGATGAATACCATCCTCAACCTGGGCTTGAATGATGAGACCGTCGAGGGCTTGGTGGCCAAGACCGGCAATCCGCGGTTTGCCTACGACTGTTACCGCCGCTTCATCCAGATGTTCGGCGAAGTCGCCCTCGGCATCGACATGGTGCATTTCGACGAGGCGTTCGACGCGCGCAAACACAAGATCAAAGCCAAGCTCGACACGGATCTTTCGGCGGACGACCTGAAGGTCATCATTGCCGACTTCAAGAAGATCGTCAAGAAGGTGACCAAGCGCGAGTTCCCGCAGGATACGCGCGAGCAATTGCTGCTTTCGCGCAACGCGGTGTTCATGTCCTGGTGGGCGCCCAAGGCGTCTTACTACCGCAAAATGGAGAAGATCGACGACCGCCTGGGCACCGCCTGCAACATCCAGACCATGGTGTTCGGCAACATGGGCGACTCCTGCTGCACGGGCGTCGGTTTCACGCGTGATCCCGGTTCGGGCGAGAAGCTTTTCTACGGCGAATTCCTGGTGAACGCGCAGGGCGAAGACGTAGTCGCCGGCATCCGCACGCCGCAGCCGATCAGCGAATTGGAAGCCTGGAATCCGGATGTCTACCAGCAGCTACGCGACATCACCGCCAGCCTGGAAAAGCATTACAAGGACATGCAGGATTTCGAGTTCACGGTGCAGGAAGGTACCCTGTACATGCTGCAGACCCGCAATGGCAAGCGCACCGGCCCGGCGGCGGTTCGCGTCGCGGTGGAGATGGTCGAGGAAAAGCTGATCGACGAGAAGACCGCGGTCGGCCGTGTGGCTCCTTCGCAGCTCGACCAGTTGCTGCACCCGGTCTTCGATCCGGCCAGCCTGAAGAAGCTCACCAAGCTCGCTACCGGCATCGATGCATCTCCGGGCGCGGCCGTCGGACGGTTGGCGTTCACTTCGGAAGACGCGGTCGAGATGTCGGCCAAGGGGCCGGTCATCCTGATTCGCAAAGAGACGACTCCCGACGACATCCACGGAATGGACGCGTCTAAAGGCATCCTGACAGCGGTGGGCGGCAAGAGTTCCCACGCGGCGGTCGTGGCTCGCGGTATGGGCGTACCGTGCGTCGTGGGTTGCGGTGCGCTGGCCATCAATGAGCGCGGAAAAACCGCCACGGTGAAGACCGCCGACAAGCAGATCAGTATCAAGGAAGGCGATTGGGTTTCGCTCGACGGCGGCAATGGCGATGTATATCTCGGCCAGGCGGACACCAAGGACCCGGATCCGAATTCGCCCGTCTTCGCGAAATTCATGAAGATGGCGGATGTGTTCCGCGGCAGCTTCGGAGTCCGCGCGAATGCGGACATTCCGCGCGATGCCAAGGCGGCGCGGAGTTTCGGAGCGGAAGGCATCGGCCTCTGCCGTACTGAGCATATGTTCTTCGCCGAGGACCGGCTGCCGCTGGTGCAGGCCATGATCCTGAGCGAGAACGAGAAGGACCGCCGCAAAGCGCTCGCCAAGCTTCTCCCCATGCAGCGTAAGGATTTCGCCGGGCTGTTCGAAGCCATGGACGGGTTCCCGGTAGTCATCCGCACGCTCGACCCGCCGCTCCACGAATTCGTTCCCAAGCGCGAAGAGCTGATGGTGGATATCGCCAAGCTGCCCAATGCCGACATCAAGACCAAGAAGGAAATGGTGGCCCGGTATAAGAACTTCGCGGCGGAAGTGAAGAACCTGAAGACCGTGCTGCCCGACCTGCTGAAGCGCGTCGAGCAGTTGCACGAGTTCAACCCGATGCTCGGACATCGCGGCTGCCGGCTGGGCATCACCTACCCGGAGATCACCGAGATGCAGGCGCGCGCTATCTTCGAGGCGGTCGTCCAGGTCGCGAAGAAGGGCAAGACCGTCATCCCCGAAGTGATGATTCCGCTGATCGGCGGCGTGCAGGAACTCGAGAACCAGAAGGCCATCGTGAAGCGCGTGGCTGACGAAGTTCTCGCCAAGGCCGGCATGTCCGACCACAAGTACCTGATCGGCACCATGATTGAGATCCCCCGTGCGGCGCTGCTGGCCGACCAGGTGGCGCGCGAAGCCGAGTTCTTCAGCTTCGGCACGAACGATCTCACGCAGACCACCATGGGCCTTTCGCGCGACGACTATACCAAGTTCTCGAAGGACTACGAGGACAAGAAGATCTTCAAGGCCGACCCCTTCGGCGTGCTGGATCAGGAGGGTGTGGGCATGTTGATCCAGTGGGCCGTGAAGAAGGGCCGCGAGACTCGTTCCGATCTGGAAATCGGTATCTGCGGCGAGCACGGCGGCGAGCCCAGCTCTGTGATGTTCTGCTACCGGGTCGGCATGGATTACGTGTCCTGCTCGCCCTACCGTGTGCCGATTGCCCGCCTGGCGGCCGCGCAAGCGGCGATTGCCGGCGACAAGTCGGAAGCGATGCGGACAGCCTAAAAGTGTCCGGACCGGGGTGGGGCGGAATGCCCTGCCCCGGGTTCCTACTGCGCTACGAGGTCGATCTTTTTGGCGACCAGGTCGCCATCCTGTTTCCGCTCGAGTTCACAGCTGTAGTTGTAGGCGATCGAGGATCCCTTGCCGGAGAGAGCCGAAACCCATCCGCGAACCAGATAGTGGTTAGGTCCGAGATTCTCTACCTTGGTCCATTCCCGGGGACTAAACTCCAATTGGATTCCTGGACCCAGTTGATAACGCACGAAGGTCTCGGCTGCCACGATGGCCGGGGGAGGACCGGTCGCGACCACCGGCTTGCTGAAATAGCCGACCCCGCCGCCCACAATCGCCACGAGCAGGATGGCCAGACCAAGGAGTATTGGCTTCGCACGGTCCTTAGGTTCAAAAAGAAGTGGTAATTCCGGCATAACGAAACAAAAGCACCGCCCCCCAGGGGAGCGGTGCCATTGTAAATCAATTATTCAAAAGTGAGCTATTCAGGATTCGATTAGGCACTGGTCAGTTTTTTCCGAAGGAAAACAATCCCCAGAATTCCGCCACCGAAGAGAAGCGTCGTAACCGGTTCGGGCACGACAGCCGCTGCCGTATCATACGCCAGTGTGTTAATGAGGTTCGAAATGTGCGTCTGGTTGGCCAATCCTGTGCCTGAAGTCATATTGAAATCATCCGTGATCTTGAGGGTGGTACCCACTGCCACGGCCGCAAAGGTGGCGCTTCCGCCTGCGGGCAAAGGAATCGTGGGTCCGAGTTGTGGCACACCGTTGAAGATCTTTGCATTGCTGTTGTTGAATGAGCCATTCCCGTTCGTGGAGGCAGTATCGGAGACTACCAGGCTCTTCAACTGTGACGTAGCAGTAGCCTTCGCCGTGTACTCGAAGTGCATGGTAACCGTTGCACTCCCAACGGTCGCCGCAACCGGTACAAATTGAAAGCCAAGCGATCCTACGTTGTTCAGAGGTGTTACGGTAATTGCTGACGCCGCTGGGACTGTCGCAGCGTTGAGCGGGGGAGCGCCGCTGGAACTGCCGGGGACGTAACTGGCTGCCGTGAAGGTAAAGTCGACATCGTTAATGGAGCAAGTGCCCTGAGCAATGTAGCTCGCGATCGTGCCACTCAGGCAGACCGGACTGGCATGAGCGGTAGTCCCGAAACAGGCTACCAGGGCGAGAACGCCCAAAATCCCCAAAAACTTCTTACCGCGGCGGCGAAGTAGGACGAACCCCAGGATTCCAGCTCCAGTCAAGACAAAGGGACCGGGTTCGGGAGCGGTCTGGACATCGTACAGGAACGTCTCCTGAATGCTGTTGACTTGGACCGAGCTCGGATCGACCAGCGCCCAAAGCAGAAGATCCTTATTGATGTTGACGTCAGTGGCGCCGGCAAGAGATGCCGACCCGGAGAGTGCGGTTCCGCCGAAACCTTGCGAAGTGGCGTCGGTTTCGCCGAGAATCAACAAGTTGATGTCACCAATCGGAGAGCCACCATTATTGTTGATTACATTTTCGGCAGCATTCACGAAGGCAGTACCCGCAGACGGGATCGTAACCACCATCTCCAGAGTTGTGGAAATGAATTGCCCACCGGCATCCAATACGCGGGCGTCGAAGGTGAGGTTGATGTCGGCTTGGTGCGGGTGGTTTGGATTCAAGTCAGGATTATTCGCCAGCCAGCCGGCATTTGCTGCGGCGAACAGAAAACCGGTTGGCGAAAGAGGAGTTCCTAACCCGACAGGCGTTACAATAACATCCGTGTCATTCACATTCACGTCGTCCGGCTGAAATTGGTACGGGTTGATAGCGCGAAAATGAAATTCAATATTGCCGATTTGGCAAAATGAGTTCGTGTAGCTCGCGATTGTTCCCACCAAACATGCCGGGGAAGCACTCGCCGTTTGCGAACTGAACGCCGCCACCACCAACGGCAACACGTATATCAACCTTCGCAGCTTGGATTGCCGTCTCTTGTCCGCCATTAACCCTCCGTTATTGTCCCAGTCCATGCAACAGTCCTTATGTAGAGTACAGCACCTGGTACGAGTGGTCAAGCTGTATCTGAATTCTCTGACCTTACCTGGGGGACCACGGTACTAGTACCGACCAAATCCTATTAACTTTGCGGGAAAAACTCGACACGTTCGCATATCCATTCATCCTGTTGGTACTGGATGATTGCGGTGTATTCCATCAACACGTGCTCGCCACTGTCCAACATGTGGTCGACCCAGCCTTTCACGCGATATCTCTCGGGGGAAAGCGCCTCGACGTGAGTCTCTTCCAGTGCTGAAAAATACAGCTTGGCCTCGTCGCCAAACTGACTGCTTACTCCAAATTGCGACGCCATGATCGCCACATCGGTCATTTTGGCATCCACGACCGTGGGCGCTAGAAAATTCCAATAATAAAAACCGCCTGCGACGATCAGAAACAGGGATACCAATACCCACTTCAACAACTTCCGGGAGCGCTTTTGTAAATCTTTGACTTCTTCAGTGGTGAGGGTTTCGGGAGGCCTGCGTTTGCGGATGAGGTCTGGTTCCATAGAACCCGCTTGGCCCTAATCTATCACAGTCGTACCGGTAAGCCCACAGCTACTTAACAGACGAGGTCTTCGCGCCCAATTTTGAAGTTTTCGAGGTTTCCTAGAATCGTGAGGGCAATTTGTTTAGGGTCGAAAAATGTCAGCGCAATTCGCTGAACATCCTCCGCAGTTACCGCTTCAATACTTTGAATTAATTCGTCCAAAGTAAAGAAATGCCCGAAATACATTTCCTGGCGCGCCAGGTTCGACATGCGGCTGGCGGTGGATTCCAGGCTCAACATTAGCGAGCCTTTCAAATGGTCTTTGGCGCGACGCAATTCCTCGTCGCTGACCCGGTGCTCTTTGAGCTGCCGGAACTCGTTGGTGATGGATTCCACGACACGGCCGGCCGATTCGACCGAGGTGCCGGCGTAGATCGACAGGCAACCGGTATCGCGGTAGGGATTCAGTTCCGAAAACACCGCGTAGGCCAAGCCCTGTCGCTCGCGGATGTTCTGGAACAAGCGGGAACTCATGCCGCCGCCGAGGAGCGTGTTGAGTACGTAGCAGCCAAAACGTTCGGCATGGGGCAGGGGGTACGAAGGTACTCCCAGACAAAGATGAACCTGCTCCAGGGATTTCTTATTCCGCAGGGCGATCCTGGCATGGGTATTCGGAGGATTGTCGGCGACGGGAGGCGGACCGGGGGGCAGCGCCTCGAAATGCTCCTGGACCAGCGCCACCAGCCGCTGGTGCGTCAGGTGCCCGGCGGCGGTCACCAGCATGTTGGAGGGCGCATACACCGACGAGTAGAAGTTTCGGACCATTTCGCTTTCGAAGCGCTTTACGGTTTCCCGCGTGCCGAGAATCGGCTTGCCCAGCGGATGGTCTTTCCAGAAGTTCGAGGAGAAGATCTCGTGGACCAAATAGTCGGGACTATCCGCTTCCATCTTGATCTCCTCCAGGATCACGCCCTTTTCCTTTTCGATGTCGTCTTCGCGAAAGAGGGGATGCAACACCAAGTCGGCCACTACATCGAAGGCAAGAGATAGATGTTCGTCCAGGACCTTGGTGTTAAAGCAGACCAGTTCCTTGGCGGTGAAGGCATCCAGGTTGCCGCCGATGGAATCCACCGAGCGGGCGATGTCTTCGGCAGACCGCTTGGACGTGCCTTTGAACAGCATGTGCTCGATGAAGTGGGAGACGCCGTTCTGCTCCGGGGTTTCGCGGCGCGAGCCGGAACCGATCCAAACCCCTACGGAGACGGAGCGGACATGCGGCATTTCTTCGGTGATGATCTTGACCCCGTTGGCGAGCGTGGTCATCTCGATGTCCCTGGCGGGACTGATCGGCGTAGTCATTATGGAGGCGGTGGAAATAGACCCTTCTTCCTTCAGTTTAGCGGATTGCGGCGGGCGAGCCCTATGAAACCGCTGCGGTGGTAAGGCCGGGATCCGTTAGACTAGTAATAGATGTACCAACCTCTGGTAGGCATGGACCTTGCGGAACTCCGCGAAGCCTTAGGCCCCGAACAGCCAGCATACCGGGCAAAACAGGTTTACGAAGCCGTCTATCGGAAACCGGTGTCCGATTTGGTACAGATCACCACCTTGCCCGCCCAATTGCGCGCCGACCTCGCGGAGCGGCATTCCGTCGGATTGCCGGGGATCGAACACCTCTATCAATCGACCGACGGCACCAAACGCTACCTGTTGCGATTGGATGACGGCAAGACCGTCGAGACCGTGCTGATGCCCGAAGGCGAACGCGACACCATCTGCATTTCGAGCCAGGTGGGCTGCCCGGTGGATTGCAAGTTCTGCATGACGGCGCTGCTCGGCCTGGAGCGCAGTCTGACGGCGGGCGAAATTGTCGGCCAGGTGCTGTTGGTGGCGCGTGATAACCAACTGCGCCATGAAGGCGGGCGGCTGAACATCGTGATGATGGGGCAAGGCGAGCCGCTGCTGAACCTGGACAACGTCGTGAAGGCGACGCGCATTCTGCTGGATCCGGCGGGCTTTGGGCTCTCGCCGCGGCGCGTCACTGTTTCGACGGCGGGGATCATTCCCAAGATCGAGGAGCTGGGCCGGGAGGCGGTGCGGCCGAAGCTGGCGATCTCGTTGAACGCCTCGACCGAGGAAATGCGCCAGGAACTGATGCCGATCACGCGCAAATACCATTTGAACGACCTGCTGGCGGCGTGCCGGCGCTATCCCTTGCGGCCTTGGGAAAAGCTCACGTTTGAATACGTGTTACTGGGCGGAGTGAACGATTCGGACGCGGACGCGCGGCGCGTGGTGAAGCTGCTGGCGAATCTCAATTGCAAAGTGAACCTGATCGCGCTGAACCCCGGGCCGGAAATCCCGTACAAAACGCCGGCCGCAGAGCGGGTGACGTCGTTCCAGGAGATTGTGCGGCGCGCCGTGCCGTGTTTTGTGCGGAAGCCGAGAGGCCTGGACATCTACGCGGCCTGCGGGCAGCTCAAGCGCGCTTCATCCTGATATACTCTTCATTCTCCCTATGGCGAACCCGAAATACGCGGTTTCCGACAGGCCCGTCCCGGTCTCGGAACTGGTGGACACGCTCAGCGACGGCACCAAGGTGAAACGGCGGGTACCGCGCATGCGGGCTTGCAACGAGAAGGACGAGAAGGGCAAGCTCTGCGCGGGCCACCTCAAGCGGTGGTACTTCTTCGGCGACGAAGTGACCAAGAAGTTCGGGAAGGACGTCGAGGTCTACCGCTGCGAGCATTGCAAGACGCTGTATTTGCCGAATCAGGAAGAGCAGCCGCGCACGGGAACGCTTAGTTACTGAGGTCCCGCTCCCTGGCGGTCGCGGCTCGGTAACGGGGTTCGCGCGGGGGCGCGTGGGTAACGCATTCCTTTGACGCGCTAACATCAGAAGTGATGAAGGCCATCCTTATGCTACTGGCTGCGGCTGCTGCTATGCCCGATCTGACGCAACTCAAACAAATGAGCGCGCGATTCGCGCCGGTACGATTGAAGTATTCCGAAGCGGGGCTGTCCGAGGGCGATCGCAAAGCTCTGGCGAAACTGATCGAGGCCGCTAAGACGCTCAATCTCCTCTTCATGGACCAGTTGTGGTCAGGTAATCGCGCCCTTTACGAGAAGCTCCAAAAAGACACCACGCCGCTCGGCAAGGAGCGGCTGCATTACTTCTGGTTGAATAAAGGCCCCTGGTCCGACCTGGACGGACACACTGCTTTTATCCCGGGAGTGCCGGAGCGCAAGCCGATGGGCGCCAATTTCTATCCGGAAGACATGAAGCGCGAGGAGTTCGAGGCGTGGGCAAAGACGCTGCCCGCCGAACAGCGTCAACAGGCTGAGGGGTTCTTCACCGTCATTCGGCGCAATGGCAAGCAGCTCACTGCCGTACCGTACAGCCAGGCGTATGCGGCCGATCTGAAGAAGGCGGCGGGGCTGCTCCGCGAAGCCGCAGCGTTGACCGATAATGCCTCCCTGAAGAAGTTCCTGACGCTGCGCGCGGATGCATTCCTCTCCAACGATTACTACGCGAGCGATGTGGCCTGGATGGATCTGGACGCGCCGCTCGAGATCACTATCGGTCCTTATGAGACCTATAACGACGAGGTATTCGGTTATAAGGCGGGCTTCGAGGCGTATATCACGATCCGCGATAACCAGGAGACGGACCGGCTGAAAGATTTCTCGTCGCGGCTGCAGGAGGTCGAGAATCATCTTCCGATCGACCCGAAGTATCGCAATCCGAAGCTGGGCGCATCCGCCCCGATCCGCGTGGTCAACGAGGTTTATGCGTCGGGAGACGGCGCGCATGGCGTCCGGACGGCGGCGTTCAACCTGCCCAACGACGAGCGCGTGGTCCACGAAAAAGGCTCCAAGCGGGTGATGCTAAAGAACATTCAGGAGGCGAAGTTCGAGAGCAACCTGAAACCGATCGCCGCGCGCGTGCTGGCCACAGCGGCGCAGGCGGACCTGAGCTTCGACTATTTCTTCATGCACATCCTGGCGCACGAACTGAGCCACGGGATCGGGCCGCACCAGATCCAAATCAATGGCCGCAGCACCACACCGCGCCAGGAAATGAAGGAACTCTACAGCGCAATTGAGGAGGCCAAGGCGGACGTCACCGGGCTCTTCATGATGCAGTATCTGTTTGACCACGGCATGGCACATGGTCCGGCTGCCGAGCGCCAACTTTACTCCACATTTCTGGCGTCGGCCTTCCGGTCGCTGCGTTTCGGCTTGACCGAGGCGCACGGCAAGGGGATGGCGCTGCAGTTCAACTATCTGACCGACAAGGGCGCCTTCGTGGCCAATTCCGATGGGACCTTCGCCGTGGATTTCGCGAAGATCAAAGGCGCAGTCCGAGACCTGACACACGACCTGCTGACGCTGGAAGCGACAGGCGATTATGCCGGCGCGAAGAAAATGCTGGACTCGCTGGTGATCATCCGGCCGGCGATGCAGCGCGCGATCGACGGGCTGAAGGCGGTTCCGACGGATATCGATCCAACGAATGAATAACCGCGACGCCTGTTTTCGCGGTCAAAATGCAATCCGCATAGCCAGTTGAAATGCGCGCGGGCCACCCGATCCGAACACTTGCGTGGCCCGGCTGGTTGGCCTGCCGAAGGCTGCGCCCGTCAGATCTCCGCTATAGCCCGTAAGATTCGCCTGGTTGTACAGGTTGAAAACTTCGCCGATCAGCGACAAACGCCAGCGATCGTGAAACACGAACGACCTGCTCAGCCGCAGATCGAGCGAATGAAAGTTGTCTCCGAAAGCATAGTCGGCCGGCAACACTATGTTGGGGATCGTGAGACCTTGCGCATCCTTGGTGAGAGCATACCGGGAGTTGAACTGAGGGACGAACTGCTCCAGGTCTGTTCGGCCCATACCGCGGTTGAATGCGTTCACGGTCGTTCCGGGTAACAAGTCACCGTCGGTCCCATCGCCGTTGAAGTCGATCCCGCCGACATACGCGCTGAACGGAGGCGCACTGGAATACGAGAAGTTGAGTCCGAGTTCCAAACGCCTTGGCAATTGCACGACTGCAGCGAGATTCAGGATGTTGGTGTAGTCGTTCACAAGCGGACCCTGGTTTTGAAGCCAGTCGTCGAGGTTGAAGCCGTTGCCGTTGGCATTATTTGTTCCGGTATTGCTCGACAAGGCGTACGAGCCCAGAATCTGAAACCCATGCGAGAAACGCTTGTCGCCCCGCAATAATAGCCCCTTGTAGGTCGCACGGCCCTGCCATTGCTGTACGTTGATCGGTCCACGCGAGCAGATCGCCTGGGGATCGTTTTCTTCAGCAGGCGCACATGTCCGGATGACTGGGCTGCCGGCGCGATTGAAATGGTTGAGGTCGACTGGCCCGAGGGTCAGATGCACGAAATGCCTGTAGGCAAAATCGGCGCTCAAAACGAAGTCGCGAGCGATCTCCCGCTGAACCCCGACGCCGGCATGTAGCGCAGAAGAAGTCTTATAGTCCGCAGGAAATACCCCGGTTCCCGACACTTGTTTCGTGAGTTGGACCGATTGAACCGTTGTCGCGGCCTTCGCCAGACTCTGGACGAGACCGCTCCGGCTGAGCGGGAGAATCGTCATCAGGTCGGCGCCCGTGAACCAGGTTGGATTGCGGAAGTCCAGCGAGGCGCCCACAGGGACGCCGGGAATGCCCGGCAGGGTGTTGCGAAGAGCGGTTCCCGAGAAAAGCTGCCGGCCCAGACCAGGCGGACCGAGAGTGGCCCGTTCGGCTTCGAGACCCGGTGACATCAGAGGTTCATAGTAGAGGCCGACGCCAACCCGAATCACAGACTTCGCGAGAGCCGCCGGGGCCCAGGCCAGCCCCACGACGGGAGAGAAATTCCTCCAGCTCTTTCGAGGCGCGCGCAGTCCGTCATTTCCCAGCAGCGGCGCAAATAAAGCGGGCTTTCGCAAGTCATAGTTGAGATTGCGGTCGATGCTCCAGCCCAGCCCGTAGTTCGCCGTTAAGCTGGAATGGATGCGCCACGTGTCCTGGACAAAGAGGCGAGTTGTGGGCCAGTGGCGAACACTCCCCCCATCTTGCTGCGGGACGCGCGCATCGCCGACCGATACCGCCACGCTTCGCAGGGGAAGTCGAAGGATGTCGTCGATGGTTCGAAATGCAGCCGGCACGGGGAGACCGTTTAGACGCGCCTGCACGGGTGAGAAGAGCGTGAGCGTCGCCGGCTCGTTCGCCCAGCTGAGACTTCCGCTGCGGTTATATTCCCACTCGGCGCCGATGCGCACTCGATGAGCGCTGCGCTGCCAGGTGATGATATCGCCCAAATGGAAGCGGCGGCCAAGATTGTAATTAGAGGACGAGTTACCAATGAAGAGCCGGGCCTGCGGGATATTGATCGCGGGCGCCCCAATGCCAAGACATCCCAGGCAGTCCTGATTCCGGGGGGCGGTTTCATTGGTGCTGCTGAAGAAGTACGAAAAACGGAAATCATTGACCAGCGTGGAGCGAAACACGCTGGTGAGACCCAACATGCTCTGGTCCACCCAGGCGAGCTGGCGAGTCCATTGCGACGGATACGCCGCGAGGTTGCCCGTACTTGGGGAGGGGCCAAAAGCCCGGCTGCCGTCATGCGACTGACGAACGAACAGGGTGTGGGCGGCGCTGATGCGGCCGTCTAAGCGTACGCTGAACTGGTCGCCAAAAAATGGACTGGTCGTGATGCGGCTGAAATGACCGAAATCCGGGTCTAACAATGCGCTATCCACGACGCCCCGCTGCTCATTGCGCTCCCAATTTGCAAAGAAGAATACGCGGTTGCGGCGGACAGGGCCCCCCAAGGCAAAGCCGAACTGCCGCCGTTGGAAAAAGGGATCTGGATTGGCAGGATCGCGGTCCAGAGCGGGATAGGCTGACAGCTTGTGATCGCGGAAGAAATAGAAGGCCGAGCCGTGGCGGGCATTGCCTCCGGAGCGCGTGATCACGTTGATCACGCCGGCGTCGGTAATGCCGGTCGCAAGATCGAAATTTGCGGCGGAGATCTGAAATTCCTGTACTACTTCCTGCGAGAAGCCCATCTGCGCGCCGAAAGTACCCACGGCCATGATGCTGCCGCCGTCGACCGTGACCCGCGTTCCGCGGCCACCCACGCCGGTATTCCCTCCGGGCGCACCTAGAATCGGAACAAACGTGCGGTTATTATTGCTGCGAGAAGGGGGTTGCACGCCCGGTTGGAGCTTTGCCAGATCGAGAAAATTGCGTCCGTTCAGCGGCAGGTTTTCGATTTGGCTGCGCGTGATGACGCCGCCGATGGTGTGGGAGTCATACTGCATCCGGGGCGCTGCGCCCTCCACTGTGACGGAGTCTTTGGCGTCGCCGACGCGCAATGCGAAGTCTGCCGTCGTCGTTGTGCCGGTTTCGACGGACACCTGGCGAACAATGCGCTGGAACCCGGAGGCTTCGACAGTCACCTCAAAGTCGCCCGCCAAAAGCGCTGGGAAACTGTAGCCGCCGTCCGTGGAAGCGAGGGTCGTGCGGGTCAGTCCTTTCGCCGCGCTGATGGCCGTCACAGATGCTGTGGGCATGGCGGCTCCGGAAGGATCGCGGACCACTCCAACGATGGAGCCCGCGGGTGATTGGCCAGCCGCGATTGCAACCGATGCGAAAAGCAGAGCTGCGGTTTTTACGGTCGGGGCCCGGCGAACCATTTGCTTACGATACCAGCTTGGGACCGTCGCTCCCTGGTCTGGCGGTGTACAACACCTCCGGCCTCACTTCACCGCGATGGTGACTTGGTTGCTCGAGCGGCCAAG
>JADMIO010604089.1_pt1 | contig 30002 bp, 23 predicted proteins | sample 8958161 | NCBI WGS metagenome assembly JADMIO01 (sample SAMN16585339, study PRJNA669376) | soil metagenome | isolation source: Crop rotation soil | place: USA: Cullars Rotation, Alabama | collected 2011 | reverse complement strand
ACCCATCCAATCAACAAGGTGGTCCAGGAATGGGATACCCTGCTAATCAACAAGGTGGTCCAGGAATGGGATATCAAACAGGGCAAGTTGTTAAAGAATATGGACCTAATCAGCCGGGAAATACTGGTTATCAATCTGGCCAGGTTGTTACAGAATATGGACCTAATCGTCCAGGATATTCACCAAATCAACCTCCCCTTGGCCCTACGATCAATATGTCAAATTATCCTCCAGGTGGCCATCCAGGTAATTACCCTGGTTATCCATTGAATGAGAATCCTAACCAACTAAGTCATTCACAAGTAGATTTAAAGATTCAGAAACCAGGTTATTCACAAGAAAGCCATTCCGTGAACCAACCTGGATATCATGAATCTACTCATCAAGTTAACCAACCAGGATATTCACAATCTGGACACCAAGTCAATCAATCTGATTTTGTCCATATACAAGCGAATTCTCCTATGAATCAACCAAACCTTTCAGTTATTCCACCAAATTATCCAGCAATACCACCTCCTGATCAAGGTTTTCCCGTGACACCATCAAACAATCCTTCATATTCAGCATCATCACAACAAGGATATCCTTTGGCACAACAAAGTAATCTCCAAGACCCCCTCTACGTACAGAATCAAATAACCCGCAATCAGTGTCCTGTTCAATGTCGATCTTTGTGTCAACAGCCAGATATGCGTATGCACTATAATGAAGAGGCTGACATGACAAATCAAAATTTAACTGATCGACGTCGATCATCAATAGTTGAAAAATATGCAAACTCTCCACGTGATTTCAATACTTATGTTCCTATTTCACCTTCTGAAATAGAGAAATTCCCATCTGGACAACATGGAAAAAAAATCATTTTTGATGGTGTTTATGTTTCAGGATTTGAGGTATCCTCATTAAATGGAGATATCTGGTTGGAATTTAGTCCCAATGCGATTATTATAAATAAGCCTCCGATATCAAAATCAGGAGGACCTGGAGGTTATGAAAAATATATGGTCAAAGTTTATGGACGATTTGATCATGTAGATGGAGAAAAATATGGACATTTAGGAGGTTATAATTCAGCAATTGTCGCCGATAAAATTATTTTTTGCCAAAAAGTAAAAATATAAAATAAATTAGCTTCGATTTTAATTTATTTTCGATTTATTCACAATAAACAATATATTTTTTTTAGAATATTAAGTATATAATGAAATCGCACGTCAAGTTCTTTAGCGAAATCTCTCTGGTAGATGCAGCTATAGTTGGAGGCAAAAATGCATCTCTTGGAGAAATGTATCAACGTCTTCGATCTCACAAAATTCGTATCCCATATGGATTTGCCATTACAGTCCCAGCCTATACAGAGTTTATAGCTTATAATGGATGTGCAAGTCTAATCAACGATTTGGTCAAAAAAGTGGAAAATAATCCTCATGATCTTCAATTATTGGCACAAGTCAGTCAAGAATTAAAAAATGCCATTACAACAGGAAGATTTCCAACCTATATTGAGGATGAAATTCTACTTGCATACCAACAGTTGTGTGAATTTTATGAGGTTGCAGAGGTTGATGTTGCCGTGAGATCATCAAGTATCAGTGAAGATTCGGCGGTAAGTTCATATGCGGGACAACAAGATACATATCTTAATATAAGAGGAACCCGTGATCTTCTCTATCATATCAAATCATGTTACGCATCTTTGTTTAATGAAAGAGCATTATCATACAGATTGGACAAAAAAGAAAATATTGAAACTTTGAAAATGTCAGTTTGTGTGCAAAAAATGGTTCGTTCGGATCTTGGAACATCTGGTGTTGCATTTACTATCGATACTGAATCAGGATTCAAAGATGCAATTATTATCAATGCCTCTTATGGATTGGGAGAATTGATTGTTGGAGGAGTAATAGAACCGGATGAATATATTGTTTTCAAAAAAACAAATACAGTTATTGATAAAAAAATCGGCAGCAAACAAAAAAAATTAATATATGATTTGCCACAAAGTGGAACCATCGAGGTTCTGACAAAAAAAAGCGATCAAACCCGATTTTGTCTCAATGATAGCCAAATTTTACAACTTGGTCAATGGGCACAAATTATTGAAAAACATTATGCAAGTCTCAATAACACAGAAAATAGACCCATGGATATCGAATGGGCGATTGATGGCATATCGCAAGAATTATTTATTGTTCAAGCAAGACCTGAAACAGTTGTTTCGCAAAAAAATTATGGAATTATAGAGCAATTTAATATTTCTCAAGGACAAACCAGAGTCAAACTATTATCTGGGACGGCTGTAGGGGAAAAAATTGCCGCGGGAGTCGCTTGTTATATTGATTCCATTGAAAATATGTCACGATTCGAAAAAGGACAAATTTTGGTGGTGGATTCAACTAGTCCTGATTGGGAACCCATCATGAAAAATGCCAAAGCAATCATAACTAACCGTGGAGGAAGAACATGTCATGCAGCCATTATAGCCCGTGAACAAGGAATTCCTGCCATTGTTGGAACTGGTAATGGCACGCAGATATTAAAAACGGGAAACACCATCACTGTGTCTTGTAATGAAGGTGAAACGGGACACATTTATGACGGAGAATTATTATTTGATGTTAAAAATATTGACATTAATTCTTTACCAAAATGTCACAGCACCAATATTATGTTTAATCTGGCTTCCCCCGATATTGCATTTAAAACATCAATGTATCCAAACAAAGGTGTCGGTCTCGCGCGAGAAGAATTCATTATTAATAACTTCATTAAAATACATCCCTTGGCTTTACTCAATTATGATCAATTATCTTCTGATTTAAAAGATCAAATTGATGAAATAACCATTGGTTATCCTAACGGTGTCGATTATTATGTCAATAAATTAGCCTATGGTATAGCTAAAATTGGTGCAGCCTTTTATCCCAATGATGTCATTTTAAGATTTTCAGATTTCAAGACCAATGAATATCGTAATTTACTCGGAGGAGCACTTTATGAACCAAATGAAGAAAATCCTATGATTGGGTGGAGAGGGGCATCGAGATATTATTCAAAAGAATTTGAAAAAGCCTTTGGTCTCGAATGTTTGGCTATTAAAAAAGTTCGAGAACAAATGGGACTGACTAATGTTCTGGTTATGATACCCTTTTGCCGATCCCCCCAGGAGTGTATTAAAGTTTATGAGACCATGGAAAAATATGGACTCAAAAGAGGAGTTAACGATTTGCGCGTTTATCTCATGTGTGAAGTGCCTTCGAACGTTATTTTGGCCAAACAATTCTGTCAATTAGTTGACGGATTTTCAATCGGATCAAATGATCTCACACAATTGGTTCTCGGTCTTGATAGGGATTCTCATTTGGTTTCACATATTTATGATGAAAGAAATCTTGCTGTCAAGAAAATGATCAAAAAAGTCATTTCTGTAGCAAAGAAATATAACACTAAAATTGGTATCTGTGGACAAGCTCCAAGTGATTTTCCTGATTTTGTGGAGTTCTTATTGGAAAACAATATTGATTCGATTTCAATCACTCCTGATTCACTCATTAAAGTTCTCAATACAGTCAGTAATATAGAAAATAATCGTCTAATTAAATAGGTTTATTTTTTACTTTTACATCGGATAATTTAATTAAATTTGATCTCAAAAAAAAAATTTACGGAAGACAAAATTCTATCTAGTTAATATAACTATAAATTTGATTTGAATTTTTATGGCAATGGCAACTCATAATACAAGCATCATGAATAATGACGAAGCGGAAAAATCGTTCTTCAAACTATGTGAATTAGATCGACTACAAGTCGATAAATATGTTATTGAACAAAACCTTGAAAAATGGAATATGACTATAACTGGCTCAAGACTCAAAGAAAACAAGATCCAATTGGACATTATTGTTCCTTATGCGGAAATGAATCTTGAAGTCGATGAAAGAACAAATGACCTCGATTTTTTTGGAAAAAACACTGCTAAAGTCTCAATTTCTAGCAAAATCGATCCCAATGAAAGCATTTTCAATTACATCAGCAGCAAAACTGTAACGATATCATTCAACACTAATGTTAAATATGTACTGTTTAATACTCCCTATTTCTACCCTCACAATTGGTATGTTGGTTACAACAAAGATTATTTGTACAAAAAAATCTCCTACTCCATTAACTTTATGCAATATTTCATACAAGCATACAAAGATACTTTTCAAACAGGAATTCCACTGATCTATATCAGACAAACGAGAGAATGTCGAAATCACTATGAAATTGATATCATATTGAAAGAATACTTAACAATTAGTTATGTCAAAACTGATGTTAGCACTGCTACTCTTTATTTCCACCTCCTCTTGGAGACCGAAAAGAAAACAAATGGTGACAGCAATCATATTGCCAAATATCATCAAATTACAGTCAAAATTCCAAGAGAAATTCGTACGGGCAATGTTTATTTCAAATTTACTGCGAATATGATATAAAGACTGATATAAAGACTTGTGAACTGATAAATATCTTTGATATAAATTATGTGTAAAATTGATTATTTATTTATTGATCAAAAATAATTTCAATTACTAAATAAATAATGTGCGGAATTTTTGCGTATATTGATCGCTCAACGAAACAACTTATACTTGACACGTTGCGTTCACATTTTGACAAAATAAAACATCGGGGTCCTGATTCACAAACACTCATGAGTATCTATGAATTCGAAAATTTGTTGACAGTTATTTTCGGTTTTCATCGATTGGCCATCATGGGTCTCGATAAGATTAGTGATCAACCTCTCTATCATCCTGAAAACGACAAAATTATCGTCATTTGTAACGGAGAAATCTATAATTTTAGAGAGCTTCGAGATCAATATAAATTTAACTATAGAAGTAACTCTGATTGCGAAATTATTGTTCATTTATATGAACGATTTGGGATTGAAAAAACAGTTGAATTACTCGATGGTGTATTTGCTTTTGTTCTTTTGGATAAGAGAGATCCCCTACATCCATTAATGATTGCAGGAAGAGACCCAATTGGTGTTCGGCCACTTTTTATAGCCACAGATGAACATGATGCAGTGGTTGGATTCAGTTCCGAGCTCAAATCTTTAGATCAACTTGCACATGATGTTCGTCAATTTCTTCCTGGACATTATCAAATTATCGATCTGATTTCACAAGAATCTCAGATAACCAAATACTACGATTTTAACCAAACATTTGGGCAACGTTTTTCTGAATCAACAGTAATTACCGATCTTGAATTGGCCACAACAAACTCATTATTAACTTCAGCTGTTGAAAAACAAATGATGAGTGATCGACCACTTGGACTGTTCATTTCAGGAGGATTGGATTCCAGTCTTATTGCAGCGATTGCAACACGTCACTCTTCATCACAGTTGCATTCTTTTGCAATTGGTCTTGAGGGTTATCAATCATCTGATCTCCATTATGCTCGTAAGGTTGCTGATTTTCTCAAAACAGAACATCACGAAGTCAAATTTACAACTCAAAAAGGTCTCGATGCGCTTCGTTCTGTTATTTGGCATCTAGAATCTTATGATGTAACAACCATAAGAGCAAGCACACCAATGTATTTATTATCACAATGGATCATGGAAAATACTGATATCAGAGTGATTTTAACAGGTGAAGCACCAGACGAATCAATTGGTGGATATTTATATTTTCACAACGCTCCATCTCTTGAAGAATTTCAAACAGAAACAGAAGAAAGAGTCTCCGACTTACATTTATATGATTTATTAAGAGGTGACCGAGCCACAGCGGCATGGAGTCTTGAGGTTCGTGTCCCATATTTGGACAAAAAATATCTCAATTATATGATTAACTTGCCTCCACAATTAAAACATCCCAAATACAATCAAAACATTGAGAAATATATTTTGAGAAAATCTTTCGATAATGAACAGGATCCATATTTACCTTCAGATGTTCTCTGGAGACCCAAAGAAGCTTTCTCTGATGGCGTTGGTTATAGTTGGAAAGATTCCATTATCAAGTATAGTGAACAACAAATTAGCGATGACCTCTTTTCACAAAGATCGGTATTGTATCCTATTAATACGCCGATGACTAAAGAAGCATTTCTTTACAGGCAAATTTTTGAATCTTTTTATCCTGGACGACATCACGTAATTCCACGGTTCTGGATGCCAAAATGGGTAGGAAATAACGTCACTGATCCTTCAGCAACCGTACTTAAAGTTCATTCCGATCGCATACCAGAGTCTCATTGATTGGTCTGCTCACAAATTGATAAATCTTGACGATTATCGACTTCTGGATCAGACTGAATCGTTAAAGGATCTGGCCAAGTCATTATTATACTTTGATTAATGACTGTATGATTGAATCCTTCTTTTTCCAAAAAAGCTGCAACACAGATAATCAATTGATCAAGTTCTTCATCAACAAAAAGATGATCAACACAGCTAAATTTATTACCTTTATTAAGTTCTTGAAAATCGACATTAATTTCTACTTGTCCTTTTTTCGCAGCCTCTACAATCATCAAACGAATGGGTGATGAAGGCCCAACCAAAAAAATTTTGGCTGATTCCAATTTTGTTAATCTCTCTTGCCGATAAACACGAACATAATCGGTTGCTATTTCGGCTAATTTCTTTGATTGTCGATAACTAAAAAGTGCATTCATGGATGGTGATTTGATTTATATTATACGTCAACAAGATCAAATTTTGGGAACTTGAAAATTTGATCTCATTTATTCGATTGGCAACTGTTGGTAACTGCAACGGTTAAGCTAACAATATGTCGGTTGATCTCTTGATTAATCAAATCAAAAAATACTTAGAACAAAACGGGAAATTGTTCATATGTATAAGTGGCCTCTCAGGGGCTGGTAAAACATATCATGCCAAAATATTGAGTCAAAGACTCGGTCTTACACACATTGATCAAGATCAATTCTATAACAATCCCTCTCTACTACCGCGATTTACTTTTTCAAATGGCGCGAGAAGCAAAAATTGGGATTGCAAAGAGGCACTTGATCTGAAAAAAATGAACGAAACAATAGATAAACACATTTCGACAGGAATTATTTTCAGCGGATTCGCATGTCGAGACCAATGGTTTGATCATGACATTGATTTTCAGATTCACCTTAGTGTAACTGAAGATACATGTTATATTAGAAGACAAGAACAAGGAAAAGATGGTTATATGGGAAAGATGATTGTAAATGAACTTGTCTACCCTTTTTACATTGAAACTATTAAAAATAGTCATATCTCATTCACAATTGATGCTAATGAAAAGTCAGATTTAACCATGAATAAAATTATTGAATGGTTAACTAAAAATCTCAATTAATCATTTGGGTGAATTTTAATTAAGAGGAACTTAACCTCTACTTTGTCATAAACTTTTTTTTTGAAACTTTTATGAGGATGTCAAATAAATCATTAGAATATTGTTAATTTTCGGTGACAAGTCTTAGAAAAACAGGAATTTTAATTAAAAGGATATTATCCTCTACTTTGTCATAAACTTTTTTTTTGAAACTTTTATGTGGGGGTCTAATAAATCATTAGATTATTGTTGATTTTCGGTGGCAAGTCTTAGAGAAATAGGAATTTTATTTTTAAGAACTTTGATAAGTTTCAGGATTTCCTAAGTGAGGGAATAGTATTTTATGTTTTGAAATTTCGGGATGTAAATATTTTTCGTGAATTCTCGGGCCGCCAAAAATTTAAAAAAAGAAATATTTTTGGAAAAAATAAAAAATCAATAAATTTTTGAAAATTTTCGTGAAGTTACGATATTAATTTTAAAATTATATTATTACGTAAAATGGTGATAGATATAATATGAAATAAAAACATGGCAGACCAAATAGGAAACCAAAGTACTTTTAAAATTTACTCTTTGTGGGCAATAGTACTTTTGACTTGGCCGGAAAATTCACGAAAAATGAAATTACGTCATCATAAATTATTAAACAATTTTTTAAATTCAGCCGGGATGATTGTTACGATTACGTAAACAATCAACCGCCATGTTAACTTTATGATTCATGAAAATCATTAATGATGAAGCATATGTCATAAAAAAATTATAATTATATCATGGAATGATTTTACGTAATTACGTAAAAACAATTGATTTATTCAATATTAATCATTAATGATTAATGAGAATTATGTAAATTTTGACATATTTTTTTAAAATTATCTCATTTTATGATTTTATGATTTATCATAATTATTTATTTAACAATAATCGTAAATTATTACGTAATTCATTTAACAATAATCATGAGAGTTTTTTGAGATTTTATAAGTTTTTAATGTTAAATACCATTTAACAAATTGTTTTCATGGAATATGTACTGCAAATTTCCGAAAAACGTTTTATTTATTGAAATTGTTTAACAATCAACCGCCGGTAAACAAAAAATTGTTTAATTTGGCGTGATCGTGGCGTGAGTTGGCGGTTGTTAACCGCCATTTTTGACGAGTTGGCGGATAATTGGCGGTTGTTTTGGCGTTTATTTCAACAATTTTATGTTAACACGTCGTTACGTAATAAATATATAAAACTTCGGTTATATTATAATATAATTGTATAAATGAGTGATAAAAATCAATGTCCTATATGTTTGTGTGTCTTTGCGAGTTCACAACGTCTTCAATCTCACTTAAAACGTAAAATTCCTTGTAAAGTTATTCAACAACCCCCACAAACTCCGAAATTGACTGTAAAATATAAAAATCCAACTTTGTTAAAAAATAATATTAAAATCATCGAAAAAAAAGACGTCATTGAATCGAATCGAATTGAATCGAATGAGATTGTTTGTCAATACTGTGGACGTTATTTTGCAAGGAAAGATAATTTGACACGCCATTTAAATAAAAATCGATGTAAGATTAGTAAAGAGGGTCTAAATGAGGACGATTCAGATCATGAACAATTTGAACCAATCAAAGTTTACGTATCTCCCAAAAAAACAACTGAATTGGAAGAAAAAGTCATGATGTTAGAAAAACAAATCGCTGAATTAAGAGAGAAACCTTCTAATGTTGTTAATAATCAAATCTTGCAAGTTGTTTGCGTTGGAAACAATGACAATTATCTCGATATGTTGACTGAACACTGGGGATTTGATCGTGCACTAGGATTTATCAAAGAATGTGCTTTATCAAATTTAACAGGTGATTGTAAATTAATAGAGAAAATCTATTTGACAGAATCAATGGCACAATCGGCAATGAGATATATTGATAAAAATAAAACTAAAATTGAATACTTTGATGAAAATCGAGAAAAAATTGTTGATAATCGTGGAATTGTTTTGGGCAGGAAATTGGCCAATAATTTGCAAAACAGTTACTTAAAAGGTGTTAATTATCTCATCACTCAAAATTTGAGCAATAATCAATGTCCCAATAAATTTTTGGAAGATTATGATTTGCAAACATGGAATCATCATATTTATCAATTATCTGATAGTCGGTATCAAAGAAAAATAGTTAATCAATTAAATATACCAGTGGCCGTATAAATTTGAAATTGCCAAAAAAATAGCCACATGGAATTTAATATACAACTATTACTGTTAATGACATTACCATGACTATTTGTGATCTTAATATTGTGAGCAATGAACTGTTTACTCATCCAAATAAATACATAATTATAAAAAAACTTGGCACAGGAGCTCACAGTATTTGTTATGAAGTCAAATGTTGTAACGATAATAATAATTATGCTTGTAAGATTTATCCCAATAAATCTTCATTGTCAAAAATAATTAAACGAGAGTGCGAAATTCATAAATCTTTACCACATCACAATAATATTGTCAAGTGGTATGGATATTATCAAACAGCTAATTATATTTATATGTTCTTGGAATTATGTGATTCCGGGTCACTTTATGATTTGAGTTTGAAACATACTTTTGAAATTGAAGAAATTCGATCGTATATGAATCAATTGGTCATCGCCCTCAAATTTTTGCACAACGAGAACAATATTGTCCATCGTGATCTCAAGTTGGGAAATATTGTTTTAAATTCAGACAACGATCATCCGATAAAAAAGAAAATTAAATTGATAGATTTTAGTTTTGCTACCAAATGTGCAAATAAGCAAAAATTAAAAGATATGCTTGGAACTCCCAATTATGTTGCCCCTGAAATTTTGAATAAGTCTGAATATGATTATGGAGTCGATATTTGGGCTGTCGGAATTATTCTTTATACATTATTGATTGGTAAACCTCCTTTCGAAACAGGAACCGTCAAAGAAACATATGAACGTATTTTGCGTTGCGAATATACGTGGCCAGTTAACAAAGATGTTGATATAGGTGCGAAAAATTTAGTAACACAGATTTTGCGATTGAACCCAAATGAACGACTTGATTTGTCAGGTATAGAGAATCATGAATTTCTTAAATTTTCACCTACAATTGATGTTTAAATGTCGCAATAATACCGAAATGATCAGATGGATACCAATTGACAAATGGTATGTCTTTTGCAGAGAAATGCAGTTTCCCATCCACGATAAATCCTTTATCGATATTTAATTGAAGGTTCTTTGTGACCTTTAAGAATTCCTCAAAAGAAATATCAAAAACTTTACTTGTTCCAAAAATCTTGATATTACATGGAGTAATAAATGGTCTTGGAGTGTAAAAAATGGCATCATATCTGACCTGTTTTTGAATTTGTTTTGTATTCCATCTCAATTCGTTAACAACAGTGTCTTCTGTAAAACCACTATCATTAGGTTTTAGCAATGACCATGTATCGACTAATGACATCCCTTTAATTTTGTCAATTTCAGGCCAGTCCGATTCGTTACCATTGAGATCTATATTAAAATCTCCACATAAGTATAATGGTTTATTATCGGTGTTTATTGTTTTGATAATTTGTTTCAGAATTCTAATTTGTTCAATTCGACACAAGACGTAATTTTTTGAATTGGTAATTCCTGGAGATTTGTTGGAGCCTGGATGAAGATTGGTATTGATAACGATTCTGTCATTAAATTCGGTACAAATAATATCACTGGGAAAAAGTCCTCCATGCATAGTATATATGTATGTTTGAAGTGGCTTAATTTTTGTCAAAATTAAGCAGACAACATCGGCTCTTGTCATCCAATTGATTGTTGTCTCGGAGAAATGATAATTATGTTTTAACCAATCATCTTGTTTCAAAAATTCAAAAACCATTGGACTGACTTCTTGCAAACAGAGTATATCACTGTTTATTTCTTTGAAAATATTAATTATAAAAGGTAATCGTCTTTCTAGTAAAGTAAAAGTAAAAACTTCGACACCCCAGACATTATATGTAGCGATAGTAAACTGAGAATGGAATTTCTCAGTCATGGAACTTTTTTGGGATTCATTGACAATAACTTTTTTTTGAATCTCAGAAAAGTCCATTTTGTAATCAAAATCAAGATTACTATATCCATAAGGATTATCAACCCATCTTTCGGGCAATTTGTAGATTTTTTTCTCGTCAGGAAGGGAAGAGATAGACATTTATCTTATCTTATCATAAGGTTATAAACCTTCTATACTAATTGTTGAGGACGCTATTCAAATTTTTTTTGTAACATGAATGTGATCAACATATATTGATCAATTTGATGGTATTATCCTTATTTTCTGAACAAATATAATATCCTTTCTGTAATAATTGAACATATTCTCCTACTGTGATTTCTTTCATGGCTTCTTCTCCTAAAAAGATCTGTTCATTAAGTTGATCTCCATTAATATTAACTGTACAGACGGTTATATGTGATTTTGTGACCCATGGTATATATCTATTTGTTACATCATCCACGTTGACGAGATTACCATCAATATTTGAGAAAGACATTTTGGTTCCCCAATTGATAAGACAAATAGGTTCTTCAAAATGATCAGAAATGAGAATCAGATTGTCGTAATAAATTTCTCTGTTTCCGAGGTTCATATTTTTAATGTATCTGGGTATTGTTTTCTTTTGTGATAAAGGGTTGACATTAAAAGATCGATATTTTGTATCAATAACCATATATCGACTGGAGAGAGCATCTATGTGTTTTTTATTGATTTGCCATAACTTTGAGGGGTCAATAACAACAGGAGCAGTTGAATATCCCGTTTCTTTCATGAATTCTTCTAGTGCAGTCATTAACAAACCTCTTTTAATCAAACCCCTGAACGTATATAATCGAACATCATCCCAGCCTGTATATCGGCCTTCAAGGATTGCTTGTTTTATTTTTCTTTTAGATAGTTCAGCACCTTTGATACTGATTCTTCCATAATGATAAAAGGAGGGTTTTTTCAAATCCAAATGACTGAGAATAAAATCTGCTTGATCATTTCTTTCATTGTATTCTGCAGATCGAAAAACATGAGTAACACCTTCAATTGCGTCAACCACAGGACACGCAAAATCATAAGTTGGATAAACACAAAACTGACCACCTGTTCGATGATGGTCCATTTTTATTGTGCGATAAATGGAAGGATCTCTCATTGCTTTATTTTTGTGATACAAGTCAGTTTTGAGACGCAAAACTCCTGTTCCAAATTCTTCATTTCCAATACCACTTTTCATCATATTCCATTTATTCATAACATCAGAAATAGAGTCTTGTCTGTATTGCGATGGAGTTGATGTTTCTCTCATTTTTCTCATTGTTTCCACTTCTGTGAAATCGACATAAGCAAGTCCTTTATTTATTAATTGTTCCGCATAAATAATCAATTGATCAAAATAGTCAGATGTGTAAGTTGTAAAGGAAAGATCAGTTCCGACACTTTTAAGATCGTCCAAGATCGCTTTTTCGAATTCGTCCGATTCCAATGTTGGATTGGTATCATCAAATCGAATGATGAGTTTTCCATTAAACTTTTTGGCGATACAAGTGTTAATATAAAGAGCTTTGATATGTCCGAGATGCAAATATCCACTGGGTTCTGGCGGAAATCGAACAACAATATTTTTCGCTGATTTTAGCGATTGTTGTATATTTTTTGGAATAATCATGTGATTAAAATTCATCTTTGTTGGATAATAGTGAGTACCTTGAATGTTCATTGATAACAATCATTTTTTTTATTGATCACTATAACTAGAAAAATTGATATAGTTATCTATTATACATAAAACGAGATCTCAACACGAGAATGGATAAACTCCATGTTATAAAGCAAGATGAAGATGAGACGACACAACTTGTTGTTTATAAAAAAGAACCGATAAAGATTGTTGAAAGTGTTTATGGTACCATCTATTTGATTGAATCAGAAAATGGAGAGAAAATGATACTTAAGAAGTACAACAGTAACAAAGGTTCTGACAAGATTACTGAAGGACTGATTATGAAAAACTTGGGGAATTATTTGCCTGTAGCGGAAATCCACGAAATTATTTACTACAACAAAACATATTCACTCTTAATGCCTTACTACAGACATTCATTGTCATCTGTCCAGCCAATTTTAAATCAAGTGAAGAATGTCTTTTATCAATTGTTATATTTTGCGAATGTTTTGTCTTCTCACGGTATTATTCATCGAGATCTCAAACCAGGAAACATACTCATTGATAATGAAGGATATATCAAAGTTATTGATTTTGGTCTTGCATGTTATCAACAACTCAATTTGAATCCTAATGTAGTGACTGTTTGGTATCGAGCCCCAGAGATTCTTAATGAGAAACAATATGGCTATAAATCAGATTTATGGTCAATTGGATGCACAATAGCCCAGATTATTCTTGGGAAACCATTATTTACTGAAAATACTGCACCCAAGATGATTGATAAAATCCAACAGTTTGAGAAACATAAAGAGAGATTTGAGACAGAAATTAAAGCACTGTTTCAAAAAGGCAAATCAATCACAGATTACAATCCAAATTGGAAATTTCTCAAAGATTTGAAAGTGATATATATGTTTTCACCTGAAATCTATAAAGTTTTGATAGGTTTGCTTGAAACTCATCCAAAAAAGAGACAAACGGCGGGATTTCTCCTTAAAAGTTCGCTTTTTAATAATTGTAATGAGATTGTACCAGTTGTTAGGAAACCATTGATTGATTCTTCCGTGAATGAGGTTTCTCGCTACCGGGTATATATTCCTGGTTTATGTATTGATCAGATCAAATATAAACCAGTCCTTCCCGCTCCACAATTAACAATAGATAATCTCTATAGTGCATATGATAGTCAAAATGTTTCACCATCCCTAATGTATGAATTTTATGATCATACTTACGCTGATCTGACGATGCATTGTGTTGCACATCTTTTATCAATTGGTCATCCAGTGGAAGATCATTGCTTGGACATAATTAGTCACACAATGCACATATTTACCAAATTATTGACACTTGTCAAAGATCCCATTAATAAACGTATCGCCATTAAAATCTGTCATCTGATTGATTCAGATCCAAAGGAACGTAATATCGATGCCATAGTGGAAGATAAAATGACATATGTCAATCCAGAGCAATTGATTTATTCAAAAGAACAGTTGTTTATTTTATTCGATATTTGTTATACCCTTGCACATGAAATTGTCAGTGATCGTTACAAATCTGAAAATAAACTTGCAAGTATTGATCTTGATCATGAAAAGTATGATTATGTTAAACAGTTAATAATTGATTTATTTAATTACGAAATCAAACAAAATAGGCGTTTTTATCACAGCTCTCGTAATTTGTTAAGTTTTAACACTTATAATGTTATTTATAATATGTTATACATGATAGACCCTAATATTTGGCAATTCCAATATAATTATGTCATTCATCACCTGCAATGGGCAAAATATGGGAATCGCAGAAAAACGATGAAAATAATGAAACCCAATGAACAATTAATTGGTAGCATTGATTCTTTCATAAAAAATGGATGGAACTTCGTAAAAAACCAATTGATACAATATATACCAAATACCATTTTGGATAATACCAAACGCCATTATTCGATTTATCGCAAAAGATATCTGAAAAATAATAAAATAATTAATTAAAATCTCTTTAATATTTATACATTGATTAATGTCACTCAAGGCTTATATAGATTTTAGTGATCTTTTGATCCTTTCTTATTATGATCGAATCCTATGTACAGATAGCAGTGGTTCATATGTTATTGTGAGTCTTCATGAATGTCCTGATTACCAAGATAATTTGAAAAATTTTATGAAATCGGGAAAAAACGATCCTAAATTAAGAAAAAATAATGCTTTTTTGGTTAATCTTGATGATGCAGATGCCAATATTTTGAGGAATTGGGGTCATGGTGTCTCAGAGGACCAAAAACAAATTATTGTCGATGGTTATCCATACTTTGCTCGTCAATCTCCTGAATCATCTACATTACCACCAACACGAGAGGTTACCAATCCGAATGAACGACGAGTCACCCGTCCCATTGATAGAGTTCCATTAACACCTACACGCGAAGTTATCAATGAACCTCAAAAGGGTATTGTTTCTCGTTCAACAAGGCCAATTAATCAAGAAACTCCTATGAGACCACGTCGTGGTGAAACAAGAAATGTTAGGGAACCAATTAGTCGTGCACCAATACAGAGACAAGGTGTTGAGCCACAAATGACACCAATACCTGCACCAATACCTGCACAAAAACCAGAAGTACCCACCCAACAAACTTATATTCCAATTGATCTTAATTATGAAAAGTCAAATGTTTTTAATAGTTCAATGAAAAGTGCAATAAAATTATTGATCAAAACTTTGAAAATCACAGCAGGTGTTGGTGCTGTTGTGGCTTCTGGTGGGGCTGGAGGTGATACTATTGTTGGTGCTATTTCTGCGACAATAGACAGTGGTATGTTTTTATCAAAGTTAGTTCAAGTGATTACAACAACTTCTCAAGAGAGCATTTATATGAAACAGATTTTTTCGATCAGATTCAATGATGGTCCAGAAAAAGTTAGAGAGCAAACACTCGCCATTTTACAACAAATGGTAGCAGACGGACAAGAAGCTCAACTTGATTTCATGTGCCCAACTTTAATTGATCTTTTGGATGGTATAGCCAATGTTGTTGGTGATTGGATCTCAACATTTATACCAGATAGTGCTGGTTTAGTAGGTTCTGTCATTGAAACTTTAATTAGTTCTGCTAAATCTGATGCCTATGGAACTTTAACCAGTTTATTCAATAAATTGCCAACGAAATTTCAAGATATGCTCAAAGATTCTCAAAAATTATATGAATTTTTAGTTGGAATTTTGCATTTTTTGGAAAGTGCGTTATCTGAAGATAATACAGAAGTTTCCGCTTCAGGTTTTGCTTCACGTTTTTTGAAATCAACAGTTACAACTGCAGTTCCAGGTATGCGTATATTACAAAGATCTGGCCTTGATCAGAAATTATATAAACAAATTTTTGATGTTATTAAACAATATTTTGAACCGAACATTCAGAAAGCTGTCAAAGTTGTTGATATTGTTATGCCTTTAGTTTTTGCTATCTTAACTGTCAATGAGTTTTGCATTGATCGGAGTCAATTAAATAACCTGAAACAACCAGAAACATTATCATTACCAACTGCTGTGATTCCACCAATGGCTGGTGGTTTGTATCAACCCTATAGAGATAGACATCATGATCGTGTAGATTATAATCTCTCCAATTATGTTAAATATTTAAAGACGAATGTGATTTTATAAAGAGATAATAGCCATGTTAATAGCAGTTTCGATTGTTTTTGATGCACCAATAAAAAGTTTATTGTGAACAAAAATAATGTCGCTAGAAACGACAACATTTTTTTTCATTTCTTCGATTGGTAGAAGATTTTGTCTATTTAAAAATAATTGATCTGAAATTGCTTTGACGTTCCAACAATTGTTATTTCCTTGATAAACAATAAATTTAATCTTTTTTTCTTCTGGATGATCAGTTTCATATAATCCTAGACACTTTCTCCAATTATTACAATCTTGTTTAACGACAACAATTTCACCGCTAGCATGATATTCAAATCGACTTTTCATTGATTGCTCCATGATGGCATAATCACTTGTTAGATTATTTTGATTCTGCAAATAATTGGCAATGGATATGGAAAGGATCTCCCATGCCAAATGAGCAGCTCTTTTAAAAGCTTTATATTGTTCTTCATCATTTGAAGGATCTTGGGTATTTAATTTTGAGATGATTTGACCATAAGACAGATTTGTGAAAAATCTTTGTTTGATTTCTCCCAATGAAAGTTGTTCATAAAAATTGTCACTGTACTGGCGAATACCATTATCATGAGCATCAATTTCCACAAACAATCGGTAATAAATGTCATTGTATGCCTTGTCATTTTTTTCGATTTTATTGTCCTCACAAAATTTTGCGATCAATTGATCACCATAATGTTTATAAACCAAACCCGCAGAACTTAAAGTAATTGTTGATTTGTCATCAATTGATTGATTGAAAGATGACTGATGATGATCATAACGTCTTGTTTCATGATTATAAATTTGGCCAACATCAATGGCAATATTGGCTGTGTTGATGATATTAAGATCACGTGTCCGAATCAATTCGTTATCTGGGAACAGATAGTTGAGAATTGCGTACGCGGTCACTTCGTCAACATGAAAGGTTCCGTTATGTGTTGCAATGGTAATTTTTTCCATTCTATAATCCATTTTGATTATGATTATTTTATTAATCCATCAAATTTTTGAACATAAATGTTTCAAATAAAGAATTTTTAGATGTCATTCAAAATGACAGATTAAGAATTGATTAATTAATTTAAATTTGTATTTGCCATTATAGAAATAAGTTTCTTTTTGACAAATAAAATCCCATCAATAATTATAATCATTAATTATAGTTATGGATCGATTAGCGTATCAAAATATGACATCACGTGGAAAAGGTCCTTACACTTCACGTGTTGACGTTCCTGATGATAATCAGTTTCAAGAAACAGGGATGGCACCTTTTAATTTTACGAATGAATTGCCTTTTCCTCAAAATTCATCAACTGAAGTCAATGATCAACAAGCTTATTTTGATCACAATAATAATCGCGGCGGGGCTTCTTTGAATAGTTTCTCACAACCAACTGGAGCAGTCACGAGTAAATCAAAGATGAATACCCAAATTAATCATTATTATTTAGAAAGACAATCAAAAAATTCGCCTAATTATACTAATTTTGTTAGTGCTTTGAATAATAATATAAAAGAGGATCAACAGCGAACGACTGTTAATAATGATCGTTTACGTACTGAACAAAAAGAGGTTGATAATTTTCAAAGAGTTTACCATCCAGGACTCAGTGGTTATCACAAAGACCAAAATACGGATTCAACGGAATTTGAAAGAATAGGATTAGGTGTTTGTACACGTGATAAGAGAGAAAATTCGCTTGCCAAAAATAAAAATACACCCCATGTTGATCTGCAATATTCGCATCAAAATAATGGATTACCACAACCTCCACCAAAACTCAATTATCCTCAAGGGTATGATCAATTAAAACCCATGACTATGGATATGACAAGTCATTTAGAAATGCAATTTCAAACATTAACTAATCCTGATATGGATCAACAAATTGTAACTTTGCAGCAAAAATCACAAAAACAAGACCCACAAGCAATTCAAGGTCAAAGTCCAATGGATCGCCAAACTTATTTTCAAGCAAAAGGTCTAAGTGCTTATAATCCTCATGTTGATCATCTTAATCAACAATTACAACAAATGTCGCTACAAATGCCTGAAGGTAAGAATTCTATTGCTTTACAAATGCAAAATATGAATAGCATGCATAATTTGTCAAATATTCCCAATATGCCATCCGTTGATCCGATTAATTTTCAACGCCCAACTTCATCAAATACACGACCTGTGCAAAATCAGCAAATGGCTCCGTATATTCCCCAATCACAGTATAATTACCAAATGCCACCAATGAATCAACAAATGCCACCAATGAATCAACAAATGCCACCAATGAATTTACAAATGCCTCCAATGAATCAACAAATGCAGCCAATGAATTTACAAATGTCACAACAAACAGGATTTACTGCATGGACACCAGGGGCACAAAATTATGGACAATAATTATCAAGATGATTCTTCCGTGACTCGACCAGATATTTTTGATGTCAAACTATAAATAATTTGTTCAAGTGTATTGAATTTTTCATACTCATTAAATATTGCGATCTCTTCGTCATAATTGAAATAACTATTTAATATACTTTTTTGAGCTATTAATAGATCTAATTGCTCACTTAAGATATATGTTGCATGCATTGAATTCAATTGATGACATATTCCTGTAACAGGATCAACTAAATAACCCATATGGCAGTAATTTTTATCAAACAAACCATTAATAATATCAATAAGTTTATTAATCACTTTGTGTGCATTTTGCAATTGATCAGATGATAATTCAATGATCGATTTGATAGGAATGGTAATTTTGTTCTGAGTGCCTTTCTTTTTATCGATTTTATTTGATTTATTTGATTTTTTCTTTATACCTGATTTTTTGATTAATTCTGTTTTCGTGGTTTCAATATCTTCATTGTGTTTTACCAATGTATCTAAATAAGATACATATCCGATTAACGTGGCCGTATAATATGTTTGTTTGAATCCCAAATATTCGTTGTTGTAAATTTTTTTATCTATGATTCTAAAAGTCAGACCAGGAGGCAATAGAATTTCATCTTCATATGAATAATGCGAAATGAGACTCATACAGAGAGCCGGTGTATCAGGTGTTACGATAAGTTTAAACAATGAACCATGTCTTGGAACGAACATATTTGATGTCACAACCATATCAAGTGAAGTCGAATTAAAGTTATATTTAAAAACATCAGTTGTTTGTTCAACTTTAAGATGAGGATCGAATGATAATCCACGATAAACAATGATTGGTTGATGTGAAAATTGAATGAATCGTGGGGAAGCATCTAAAATATTTAAAATGGTTAGAGCCTCTGAGAGATTTTTTTGGACATTTTTAATACTTGATAAATTTGCTTTTTTATAAATTTTATTTCCAAATCGTAAAAGATTTCTAATGATTTTATTAATGGTAAATGCGCTTGTGTTTGTGTATTCATAAAGTGTTAGTATTTGGGTATATGTATAATTTTTAAGAAATACTTTTTGTGCCATTTTAAATTGTTCCCATTTTTCCGCTTCCTCAGCCATTTTTTTTTTGAATATTTTTTTCTTTTTTACCAATTTATCAACAAGGTCTAAATCTGATTGCGAATATTTTGATTTATCCACGATAAGATAATTATTTAAATACTTTGGTAATTCATATTTGGTAATTAATGATTGCATATTGGCAGAGAGTTGATCAACATATGTTTCAAATTGGTCAAGTGGAAACCATTTTAATGAACGCCATCGGAGAGAGGCACCGTGATTCAATCTTAAATAACTGAGTTGGTATTGATTTAAAAGGTTAGCCAATTGATCATTATCAATGTAATCGACTTTAATAATGTATGTTAATCCATCTGTTTCATTTTTGACGAAATTGGGAAATTTTGTTTTTTTGATGATTGACAATAAATTTTGTATATCAATGAGTAAATTCCCCAATTCTTTGTAATAAAGATCAACAACAGAACTATCATCGATAGGATTTTGATAGGGATAATCAGGGAATGTATATTTTGATCTTGCGGTCCCGATTTGCCCAGCAAGGATATAAATTTTGTCCTCATAAACTGAATAAAAAATTAGGTTATCTTTCATTATGATTATTGTTTACCTATAACTATATAAACAATAAATATAAAAGTTTGTCTGTGAAGTTAAATTATTTTTGTGTCTTGTACCGCATCGAGATTACCCAAAAACATAAGATCTGCAGGGTTCAATTTTTGGAATTCTATTTCATCGTAAACTTTGATGGAAGGGGAAAATTTCAGGTCTTTGATAAGAACATCCCAATAATATATCATTACTTCATCCATATTAGAAGTAACTTTTCCACTAATTAAATTGGTATGATTAGCATAATACATAGGATTGGAGAAAATTTTCAACATAGGATCTTTAACATTTTTATTCATGTCGGTCATTTTAGAAATACCGAATTTTTTAGTAAATGTATCAAAAAGAAGATAAAGATCTAATAAATGTCGTCGGAGATAGGCAGCATTTTCTTGTAATGGATTGGCGACATAATAACCTTTATACGCTGCATATGCATCTCCTTTAAGGACATTATTGACTACTGTGTTGTTCCAGTTGACATTATTATTGATTCGTTGTTTGTCTTTTTCAAGTCTTTCAGTTGATTCAAGTAGACCTTTAACAAATCCCATTCCAAAATCGATGAAGGAGAGAACTTTATTTGTGGCTGGACCAACATAATAAGTGTTATTATATTTATAAACAGGTTGTTTAGTTGTCGTGGCTGGTAATAAATTAAATGCCAAGTTCAAATTATTGATATCTCCATGAACAAGCTTAACTTTATAGAGTGCACGTATGGCCATCATTCCTTGTAATATTAACGAATCGATTTCATTATCAACAATAGTGGCATGATCGAACTTTGTTGAAAATTCTTGCATGTACATATAAGTTGTGTTATCGAGATTACAGAGAGCCGATCCATAAAAATATGGCAAATTGTATGAGACAGAATTCGTTGCCAAATAGTTGGTTAATGCAAGTGAACCCACTTCAGTGGCAAAGATATCTGTTTTCTTTTTTGGGACAATTGTTTCTGCAAATGGACTGTCTAATTGAATATCAGTTAATTGTTTACTATCAATCGCTTTGGTGATTGATTTGACAACAAATTTTAGTGGCTTGGAACAACATTTAGTCATTGGACCGGTCACAGAATAAGCCGTTCCATAAGAACCTGAACCCAAAACTTTATTTGTCAATGAACCATCACTTAGAGGGCAATATTTATTTGTCCAATAAGATTTTGCAAGAATAGGTGCTTCATTTTTGGTACCAGAATCTGGTACAGCTTTAAGATAAATAAAGTTTTTAACTTCATAATGAAACTGATTGTTATAATCAATGTAATTGAACATCGCTGCCAATTTAGGATTGGTGACGACAATTGGCAATGATTTCAATAAAGCTCCATATTGGCTGGTAATTGTCGTAATGAGACCTGGTGCTCCACTAACTTTATCTTTTTCAGGATAGAAATTAGGCCATTTATATTCTTCAGTTGGAAGTATTTTTTCAGCTTCAGTGGGAGCTATAAAACCAATCTTGTGTGGATCGACGAAAATGCTGGCTTCATCGAGTAATTTGGGAAAGAGAGGATCCTGGAATAATTTTTTCAATGTGCCAATGAGTTCAGGTCGGTATTCTGATGTTGCTTGTGAATAATTATCAACTTCATTTTTGATATCTGCATAACTGACCCATCTGATTTCTGTTTTTTCAGTATATCCCTTGGGACATGATGGGATATACATGAAAACACCGGTTTTACCTCCAGGTCCTGGATACGGAACTGCACATGAAAGAACATAATTGTATGCATTTCTGAACAATTCGATCCAGAAAGGATTATAATCGACTCGCAATAAGTGTTCATAATAATGTGCACCCTTGACAACAATACCATTTTGTTTTTTGAGCAAATCATAAGTTTCTTTCTCAGTAAAAAATAATCCTAATGTTTCTTCCCAAAATTCTGTTGCTGCTGTAACCATTGGATACTCATCATAAACAGCTCCAAATTCATTGAGTGTAGCTTGTTGTTTATGTTCTAATTCGACAGCTCCACCAAAATCTGACAATTTATCACCACCGGTCCAACCGACTTCTTTATGTTCACGTCCCAACAAAAAATAAATCGTATTATTATAAAATGCATAGGGAAGCACCCCCGCGTTATTTACTGTCACAGACATGATTGACTATATATAAGATATATATATTTTAATTTTTATGCATTATAATTATTCTTCATGATTCGAGAATTTTTTCTGTTTATTTGCAAAAAATTGAAATAAAATGTCACTGCGAATTATTCATTGAATTTTATAAAATTCAATGGATAACAGTGAAACTTATGATTTAATTCGTATCAATGGGCATTTTTTGACATTTTGTGGGACAGATAAATTTAAAACATCTGTTCGCGCGGCCGTTAATGATGAAATGTTTTGGAGAGATCTTATTCAAAGATGCAATGTTTCGTCTTTAGTTAAAGACGAATTAGCGAGACAACTTCCTCCACTTGTAAAGAGTGAATCACAAACGATTGTGACCAATCTTGCAGAATCGAAGTTCAATAATTTCATTTCAATTAATTTACCTGGACATATTGCTAATGAACTTAATAGACAAGTTCCTGTTTATCTTAACAATAATGGGCAAATGCAACAAATTTTAAATACACATTCACATTATCTTAATCATCAATTGGAAGCATTGGCTACTGAAACATTGTCAAATTTAGTCAATGAACCCCAATACCAAATTGTAACGGCTGCACATCTTAATTCGATGCAAGAAAAGTGTGATAAAAAGATTGCAGAAATTCAAAATACACACGATGCCAAATTGAAAGAAAATGATCGTGCAATGACATTACAAATGAAAACAATGAAAAATGATTATGATCGTGATCTTGGATCACTTAAAGAAAAATTAGACTCGGTCAACAAATTAACTGACAAAGTTGTCATTTTAGAAAGAGAAAATCACTCAATGAAATGGTTAATTGGAGGAATTAGTCTTTTCTTTTTGGGTATTATTGGTCTTGGTGCCTATTCAGTTTCTAAAAAATAATTAGTGATGACAATGACATTGTTTTATACTACATATCGCTTCAATACATTTTGTACACAAATTATTAGGTGAACGAGTGTTGGATGATTGATTCGGTGTGGAATTGTTGGATAATTGAGATGACATCATTTCATCGATAACTTGCTTAATAATTTCGGACACATTTTCTTTGTGAGCGATGATTCCTTTTTTATAAACAATAGTCATATGTGTATCGATAATTCCACTGTGACCGAGATTGACATCAATCCAATCTCGGTGAAAATCGATAGAATTGAAAGAAAGAGAACGAACTTGACCATTTATTTTTCGGTACGCATTCTCATCTTTAGGATGAGTTTTTTTATCAGTTACTCTGACGTGCGGAGTTTGATTTCTATTATCAATATCTTTGGATTCAAGAATATTGGAATCCAATAATCGTTTAATCGTTTTATTTTTTAATTCATACAATAAACAATCTTTGCTTATTAAGGCACTCTCTTGTCCCCACCAACCATCTAAGATAACTGTATATTCATGTTCCATCTCGTTTTTTATTTTTTGAAAATTATCGATTGAAGAATTAATTCAATTTTAACAAATTTAAATTACCATTATATATATCTATGGTAAAGATAGTCATTGTGGGTGGTGGTCCAGTGGGTATGTTATTTGGAATTTTTCTGTCCAAAATAGCACCTTCGGGCACAACAATTACCGTTTTGGAATTAAGAAAAAAATATACGCGACAACAAGCCTTATTACTCAATAAAAGAACATTAGAACTCATTCCGACTGAGATCATAGAAACATTAATAGATAAACAAGGATGTTATGTTACTCCACCACCTTTTGATCGTCGTGGAGGTTGTTATAAATATGCAAAAACTCAACTGATGGGGATTACCATCAGTGAATTAGAGAAAGAACTTTTGGAATATTTGAAAAAGAAGACCACTGTTACTTATATTCGACCAATAAAATCACAAAGATTATCTGTGACATTAGGTGAGAATGTGGTTTCGGTTGCTGATGGTAATGCTATCAAAACATATTCATATGATTATTTGATTGGTGCTGATGGCTTACATAGTCAAGTGAGAAAAACTTTCTTTGGAGAAAAGAACATTGATCTTTTGCCAGAAACTTTGTATGGATTAACAATGATTATTGATGTTCAGAAAAATGTAAGGATTTATGATAAAGATAAGAAATTACCTCAATTGAAAAAAAGACAAGATCGAGTGCGTTTTTTCAGACAAAGTAATCAATCAGTGTATTTGGCAATAGCATTAACACCTGAAGAATATGTTTCCTTTGTAGAAAATGACGAAAAAATACCCAAAAAATTTATTCCAATTATCAAACAATATTTAAAATTATTTGACATTGAATGTAATGATTTGAATAAGTGTGTCAAAGATATGAGTTATTTTCCTATTCGTATTTTTAGAGCTTCTAAATTTACTGATGGTAAAAGATTTTTACTCGGTGATGCTGCTTTTAATACACATTATTTTACTGGGTCAGGAGTTAATGTTGGAATTGATTCTGCTTATCAATTGGCCAATTTACTCTCGCAATTTTTCAAGTCAGAGATTGATTTGGAAGGGTTATTGACTGATTATATTAACATGATGGATAAGGGAGCCAAATTTATTACAGAACGTGTTCTTGAAATTCGTACTGATTATACAGATTTATGGGATAAATGCAAAAAAATGCCATTTAATGACCTCAAACAGTTAGCAAAGTTATCTGATATTCCTTATAGCTATTTCAACAAAAAAGAATTATGTTATTTGTTGAAAGAAGAAATGAAGATTAAATAAAAATTGGAAATATTCCTGATTATTAAAAATTTTTATAGCCAGAAATATTACGAAAAAAATAAAGTCTTTAAGGATCATGAATATTCGTTTTATTTATTGCTAAAAGTATGAATGATCGTGGACACTTATTAGCGGCAGATTGTGAATGTGAGTGAGCGGTATTTCTCCATTGGATCAATATATAAAACAGAAAAATTGAATCGTCAATAATAGACTTTGTAGTTAACAATTTATGTGCCTGTCATCATCACAACATTCACATGTCAACAACATTTAAAGTCGCTATCTATTTTGGATCATTTGATCCAATCCATGTTAATCATATGGCTCTCTGTCTTGATTTGATTTCACGCGGATTTTCGAAGATCTACCTGGTCCCAAATCAAAATAACAATTTGAAGCCATATATGGTTTCTCGTGACCATCGTTATGAGATGATCAATTTAGCTATTACTCACTGTCAATTGACAGACTCTCTGATTGCTTACAAATCAGAAGTTGAACATCATACTTGGGAAGGAAGATCGACCATTTGTGACCAAATAATGGAAAATCATGCAGATGGGCAAGTCTATCAAATTATTGGACAAGATTCTTATGAAAAAGCGTTGGAAAGATGCCAATATCCTAATGGTATTTATGCACTTGAGGGACGGTTTTTGATGGTTTATCCACGCGAGGGTTGTCAACAGCAATCTAAAATTGTTGTTCCAAAAGAATTAGAGGACCTTGTCGAGATTGTTAATGATTATAAAGATCCATGCGTTTGTTCTTCAACAATTATCAGAGAAAACCTAATGAATGGTGGTTCGTTTGAACATATCAAGCAGATGACATATGAAAATGTCTATGATTATTTATGTGCAAATAAATTGTACAAACCAATAAAAAGTTCGAAAAAAATCATTGCTATCTTGGGACCTCCTGGTAGTGGAAAAGGCACACTCAGTGCCTATTTGACCAAACAATATCCGAAATATAAACATATTTCCACTGGTGACCTTTATAGGATTGATCAACTAAAAAAGACAGCAGAATATTTGAAAGTCGTTGAAGAAAAAAGCAAAGGGTTTGTTCAATATATGGATGCCTTGAATGTATTCATAATCAACAAGCTGAAGTTACTGATTGATCCTCATAAATATTATATCATCGATGGACTTAAACCAACTGATTTGTTCAATTTTGAACAAGAAGTTGCACCCATTGATAGTATAGTTATTCTCAATTGCCATTACAAAGTTGCCGAAGAAAGGCTAAAAAAACGTCAAAAAGAAGAAAATCGTCCAGATGATACAGATGAACAAATCAAAAAAAGATTAGGTAATTATTATCGTTTCATTTGGATGCAAAAAGAAATCACAAAAAGTTATATGGGAACAGGTCGTCAAGTGATTAACTTGAATTGTCAAAAACCTGCTCATGTTTTGACCAAACATAATTTATGGTCAGATATAATGCAAAAATAGTTTCATTGTTTATTTTAATTTTTCTATCATCAATTCCGCACCACTTTTCTCAGCATCTCTAATTGATTTTCCTTGTCCTGTTGTAAATAAATTCAAATCTTTGATTTGACATTCAACGGTAAATGTCGGTTGATGGTCAGGACCGTCTTTTTTTATTATTGTATAAATAGGTAAACCATATTTTTTACTTTGTACGAATTCTTGCAATTCTTTTTTGGGATTTGATATGGCTTTTTCTTCGTCAATCTGAAATCCCCAATATTTATAGATATCGATCATAACTGTGAAATTATAGTCACAATCGATCCATATAGCGCCGACAACAGCCTCAAAAACCTGGGCACAAATTTGCTCCCATGCACTTGATTTTTTATTGATACTTTTACCGTGTCTTATCAAATATTCAATACCGAGTTTTTGTGTCCATGTTGCCAAATTTTTGTTGTTTTCATAAGAAGATCTGACTTGTGTCAATTGTCCTTCTGACCAATCAGGATGTTTTTCTTGCAGAATTGTCGCTTGGATGAGTTTAAGAACTGCATCTCCTAAAAATTCGAAAACCTGGTAACTTTTATGATGACCTCCATTTTCATTAACCCAAGAACCATGAGTTAATGATTGCCAAAAGAGATCAATATTATTGAATCTGTAATGAAGATGTTCATATGCAATTTCATTCATTGTTTTGTCAATATTAATCGATGAGCATAATCACAGAAAAATCCCGATTCAATTTCTCTTCCTATAGTATTTGTTACCTATGAACTGATCATCAATTATATGTAATCGATTTGGTCAACCGCAAATCCTAATTGAAGATCACCGAGATCTTCAAAAAAAGGCGATGTTTCGGCTTCATTTTTATTGATGATGACTAATTTTTGATCATTTTGGTTATATCTATCAAAGAATTTTCTGATAAAATCGCAATCATCCGAATCAAAGATTTCTTTGTTTGTTTTTTCAACAGTCAGATATATTCGATTGTCTTTTGTGACTGCTGCTAATGTATTATATTGGCAATTGTTTGACAATAATTTTTCCAAATAAGGCTCACATTTTTTTATTTTTTCGTTAACTGATTCATCAAGTTGATCATTACCTGTTGATAGATTGTATTCAAATTCTTCTTTGTTAATGACATAAAAAGGTACAATTGTTAATAGGATAACTTTTTGTTCGAAAATTATTTCAGTTGTATTTTTAAGATCATTGTCTGTTTGTGATTGTGATTGTCCCATAATCTTATATTGGATAATAAGATTATATTGGCAAAAGCTGAACGCATCTAAATAAAAAAATAAAAAATAAAAATCGATGAAATAAAATTGTTTATATAATTTTATTTCGCACGTTTAAATTATAATTAAAATGTTAGGTTACACACGCAATCATAAATTGGTCTTTTTAGGTGAATCAGGAGTTGGTAAATCAAGTATTGTCAATCGTTTTATTAGGGACCATTTTGATCCCTATATGGAGAGCACAGTCGGTGCGGCTTTTTTTACTAAATGTGTCAATATCAATGGTAATTTGATTAGAATGGATATTTGGGATACTGCGGGACAAGAACGATATAGAAGTTTGGCGCCAATGTATTATAGAGCTGCTCATGTTGTCGTCATTGTTTATGATGTTAATGATATTGAGACTTATCATCGTGCCAAAACATGGGTGACTGAAATGAGTCAAACAAAGAGGACTGATGATCCTCTATTAGCGAAATATCCGATTATTTACTTGGTTGGTAATAAAACTGATCTTGGTGAGAACAAAAAAAGAGTTGAGTCAAGAGCTGTACAAATTTATGCTAACCAGAATCAACTGTCATTTTTAGAAGTATCTGCCAAAGATAACATTAATATCATGGAACTTTTTCACGAAATTGGATATAAATTAAGTGAAATTGACGCGGAAAATGCAATCATTCCCTATGGAAGTCCATATTTAACTCTTACTGCTGTTGATCGTGATGAGGATTCTCAAAAACCTTGTTGTTCTTTTATATGATGGGTTTGATAGTGTGAGGTATGAATGGTTTTGGTGATGATGTTGGTTCAATAACAGAAGGATTATATGTATGTGATGTGACTTTTTGCAATTTGATATCAAGGTCAAGACCACGATCTTTGATGATTTGTGGCCATGGATGTAAGTTTATTGTAACTCCCCCAAGTAGTTCATTCATCTCATTTAATCTATTGATATTTTTAGCCATCATATCATTCATATAAATCTGATAATCATGTTTCCATGTGGCATCTAATATACCTAAGATTCCACTTAAATCGACTATGCCCAAAATTTTGGCAAGATCCAAAATCGACTGTGGATCAGTTATTTGAATGACATAAACACCTTCATTGGCAAAAACTATAGATATTTGTGGGGAAAGACTTGTTAAACCCATATACATTTTCAACCCCTCTTTGATTTGTATAATAATATCTTGAAAAGATGGTGGATCATAATAAACTTTGTTATGTCGAGAATCGGGATGAGTATGATAAGTAATTTCACCTTCATGAGGATGACTTACTGATCCTCCTTGTCCTGAATATATTGTTGCAAATTCGAACTTTTTGGCAGTATTAATAAATATTGTCCCACCAACTTCTCGACGGTGCAATTTTTGCATTGCTCGGAAAGCTCTTAAAGCTGTCTGATAAGGCAATTTTAATTTAATGGTATTTCCACCAAGAGAAATATATTTCGTATTGATGATAATTTTTGTTGATGCTTTATCGATTTTAACAGGTGATCCAGGTGGAGTTTCATCAGTGCTTTTTGGAATGATTTTTACAGGAGATTTGTTTGGTTCAGGAATGGGTGATTTTTTTGGTTCATGAATGGGTGATTTTTTTGGTTCA
>JADMIO011011137.1_pt1 | contig 30009 bp, 20 predicted proteins | sample 8958161 | NCBI WGS metagenome assembly JADMIO01 (sample SAMN16585339, study PRJNA669376) | soil metagenome | isolation source: Crop rotation soil | place: USA: Cullars Rotation, Alabama | collected 2011 | reverse complement strand
AATGCCGCCCCCGCCGGCGTCGACAACCCCACCATCGTGCTGATGACGCCCGGGCATTTCAATTCCGCCTACTTCGAGCACGCCTTCCTGGCCCAGCAGATGGGCATCGAGCTCGTCGAAGGCATCGACCTGTTCGTGCAGGAGAACACCGTCTTCATGCGCACCACGCAGGGGCCGCAGAAGGTGGACGTCATCTACCGCCGCATCGATGATGACTTCATCGACCCGCTGGCCTTCCGCCAGGATTCCATGCTGGGTGTTCCAGGCCTCATGAATGCCTACCGCGCGGGCCGCGTCACCCTGGCCAATGCGGTGGGCACCGGCATCGCCGATGACAAGTCGCTCTACCCCTTCGTGCCGGAGATGATCCGCTTCTACCTGGGCGAGGAGCCCATCCTCAAGAACGTGCACACCTGGCAGCTCGGCAAGCGCGAGGACCTCGATTACGTAATGGCCCACCTGGAAGACCTGGTGGTGAAGGAAGCGCAAGGCTCCGGCGGCTACGGCATGCTGGTGGGCCCGACGTCCACGCGCGACGAGCGCGAGCGCTACCGCCAGCGCGTGCTCGACGCACCCGAACGCTTCATCGCCCAGCCCACGCTATCGCTCTCCACTTGCCCCACTTTCACCGACAAGGGCCTCCTGCCCCGGCACATCGACCTCCGCCCCTATGTGCTGTCCGGCAAATCGGTGACCTTCGTCCCCGGCGGCCTGACCCGCGTGGCCATGCGCGAGGGCTCGCTGGTGGTCAATTCGTCCCAGGGCGGGGGCGTCAAAGATACCTGGATCGTCGACTGATGCTCTCCAAGACCGCCTCGATACTCTATTGGATGTCGCGCTACGTGGAGCGCGCCGAGAACACCGCGCGCATCCTCGACGTGGCTTACCGCATGTCGCTCCTGACCAAGGACCCGGACCTGCAGGACCGCGAGTGGTTCGCCCCGCTGAACATCACCGGCACCCTGTTCCCATTCAGCGGCCGCCACTCCATCGTCTGCGCCAAGGAAGTGCTGCACTTCATGGCGCTGGACCCGGACAATCCCTCCTCGATCTACAACTGCGCCAAGGAAGCCCGCGAGAACGCGCGCGCCGTGCGCGGCACCATCACCAGCGAGATGTGGGAGGTGCTCAACGCCACCTGGCTGGAAATGCAGAACATGGACGAGGACCGCCTCTACGCGCGCGGCATCTCCACGTTCTTCGAGTGGGTGAAGGAACGCTCGCACCTTTTCCGCGGCGTGACCTTCGGCACCATCCGCCGCGACGAGGCCTTCCAGTTCCATCGCCTGGGCACCTACATGGAGCGCGCCGACAACACCGCGCGCATCCTCGACGTGAAATACCACGTGCTGCTGCCGTCGATCACCGACGTCGGCGGCGCGGTGGATTACTACCAGTGGTCGGCTGTGCTGCGCTCGGTATCGGCCTTCGAGTCCTACCGCAAGGTGTATCGCGACACGGTGACGCCGGTGCGCATCGCCGAATTGCTCATCCTGCGCATGGACATCCCGCGCTCGCTGCACTTCTGCATGCACGACGTGTACGAGATCCTCTGCGCGGTGCAGAACCGTTCCTCGGCCGAGGCCACGCGCCAGGCCGGCGAGATCTACGCCGCCCTGCAGTTCGGCCGCATGAGCGACATTTTCAGTACCGGCCTGCACGAATACCTGACCGAATTCCTCGAATCGACCGACCGCTTGGGCGGCGAAATCCACCGTTCCTTCTTCGCCCCGGAACTCGTGGTATCGACCCGACTCACACCCTAGAACAGAAAAGAGCCCGTCCCGGAGGACACCACCATGACCTACTGCGTCGCCTTGCGCCTCGACACCGGCATGATTTTCGCATCGGACTCCCGCACCAATGCCGGCGTGGACCATATCGCCACTTTCTGCAAGATGCGCGTTTACGAGAAGGCCGACGACCGCGTCATGGTCGTGCTTTCGTCCGGCAACCTCGCCATGACCCAGGGCGTGACCAACATCCTCGACCGCCACCAGCGTGTGAGCGACGGCACGCCCACCATCTGGAACGCCGAATCGATGTTCGACGTCGCCACCATGGCCGGCGATGCGCTGCGCGAAATGCAGGCGCGCGACGGCAACGTGCTGCTGCAGAACGGCATCGACTCCTCCGCCAATCTCATCGTCGGCGGGCAGATCAAGGGCGAGGACCAGCGGCTGTTCCACGTCTATTCGCAAGGCAATTTCATCGAGGCCTCCGACGAGACTCCCTACTTCCAGTTGGGCGAGGCCAAGTACGGCAAGCCGATACTCGACCGTGTGCTGACACCCGGCACGCCGCAGAAGGAAGCCGCCAAGTGCGTGCTGATCTCCTTTGATTCCACCATCAAGTCGAACATCTCGGTGGGGCTGCCCATCGACATGCTGTGGTATCCGCGGGAGGCTTTGCGCGTGGGGGTGCAACAACGCATCCGCGAAGGGGATCCCTATTTTTCGATGCTGAGGCAACGCTGGGGCGGTGGATTGCGGCGGGTGTTCGGGGAGTTGCCCGATCCGGATTGGCTGGAGTAGGCGTATGCGGCGCATGCAAATTACCGTCGCCCCGGCGCAGGCCGGGGCCCAAGTGCTCGAATGCGCCGATTCGTGGTCTACATCCTCACCAACAAACCCTACGGCACCCTCTATGTCGGCATAACCAGCAATCTCGCCGGAAGAATTGAAGCACACAAGAAAGACGTGGTTGAGGGCTTCACAAAACAACACAAGCTGCACACATTGGTGTGGTATGAAGTACACGAGACCGCCTACGCGGCAATCACTCGGGAAAAACTGATCAAGCGATGGAAACGAGCATGGAAGGTGCGGTTGATTCAGGAAATGAATCCAGCGTGGAAGGATTTGTCAGCCTCGCTTTGAGCAGAAATTGGGCCCCTGCCTTCGCAGGGGCGACAATTTACGCATGTCGCCCCTGCGAAGGCAGGGGCCCAATTACGACGGCGGTGCCATGACCATCCGCGTCGCCCTCCACCACGTCACCCGCTACACCTTCGACCGCCCGGTCTCGGTATCGCCGCACGAAGTCCGCCTGCGCCCCGCCGCGCACTGCCGCACGCCCATCGAGAGCTACTCGCTCACCGTGCAGCCGGAAAAGCATTTCATGAACTGGCAGCAGGACCCGTACGGCAACTGGCTCGCGCGGCTGGTGTTCCCGGAGAAGACCACCGAGCTTTGCATCACCGCCGACCTCGTCGCCGAGATGACGGTCATCAACCCGTTCGATTTTTTCATCGAGTCGTACGCGGAGAGTTTTCCCTTCGCCTACACGGCCGACAACCAGCGCGAGCTCACCGCCTACCTGGACGCAGCCCCCGCCGGCCCGCGCCTGCAGGCATGGCTCGACAGCGCCCGCGCGGAATTTCTCTCGCGGCCCGTCCACACCATCGACTTCCTGGTGCAGCTCAACATGCGCTTGCAGCGGGAGATCAAGTACTTGATCCGCATGGAAGCCGGTGTACAGTTGCCGGAAGAAACGCTGGAGCGCGGCGTCGGATCGTGCCGCGATTCGGGATGGCTGCTGGTGCAGATCCTTCGCCATTTCGGCATCGCCGCGCGCTTTGCATCCGGTTACCTCATCCAGTTGAAGGCGGACCAGAAAGCACTCGACGGCCCCAGCGGCACGGACAAGGACTTCACCGACCTGCACGCCTGGGCAGAGGCCTACCTGCCGGGCGCCGGCTGGGTTGGGCTGGACCCGACCTCGGGCCTGCTGGCGGGCGAAGGGCACATACCGCTAGCCTGCACGGCCATCCCGTCGTCCGCCGCACCGGTGACCGGCTTCACCGACGTCTGCGAATCCAAGCTGCATTTCGAGATGACCGTCACGCGCATCCACGAGGACCCGCGCGTCACCAAGCCCTACAACGACGCGCAGTGGTCGGCCATCCAGCAGCTGGGTAGCGACATCGACCGCGAACTCACCGATGGCGACGTCCGCCTCACCATGGGCGGCGAGCCCACGTTCGTCTCCATCGACGACATGGAAGGCGAGGAATGGAATTACACCGCGCACTCGGAAAAGAAACTCGAACTTTCCATCGACTTGCTGCGCCGCCTGAAACCGCGTTTCACCCGCGGCGCGCTGATTCATTTCGGCCAGGGCAAGTGGTACCCCGGCGAGCCGCTGCCGCGCTGGTCGCTCAATTGCTATTGGCGCATGGATGGCCGCGCGATCTGGGACGATGAAACCCTGATCGCCTTCGATCGGCCGGCCACACCGGCAACACAGGCCGATGCCTCGGCGTTCGCCCGTGCCCTGGCCGAGCAATTGGGCCTGCACGCCGATTACGCCATGCCCGCGTTCGAGAGCGTCTGGCGCACCATCAAGGGCGAAGCCGACCTGCCCGCCAATATCGATCCCCTGTCGCCCGATCTCTCGCAGCCGGCCGCGCGCGGCAAGCTGCTCGAGCAACTGTCCGGCAGCATCGGCCAGGCCGTCGGCTTCGTGCTGCCGCTCAAGGCATTCACCATCCAGGGCGAGACGCACTGGGGTTCCAGCCTGTGGCCGTTGAAGTCGCGGCATATCTACCTGGTCGAGGGCGACTCGCCGATGGGCCTGCGCCTGCCGTTGGCCGCGCTGCCGTGGGTGGCGCCGGCGGACCAGGAGATTTTCATCGAAGGGGACCCTTTCGCCGACCAGGATCCGCTGCCGGAGAAGGAAGCCAAGGCGCGCAAGCCCGGCGAGAAGCCGGCGGAGAAAAAGCTCGCCACCGGCAAGTCAGCGCCCGAAATCGTGCGCACCGCCCTCACCGTCGAAGCACGCAAGGGCATCCTGCATGTGTTCATGCCGCCGGTGGAACGCATCGAGGACTACCTGGCGCTCATCGCCGCGGTCGAAGCCGTGGCACGCGCACGCCGGCAGCCGCTGCGCATCGAAGGCTACGGCCCACCGTCGGACAAGCGCATCAACAAGTTCGCCGTCACACCGGACCCGGGCGTCATCGAGGTCAACATCCATCCCGCCGCGTCGTGGGACGAGCTGGCGGTGAACATCGAGACGCTCTACGAGGAAGCACGCGCCGCGCGCCTGGGCACCGAGAAGTTCATGCTCGATGGCCGCCACACCGGCACCGGCGGCGGCAACCACGTCACCATCGGCGGCGTGACGCCGGCCGACAGCCCCCTGCTGCGCCGGCCCGACTTGTTGAAAAGCCTCATCACCTACTGGCAGAACCACCCGGCGCTGTCGTACCTGTTCTCCGGCATGTTCATCGGCCCGACCTCGCAAAGCCCGCGCGTGGACGAGGCGCGCACCGACTCGCTGTACGAACTGGAAATCGCCTTCGAGCAGATGGCGGAGCACCTGCCGACGGGCGCCGAGTCGCCCAAGCCCTGGCTGGTGGACCGGCTGCTCCGCAACTTCCTGGTCGACCTCACCGGCAACACGCACCGCGCCGAATTCTCGATCGACAAGCTGTACTCGCCCGACGGCCCCACCGGCCGCCTGGGCCTGCTCGAATTCCGCGCCTTCGAAATGCCGCCGCACCCGCAGATGGCCCTGACGCAGATGCTGCTGCTGCGCGCGCTGATCGCACGCTTCTGGAAAACACCCTGGCACGGCAAACTGATCCGCTGGGATACCGAGCTGCACGACCGTTTCATGCTCCCCTATTTCGTCGCCCAGGACATGAAGGCCGTGTGCGACGACCTCAATGCCGCGGGCTATGCGGTGAAGTTCGAGTGGTTCCTGCCCTTCCTCGAGTTCCGCTTCCCGCGCTTCGGCAGCGTCGCCTACCAGGGCGTGCAGCTGGAGCTGCGCCAGGCGATCGAGCCGTGGCACGTGCTGGGCGAATCGATGGGTCTGTCGGGCACGTCGCGCTACGTCGATTCCTCGCTCGAGCGCATCCAGGTGAAGGTGACGGGCATGACGCAGAACCGCCACCTGGTCACCTGCAACGGCCGTGTGGTGCCGCTGTCGCCCACGGGCGTGCCAGGTGAATTCGTCGCCGGCGTGCGCTACCGCGCGTGGGCGCCGCCGTCGGCGCTGCATCCCACGATCGGCGTGCATTCGCCATTGGTGTTCGACCTGGTCGATGCGTGGGCCAGCCGCTCGGTCGGCGGCTGCACCTATCACGTCGTGCACCCCGGCGGCCGCAGCTACGACACCTTCCCGGTCAACGCCTTCGAAGCCGAGGCAAGGCGCGTGGCGCGTTTTCATCACATGGGGCATACGCCGGGGCCGATGGAGTTCAAACCCGAGGGGCGGAACACCTCCTTCCCCTTCACGCTGGACCTGCGACGCAAGCCCGATTACGACGCGGCGCAGTCGATGCCCCTGCGGCCGGGAGCGGATCAGTAGCGGACTGGCTTCGCCGCTGGGCATAATCCGGCCATGTCATTCGACAAACTGACGCTTGTCCCCCGCGAAGTCCTCATCGCCTTCGGCCTGCTCGCGCTCGTCGCCATCGCCGCGGCGATCTGGGGCCTGGTGCTTGAGCGCCGCGCCTTCATCGGCCGCGGCAAGGGCGCGGGCTGGTTCGCGGTGCGCGTGGCGATGCTGCCGATACTCGCCGCCACGGCCGGTGCATTGTTTGTACCGATGTGGTTGTTTCCGCGCGTGGATACGTTGATCACCTTTGTGGCCGGACTGGTGACAACTGTCCCGCTGGCGTGGTTCGGCTTGCACCTCATCGTGGGCAAACTGTCGCGACCGTCGCTGACGGCCGGCGAGGCCACGCAACTCGCCATCATGCCCGTCGCCGCGGTCATCATCCTGGTCGTGGCCGGTCACGCCCTGCAGCCCATTGCATGGACCATGGCCCGCACGCAGGAAACAAACGCCTTCGTCGATGCGGTGCTGCAGCCCTCGCCCTACTCGCTGGAATCGGTATCGCTCATCGCGCAGGAAGGCAACGGCATCGTTGCCGCGACCTGGCGCGGGCCGGCCGAGTGGACGCCCGCGCGCATCGACATGGCGCTGCCGCATTTCCACGTCAAGGACGCCGGCAAATCAATGCTGCACCAGATCTGCCAGGAACCGGGCGCCATCCACGTTGCGTGGCCGGCCGACACCCCGCTCCCGCCGATGCAGATTTACTGGCGTAACGCGTCCGGTGCATTGCAGCGCGCGGATCTGCCCATGCCATCGACGTTGCCCGCGGCGGTGCCGTTTGCCGTGACCTGGTCCGACAACGGCTTTTCACTTCCCAGGCCGTTCTCGCGCCACGCAGTGCAGACCTCGAGTGAAACGGCCTCGACCGAGCCGCGCCACTTTTCGAACGAAGCGGGCAGCATGTCGCCGGTGGATTCACCGGAGTTTCGCTGCCTGCCGTCAGGCTGGAAAAGCGCGCGACCGGTAGCGTGGGTGGCCATTGCCATCTCGCGCACCGACGGCGGTCCGGCCGTTTGGCTGAAGGCCGCGCGACCCTGAGCAAGACGCCAAACTCCAGCACCGGCGCGCCTTCCAGGCCGATTTGCCGCCAGCAAGCGCACCCATGCTGGGGTTCGGCATAATGTCGCCCATGCACTCCGCTCCGACCCCCATCACCCATCTCGACTGGCACACGGCGGGCACGCTGCTCTCGCCGGATGCCGAAATCATCGACAACGGCCTCGAGCGGTCCAACCAGTTGACGGCACCGCTGAACCTGGTGCGCCCCATTCTCTGCACCGTGCGCAAGGATGGCGCGCTGCTGGGCGGCGCGCGCGGACGCATGTGGGGCACGGCCGCGGAACTCCAGCAACTGTGGGTGACCGAGGCGCAGCGCGGCCAGGGCATCGGCAGTGAGCTGGTGCGGCGCTTCGAGGCCTTTGCCAGCGAGCGCGGTTGCCGCACCTTCTACCTGGAAACGTTTTCCTTCCAGGCACCGACGCTGTACAAGCGCCTCGGTTACAAGCAGGCCGCCGGCATCGACGGCTTTCCGGACGGCATCCGCAAGATGCTCATGATCAAGAAACTATAGGGAAACGCCATGGGACTGCTCGACGCGATGATGGGCAATGCATCGAAGGTGGACATCGCGGGCCCGCTGGAGGATTTCGGCCACGCGCTGGCCGAGGGCGAAACCATCGAGCACGCCTACCAGCTGTTCCGCGACATGTTCCTGTTCACCAATCGGCGCCTCATCCTCGTCGACAGGCAGGGCCTGACCGGCAGCAAGATGGAGATGCACTCGATACCCTACCGCTCGATCACGCACTTTTCGGTGGAGACGGCGGGCATGCTGGATTTCGATGCGGAGTTGAAGATCTGGATTTCCGGAAGCCCGCACCCGGTGCAGAAAAAGTTCAACAAGAAGCTGTCGATTTACGAGGTGCAGGGGGTGTTGGCGGCGTATGTGGCGAGGTAGCTGAATACTTTCCTGCAACATCAAAATGGGGCCCCGGCCTGCGCCGGGGAAGGTGATTGTTTGAGAGGCAACGCTCGAAAAATCACCTTCCCCGGCGCAGAGCCTGCCCCGGCATGGTTGAAGCCGGGGCCGGGGCCCCATTTGAATCAAGCCAGCACCATGTCGAAAACACCGCTGAATTTCACGGCAGCATCAGGTGAGGGCTTCAACACCATCATCACCCGCGCCCGGTCGGCTTCTTTCAAGGAGCGCAAGACACCATCCCGCGCATTCCCCGGCTCGCCGTCGATGAAAATCTGCGACGTCAATTCCCCGTAACCCTTCATCTTCACCTTGAAGTGAATGTGCGGCGTGCGGCCGGGATACGCCACCGGCCGGATGGTGCGGAAGCGGTAGCGCCCCTCGGCATCGGCGACGGTCTTGCCGAATCCCTGGAAATTCGGGTCCCGCGGGGCGCTGCTGCCGTCGCGCTCATCGTGATAGCGCCCGAGGTGGTTGCACTGCCAGATCTCGACGACGGCTCCTGCCAGCGGCTGATCCTTCTCGTCGAGCACGCGGCCGCTGAAATCGAGCAGGTCGCCACCGGCCACACCGGTCTTGCCGGCGACGCGCGTGAGGTCATTGTCGGTGTCCAGCGGCATGTCGCGGGCCTGCGGGTAGAAGGGCCCCTCGGTCGAGCGCGGCGTGCGCACGGCGGCCCAGGCGGGCACGATGAGGCCGGAAGTTCCTGCGGCGGCAAACTGCAGCAATTGGCGGCGTGAGGTCATGGCGTTCTCCCCGAATGATGCTGCTATTGGAGCACGGCCGCGCGGTGGCATCCGCACCACGCGGTAACCGAATGTGACGGCTATATCTGCTTCAACGTGCGGTGCGTCAGCGCCGGCAGGCTCTTGCGGATCGTCTGCTGGTACTGCGGGTTGATGCCCGCCACCACCACGCCGGAGCCGCGCGGCAAATGATCCAGCACCACGCCCCATGGGTCGACGATCATCGAGTCGCCATGCGTCTCGCGGCCGTTGACGTGGAAGCCGCCCTGCGCGGGCGCGATCACGTAGGCCAGGCTTTCGATGGCGCGGGCACGGATCAAGGGCTCCCAGTGCGCCTTGCCGGTGGTGGCCGTGAAGGCCGAGGGCACGACGATGATCTCCACGTCGCCCATGGCGCGGTAGAGCTCCGGAAAGCGCAGGTCGTAGCAGATGGACAGGCCGATGCGCCCGTATGGCGTCTGCACCGTCACCACCTTGTTGCCGGCCTCGATGGTGCGCTCCTCGGAGAAATTCTCCGAGCCCAGCGCCAGGTTGAACAGGTGGATCTTGTCGTAGCGCGCGACCTCCTTGCCATCGCGGTCGTAGACGATGCAGGTGTTGCGCACCTTGTCGGGCACGGAGGCCACGGTCGGGATGGAGCCGCCGATGAGGTAGATGCGATGCTTGGCCGCGATGGCCGACATCCATTCCTGGATGGGTCCCTCGCCAGGCTTTTCGCGCACGGCCACTTTGTCGGTGTCCTTCATGCCCATGATGGCGAAATACTCGGGCAGCACGACGATGCGCACGCCGATGCTGCAGGCCATGTCGATCAGCCGCGCCGCTTCCTCCAGGTTGGCCTTGACGTTGGGGCCCGAGGCCATCTGGATGGCCGCCACGCGGTAGAACGATTGCGTGGACTGGTGCGCCTTCTGCAGTGCGTCCGGGATTTGTCCCGAGGTTCTTGTAATGATCATGGCGATTTCCTGGCCGGCTCGCCGGCCGTGTTCGAAACGTCAGGAGCGGGTTGCGCGGCCGCTTTCGACGGGCCCTTGACCTTCTCCACCTGGGGAGTATCCCATGTTCCGGTGACCTTCAACTGATAGGCGAGCGCCCCTTCGAGGACTTTGGACACGCCGTACCCCACCACGCCCGCGATCGGCGTCATCAGCACACCGATGCCGATGGCCATGCCTTCGCCGATGACCGGCTCCACGGACAGCACCAGGTTCTGCCGTTCGGCCGGCAGCGACACCTCTCCCACCATGCCGATTTCCGCCGATGGCCCCTTGATGCGGAAATTTTCGGTCAGCATGATGCCGTTGTTCAGTTTCACGTCGCCCTGGATCTGGTCGAAGGCGAGTCCTTCCGAAAAGATGTCGCGGAAATCCAGCGTGAAGCGACGTGGGATGGCTTGCAGGCTCAGCAATCCCAGCAGCTTGCCGGCGCCCGGCTCGATCTTCGAGAATCGCCCGCCGTTTGCCTCCACCTTGAAATGTCCCGACAGTGTCGACGTCGAAAACTGGTTGGCATGCCCCGGCCACGAGAGGACGCCCTCCAGCTTGGACTTGCCACCCTTTAAGTAGGCGCCATAGCCGAATTGCTCGAACAGCGCGTTGAGATTGCTGTTGTCGAGCTTGAGATTGACCGTGGTGCGCGACTTGCCGTCCGGGTACTGTGGATCGCCCGCGCGCTGCCAGAGCCCGTTCATCTCCAGCTTGGCGTGGCCGTTGGTGATGTCGGCTTTCTCGATGCGCCAGTTGGCGCCCTGCGGTCGCGCGCGCAATTCCAGTTTGCCGAGCTGATTGCCCTTGAAGGTGAACTTCTCGGCGATGATGTCCAGCGCCGGGAAATCCGGGTCCTTGGCATCGGCCACGACTGCGTTGGCCGGGGCCGCCGTCGGCGCCTCGTCGACCAGCACGAAATGATCCAGCCGCGCGCGCACTAGTCCCATGTCCTGGAACGCCGACGGCCGCCAGGTGAAATTGCCGCTGGCCTCCTCGCTGTCGACCAGCATGCGCCAGCCTTCGTTGCTGTGCCGGCCCTTCAGCGACATGGCCTTGAATGGGCGCCCGTATGCCAGCAGGCCGCCCAGCTTGAAATCGAAACCGGCGATGACGGAATCGCCTTTGCCGGCGTCGGCCTTCGCACCGGCGGGCGGCGGCGGATAGAAATTGTCGAAGGCGTTTCGCCACGCATCGAAATCCAGGCGCGACAGGGTACCAGTGAACCACAGCCCCTCGGGAAGCGCCGCATCGCCCACCGGATCGCCAACGCTGACGATGCCGCCGAAGAATCCCAGCGCCACGCCCTTGGCATCGTAGCGGCGCTGGAACCGCCCGCTGATGCGCGTGTCCGCGCCCTCGGCGCCGCCGGCGCCGGGACTGCCGGCCAGGCTGATGGTGATGCGTTCGGTGGGCTGGCCGACGTTGGTGAAACGCACGCGAAGGTTGCGCGCTTCCTCGGCGCGCAGCGTCAGCGGCGCCGGCAAGGTCGAGGCCACGCCCACCAGGTTCGAATCCACCACCACCTCGGTGAGTCCAGCCTTGGTTGTCACCTTGCCGACGAAGTCGGTCACGCCCGCCACCTGCTGCGGCAACTGGAACGGCAGCACGTCGTCAACCTGCTGGACTTCGGCGCGGGCATTGAAATCGATGGTCACGCCGGCATCCCCACCGCCGTTGATGGTGGCGGTGAGCGGATTGCCGTAAGCGATACCGGCCAGGCCCGTACTCTTCAGGCTGGTCTCGGTGAAGGCGATGCTGCCGGACAGCGCGTTCACGTCGACGCCCTTCTCCCCCAGCGCCAGCTTGGCGTGGCCCTTGTTGAGCGCGTACTTGCCGCTGATGCGGATGGGGTCGCGCGCGCGATCGACATTGGCACCCATGGGAATCTTCAGGCTGAGGTCGAGCTTGCCCGGGCCGTCCAGCGCCGCGAAACGCGTGAAACCGCCGATGCTGTCGATGAGCGGGCTCTCCTTCAGGTAGCGCGAGACGTCCTCGGCCCGCGCATCCGCGCCGCCTTGCAGCGTAAACGTGGGCTGCGGATTGCCGAAATCGTCGATCGCCATGGCGACGTTCCGGAGCTGCGCGTTGAAGATCTTGCCGCTCTCCACCTTCGCGCTGAAGCTGGTGTTCTCGAACACCACCTCCCCGTTGGCATCGTTGATCACGGGCCAGGCGTCGAGGTAGCGGTAGTCGATGTCCTTCACCTTGGCGGCGATGCGGAACTGTCCGCCGGCGCCCCCGCGGAACGGGAAATCGTACAGCGCGCCCTTGAGCACGAAATCGGCCGAAGTGATCTCGCCGTCGCGCACTGCCCACTCGATGTATTCGCGCGACTTGGCGGCACCATTGGGCAGGTAGTTGGCGATGGCCGTCGCCTGGATGCGCTGGAAACTGCCCTTGAAATCCGCGGTCCCGGGGCCCTTCTCCTCCGCCGCCTTCGCGCCGCCCGCGCGATAGCGCGAGTACCGGCCCGCGAGGTCGCCGGCCAGTTCGTCATTGGCGAATTTGGCGGTGGCGATGTCGACCTCGATGGTATCGGCCGTCATCTTCCATTTGCCCGCACTGTCCAGCGTGGCGAATTTCAGCGGCGCGCGGAACATGCGCGGGATGTCGACTTCGAGGTTCTTCGACGCCACCGTGAACACGCCGCCCTGCTCGGTGCCATCGACGCTCCCCGAAAAACCGCTCACGCCCGGCTGCGCGTCGTCGGCGCTGCTGCCGAAATCGGCCAGGCGGCCCTTGACGCGGTAGGTGGCCGGCTTGTCGAGGTAGCCGGTCCAGGCCAGCGAGAACTCGCGCAGTTCGCCGCGCGGCTGGAATCTAGCGCCGAACTCACGTACCTGGCGGCCGATGGGGAAATACTCGAGCAGCGTCGTCAGCACCTTCAGGTCGATTCCGTTGGCGGTGATCTCGCCCGTGGCCTTGGCGGCATCCGCCTGGTGCTGCAGCGTCACCGAGAAGTCCGCGGGCTTCAGGCTGAGGCCGTCGCGGGTGCGGAACTCCAGTGCCTTGCTGCGCACCGTGAAGCCGCCCTCCTCGGCCTTGTACTCGATGCGGCCGGCGAGGCGCGAGAACTGCAGGCTATTGAGGTCCGCCGCCAGTTGCGCGCGGGCATTGATGAGGTGCAGGTCGGTGGTGATGTTGCGGACGATGCCACCGTCCTGGCTGTTGTCGAGGTCCACCCAGGCGCGCACATTGCCGACGCCCGACTGGAGTTGGTCCGAAACATTCAAATGCTGGCGGAGCTCGCCGAAATTGGCGTTGACCGCATCCGCGTACAGGTTGCCGGCCACTCGCCAGCGGCCGTCGGCCTTGGCCAGGCGCAATGTGCCGCGCACCGAGAGCTGCTTGGCCAGGGCCGCGGGCGGCGTGGCCACGAAGCCGACGACGTGCCCATTCAACCGCCGCTCGATGGTGATGCCCACGTCCTCGAAGCGCAGCGTGCGCGCCGCGGCGAGCTCATCGTGCCAGGTGAGCACCGCGTGGTGGATGGACACGCCGGCCTGGTCCAGCAGCATTTGCGTCAGGCGGCCGTCGTCGGCGGTGTCCTTCGGCGAGTTGAGGGGACGTCCCGCAAAGTAGATCAATCCGTCCTTCGCGCGCGTCAGCGCGAGTTCCGGGCCGAACAACTGCACCTCGCCGAACCGCACCTGCCCTACCAGCAGCCACCACCAATAGAGCGAGGCGTGCATGCTCGGCAGGCGCAAGGCCTCCTCGCCGGCGGCACGCGTGGCCGAGCGGCTGTCCGCGGGCTCGCGGAACACGACTTCCTCCAACTCGACGTAGGGAAGAAATCCCTGCCAGCCGCCGCGGATGGCTTTGGCGGACACGTCCATGCCGGTGGCCTGCGCGACGGCGCTGACGATGTCTCCCTGGCGGGATTCGATGTTGGGCAGCACCAGGAACCGCGCCGCCAGCAACAGCAGCATCAGCAGGATGCTGGCCGATACCAGTGTCCAGGCAATCAGCTTGCCGCAATACTTTCCAAAATTGAACGCTATTTTTTTGATGTTCCGCTTCCTGGCGGCAGCCCCGGGCGGCCGGCGGCGGCGGGGTGCATGCTATTTTAACGGTGCCCGCACGCTTGCGGACGACAGCACCGATCAAATTCGATGACCGGCCCCACCTTCGACGACCAGTTGGCCAAAACGTTTCGCGGTTCCCGCTATGCGGAGCGCATGTGTGCGGCCCACCCGGGCCTGGTCGCCGAATTGCGTTCCACGGCCGGCACGCCGCTCGCCGAGGCCGCGATGCGCGGCCGCCTGCAGGATGCCGCCGGCGAAGCCGCCCTGCACGCGGCCCTGCGGGGCCTCAGGCGCTACGCCATGGTCCACACCATTTTCCGTGACTTGAACGGCCTGGCGGACTTCGCCGAAGTGGCCGTGACCACCTCCCGGCTGGCCGACGTCACGGTCGCGGCGGCGTTGGAATTCCACCAACGCGAGGCCGCGGTCCGGTTCGGGCTGTCCGACGCCCGCATGGAGGAGGCCCAGTTGCTGGTGGTCGGCATGGGCAAGCTGGGGGGGCTGGAGCTGAATGTCTCGTCGGACATCGACCTCATTTTCGTCCATGCCGCCGATGGCGAGGCCAACGCGCACAAGTCCTGGCACGAGTTCCACACCGACGTGGGCAGGCGCCTCATCCGCGCGCTCGACGCGGTGGACGAGCACGGCTTCGTCTTCCGTGTCGACATGCGGCTCAGGCCGTTCGGTGCCAGCGGCCCGCTGGTGTCCAGCCTGGGCTCGCTGGAAAACTACTTCTACTCGCAGGCGCGTCCCTGGGAGCGCTATGCCTGGCTGAAGGCACGCGCCCTCACCGGCCACCCGTCGACGGTGGCCGCGCTGGATGGCCTGGTGAAGCCCTTCGTCTATCGCCGCTACCACGACTACGCCGCCATCGAGGAAATGCGCGAGCTCCACGGCCAGATCCGCGCCGAGGCCGCGCGCAAGAACCGGCTGGACGATATCAAGGTGGGGGTGGGCGGCATTCGCGAAGTCGAGTTCACGGCGCAGTTGTTCCAGCTGATCCGCGGCGGGCGTGAGCCCGCCCTGCAGACCCGCTCGACGCGCGAGGCGCTGGACCTGCTAGGCAGCCGCGGCATTGTCACGCCGGAGCGGGTGGCCGCGCTGCAGTCGGCCTACCTGTTCCTGCGCAATCTCGAGCACCGCTTGCAGTATCTCGACGACCAGCAGACGCAATTGCTGCCCGCCGGCGACGAGGACCGGCAGCGCATCGCCGACGCCATGTCGTTCCCCGACTGGGCCGCCTTGCATGCGGAACTGAGCCGCCATCGCGATTGCGTGACGCGCGAATTCGAGTCGCTGTTCGCCGCACCGGTGGCCAACGGCACGCCCAGCGCGCCAGCCGACCAGGACCTCGCCGCCACATTGCGCGAGGCCGCGTTGCCGGCGGGTGAGGAGGCCGCGGCACAGGTTGCCGGCCGCGTGTCCGCCTGGCTGAACGCGTCGCGCACCGGCACCCTTTCCGCGCGCGTGCGCGCCAAGCTGGAAACCCTCATCCCCGCCGCCCTGCATGCATCCGGCCTGCATCCACCGACGTTCTTCCGGCTGTTCGACCTGCTGGAGGCCATCGACAAGCGCGAGACCTATCTCGCCCTGCTCATCGAGTACCCGCGTGTGCTCGAACGGGTGGCACGCATTGCACACGAGAGCGCCTGGGCAGCGGATTTCCTCAAGCGCCACCCCATCCTGCTCGACGAACTCATCGCCCCGCCCGAGCGCGTCGCCGGGCTCGATTGGCGCGCCGAGCGCAAGCAGCTGCAGGATGCCTGCGATGCCGCCGACGGCGACATCGAAAAACAGTTCGAACTCCTGCGTCACGCCAAACAAGTCGCCACGCTGAAGCTGAACATCGCCGACATCGAGGGCCGGCTGGGCGTGATGGCGCTGTCGGACGAATTGACCGCCTTGGCCGACATGCTGCTCGATGTGACCCTGGTGCTGGTGTCGCGCGTCTTGAACCCGGCGACGGAACGCAACTGGCTGCCACCGCGCGGCTTCGGCATCCTCGGCTACGGCAAGCTCGGCAGCAAGGAACTCGGCTATGCCTCGGACCTGGACCTGGTGATGATCCACGACCCGGCCGCCGGCGTCGAACCCGAGCGCCAGGCAAAGATCTGCCAGCGGCTCAACAGCTGGCTCAACACCACCACCGCGGGCGGCGTGCTCTACGACACCGATCTCCGCCTGCGTCCGGACGGCGCGTCGGGCGTGATGGTGCCCAGCCTCGAGGCGTTTCGCGATTACCAGCTGAAGCGCGCCTGGACCTGGGAACACCAGGCACTGACGCGCGCCAGATTCTGCGCCGGCGACGGCGCGCTGGCCGCGCCGTTCGAAGCCATCCGCCGCGAGGTGCTCTCGCAGCCACGCGACCGCGCCAAGCTCGCCGCCGACATCGTCGCCATGCGCGAGAAAATGCGCGCGGAGAAAAAGGACCGGCCCGACCAGCTCGACCTCAAGCACACCGCCGGCGGCATCGTCGACGTGGAATTCATCGTCCAGTACCTGATCCTCGCCTGGTCGCACGACCATCCGGAGTTCCTCGGCAACCTCGGCAATTTCGCACTCATTGCCCGCGCCGCCGCGCTGGGGCTCGTGGACGAGGAGAATGCCGCCCAAGTCGGCAAGGCCTATCTCGCCTACCGCGACCGGCAGCACCGGGCGCGCAACAACAACGAGTTGAAGACCTGGATCGCGGTGGATGACCTGGCGGCGGAACGGGCGGCGGTGAAAGCGATGTGGAAGGGGCTGCTGAACTGAACGACGCTTGACACCGGGGCCGTATTGCGTTTAAGTATTAACTAATTAGTTAATTGCTTATTTTGTTGGATGGCATTGGTGGAACTCGACAAGGTTTTCGACGCGCTCGCCTCGCGGCCCCGCCGGACGATCCTCGCCTACCTGGCCGAGGACGACCTGTCGACATCGGAACTCTCCTCGCGTTTCGACATGTCCACGCCTGCCGTCTCCCGCCACTTGTCGGTGCTGGAAAATGCCGGGCTGGTGAGCAGCGAGCGGCGCGGGCAGTTCGTGTACTACCACCTCAATCGGGACAGCCTGGTCAATACGCTCTCGGATTTCACCCTTGAGGTATTTCCGCCAGGCCGCCCGGCGAAGGCTGGTTCGCGGCCGCCGAAACGAACACGAGGCACGAGATGAGCACGCCTGTCCTGTTTCGCCCGGCCGCGCTGTCCACCCACCGTGTGCGCTCCCTGGCCGACGAGGACCTGGTCGCCGGTGACGTGCGCCGCTCGCCTGTCAAGGCGGCGTGGTTCTTCGGCATGGCGGCCGGCGCCATCATCGGCGGCATCGCCACCTTTACGTGGACGGCATTCGCGTTGTTCGTGGCCACCACCGCTTTCGTGCTGTTGTTCGGCTATTCGCTCGGCTGTCACCGCAAGCTCATTCACAACAGCTTCGCCTGCCCGCGCTGGCTGGAGTACACGTTGGTTTACTGCGGTGTCCACACCGGCCTGGCGGGACCCCTCGGCCTGATGCGCCAGCACGAGTTGCGCGACTACGCGCAGCGGCTGCCCGATTGCCACGACTACCTGCGCCATGGCCGCGCGCCCTGGATCGACGCCTGGTGGCATCTCGCCTGCGAATTGCACCTCGAACACGAGCCGCCCATCCATGTCGAGGCGCGCATCGCCCGCAATCGCTTCTACCGGTTTCTCGAACTGACGTGGATGCTGCAACACGGACTGATCGCGATCCTGTTTTACACCTGGGGTGGCTGGGGACTCGTCTTCTGGGGAGTTTGCGCCCGCGTCACCGCCTGCCAGTTCGGCCACTGGTTCATCGGCTACGTCGCGCACCACGCCGGCGGCATGCATCACGAGGTGCGCGGAGCCGCCGTCCAGGGGCGCAACGTACCCTGGGCGTCACTGGTCACCATGGGCGAGTGCTGGCACAACAATCACCATGCATTCCCGGGATCGGCAAAGCTGGGGTTGTACGAGGGAGAGTGGGACCCGGGTTGGTGGGTGCTACGATTGTTCGAACGCCTGGGGCTGGCACGGAAAATCGTCTTGCCTGAAGACCTGCCGCAGCGCCGCGAGCTCGTGGCCTTGATTGCCGCGTACCCGAACCCGGAACCGCCCGGGCATGTCGCGCAGGAGCGCGCGACCTGACGCCTAACCCGCCGTATCCTTCACGCCACTGCGCCGGCTTTTCCACCACGCGAGGAATTCCCCATCCGTGGTGATTTCGGATACCGCGCACACGATGACCAGCAAGGCGATAAGCATGCTGTTGTAACCCGGCACGGAATCCGCGTAACCGGTTGCGATCGGGCTCAGCAGCAGCGCGATACCGACGGCGATCTCGCCGATTTCCTCCAGATAGGACGGGAGGATCAGCGCCTCCACCGCCAGCAGGCACACGAAGATTCCCAGAATCACGGTCAATCCCGCGGGCACGCCGCGGAAATTCAGCACCAGGGGTGAGAGCACCAGCCACAATCCCAGGGTGAGGCTGACGATGTCTTGCCAATGTTGCGCGCGCATGGTCGGGTCCTTTGGGGGGCGATGGATTATTGTGCGCTTATTCGCGAAAGGTGAGAAATGGGGCCCCGGCCTACGCCGGGAAGGTGCTAGCTTGGCTGGTAAAGCCGCAATTGGCACCTTCCCCGGCGTAGGCCGGGGCCCCATTTCCTTACTTGGTTGCCGAATCGCTTTTCGCCGCCTTCGCGAAATCCCCCGCCTTCACGATCGTCAACTTCTCCGGCACGATGTGCTTGCGAAACGCGGCATTCACCTGCTCCAGCGTCGCCGCCTGGATCGCGCGGTCGAACTCCGCGGTTTCCTCGAAGGTCTTGCCGCGATGCATGCGGTCGGCCCACGATGTCGCCAGGTAGGCATCCTGCGCGCGGGTTTGCGCGCGCTGCGCGAGCAGGCCGGACTTGGCGTTGGCCAACTCTTCCGCGGTGAAGCCGTCCTTCAACGCCAGGTCGAGCTCCTCGCGGAAAATGGTTTCCAGTTTGGCGATGTTCTGCGGCGCCGCCGTGGCCGAGGCGCTGAACACGCCGCGTTGCTCGAAGTCCGATGCCGACATCGAGGTCGACGCACCGTAGCTCAGTCCTTCCTTGCCGCGGATGCGCTTGGCCACGCGTGCGTTGAGCCCGGCGCCACCACCGAACATGTAGTTGGCCAGGAACAACTGCGCGAACTCGGGGTTGTCCTGCCGGAGTTGCAGCAGCATTTGCGCGCGGAATACGGCGTTCTCCTTGTCGGGCGTTTCGATGGTGCGGTTGATGGCCGCCACCTCGGCATACGGCAGGGGAATGCGCTCGTACGCCTTGATGCTTTTCCAGTTGCCGAACAATTCCGCCAGGACAGGCTTCACCTCGGCGGGGTCGAAATCGCCGACGACGGCAATCTCTGCATTGGTGAGGCCGCCGAAATCGCGGTGCGCAGCGCGGATGTCGTCGAGCGTCAGCGCGGACAGGTCGGCCAGTTGTTCTTCCCGCGACATGGCGTGCCGCGGGTCACCCTTGGGGTAGCGGTCGAAATGCCGCGCGAGCGCTTCGTTGGCGAGCTGCCCAGGTTCGCTGCGGCCGGCGTTGATACCCGCGGTGGCCGCGGTGCGAAGCTGCGTGAACTCCTTTTCCTCGAAGGCGGGATCGCGCATCACGTGGGCCATCAGTTCCAGCGCCTTGGCGAGGTTGGGCCGCGTGGTGCGGAAGGTGGTGCCCGACACGCCGGCGTTGCCTGATACCTTCAGCTTGTTCATCTCATCCTGCAGCTCGCTGCGCGAATATTTCTTCGTGCCGCGGCCGGCGAGCGCGCTGGCCATGCTGAGCGCGGTCGTGCGCCCGCGGATCGTTTCCAGGCTGGTGTTGTGGCCCGTCACGACGACGTTGACGGTTTCGCCGCGGGTCTTCTTCGGCAGCAGCGCCACCTTGGCGCCGTTGGCCAGTGTGTAGCGCTCGGTACGGGCGTCGATGTTGGCGGGCGAGGGATCGAAATCCTCGCCGGCGACCATCGTCTGCGTGACCTTGAAATCCTTCAACGCCTCGGCCGGGGTGGGCGATGCGGGAATCTCGGCGCGATCGGCGTTGGCCGTCGGCAGGAACAGGCCGACGGTGCGGTTATCGCGCTTGAAATAGGCGCGGGCCACGCGCTCGACATCGGCGGAGGTGGTCTTCTTCACCATGTCGCGCGACAGGAACGCGAGCCGCCAGTCGCCGCGCGCGATCGCCTCGCTCATGCTGATGGCCATCGTTTCCGGCGAACTGAGGAATTGCTCGAGCTGCTTTTCGAACGCCAGCCGCGCGCGCGTCATCTCGGCCTCGGTGGGCGGTGATTTGTGGAATTCCTCGACGATCGAGACCAGGATGTCGCGCACCGGCTCGACCGGATCCCCCTCCTTCACCACCGCCGACAGCACCAGCAGGCCCGGATCGACGGTGTTGCCCCCGCCGCCGCTCACCGACACGGCCTTGCCGGTATCCACCAGCGCCTTGTGCAGGCGGCCCTGCGGCGCGTTGGCCAATACCGTGCCCAGGTATGACAGCGCCGCGGAATCCGGGTGCAAGGTGCCCGGCACCTTGTAGCCCGCCATCACCAGCTGGATGTTGCCGCTGCGGCGCACGGTGAAACTGCGCTCGCCGTCCTGCACGGGCTCGACGGTCCAGAGCGCGGGCAGCACGCGCGCCGGCTTGGGAATCCTGCCGAAAGTCTCGTTGACCAGGGCCAGCGCCTTCGCCTCGTCGAACTTGCCGGCCACCAGCACCACCGCGTTGTCCGGCTGGTAATAGCGCCGGTAGAACGCCTGCAGGTTCTCGATCTTCACGTTCTCGATGTCGGAGCGGTTGCCGATGGGTGAGTTCTGGTAGTTGTGCCAATCGTAGGCCACGCTGTGCATGCGCTTCTGCATCACCTGGCCGGGGTTGTTCTCGCCGCGCTCGTACTCGTTGCGGACGACCGTCATCTCGGAATCGAGGTCCTTCTGCGCGATGTTCGAGTTGACCATGCGGTCGGCCTCGAGCTCGATCGCCCACTTGAGGTTGTCCTCGCTGGCGGGGAAGAGTTCGAAGTAATTGGTGCGGTCGTAGTTGGTGGTGCCGTTGAAGCGCGCACCGCGCTGGTTGAATTGCTTGGGGATGTCGGCGTTGGACGGCGTGCCCTTGAACAGCAGGTGTTCGAGCAGGTGCGCCATGCCGGTTTCGCCGTAGTTCTCGTGGCGTGAGCCGACGAGATAGGTGACGTTGACGGTGATGGTGGGGCGCGAGACATCGGGGAACAGCAACACCTTCAGGCCGTTGGCGAGACGGTACTCGGTGATACCTTCGACCCCCGCGATTCGCGCCGGTGCCGCCTGGCCCGCCGCCGCGGGCTTGGCGCCCGGTTTGGCCGCCGGGGTGGCCGCCGCAGGCTTCGGCGCAGGCTTGGCGGCCGGCTGCGCCAGCGCATTGCAGGAAAGGGTGAGTGCCGCGATCAGCGCGATGGTCGTTTTCATGGCGATCCTCTTGGTGAAGCGCCGATGATACGTCAATGCCAAACTCCAGCACCGGCGCGGCTTGCGGGGACAAAGTGCCCTGGAACGCGCGCCGAATGGCGTTCTGCGATAATCGTGCTCCGCATTTTCTTGTCAGTCACAACTCCCCATGCACACTCGCTTCCGCCTCCCGCTGGCCCTGCTTTGCCTCGTCCCGCTCTTGCTTCACGCCACCGAGCGCGCCGAGGACCGCTGGAACCTCGCCGACCTGTACGCCTCGCTCGCCGCCTGGAACGCCGACGCGGTGCAACTGGAAGGACAGGTGAAGGAGCTCGCCAATTGCCGCGGCAAGCTGGGCGAATCCGGCAAGCGCCTGCGCGAGTGCCTGGACCTGCAGGCCGACGCCACCAAGCGGCTCTCGCGCATGTCGGTCTATGCCAACGAGCAACTGGCCGAGGACACCGGCGCCGCGCCCAGCCTGGAACTCTCGCAGCGCGTGCAGGTGCTGGGCGCCAAGGCGCGCGAGGCCACGGCCTTTTTCAGCCCGGAAATCCTCGCCCTCGGCAAGGCGCGCGTGGACGCGTTGTTCAAGCAGGAGCCCGCGCTGAAAACCTACGCCTTCCGCGTCGACCAGATCCTGCGCGTGGCCCCGCACACGCTCGACGCCAAGGGCGAGGAAATCCTCGCCGCCTTCGGCCTCACCACCAATGCCACCAGCTCGGTCTACAACATCTTCTCCAATGCCGAGATGCCCTGGCCCACCGTCAAGCTCGCCGACGGCAGCGACGCGAAGCTCGACCAGTCCGGCTACACCCACTTCCGCGAGGCCGCCAACCGCGACGACCGCAAGAAGGTGTTCGACGCGTTTTGGGGAAAGTGGAAGGAATTCGAGCGCACCTTCGGCGTCACCTTCTACGAGAAGCTCAAGCAGGACAGCGTGCAGGCCAAGGTGCGCAAGTACCCGGATTCGCTCGCCCGCGCGCTCAATGCCAACAACATCCCGGTGGCGGTCTACGACACGCTCATCAAGGAAACCAACGCCAACCTGCCCACCCTGCACCGCTACTTCAAGCTGCGCGCGCGCATGCTGGGTATTTCGGACATGCGCTATTACGACATCTACCCGCCGCTGGTCGGCGGGGACTTCAAGTACCCGCTGGAGCAAGGCAAGCAGCTGATGCTGGATTCGTTGAAGCCGATGGGCAGCGAGTACGTGGCCGCCGTCGCCAAGGGCCTGGGTGACCGCTGGATGGACGCCTACCCGCGCCCGCGCAAGGCCTCCGGCGCGCACATGGCCGGCGCCGCCTACGACGTGCATCCCTACCTGCTCATGAACTACACCGACAACTACGAATCGGTGACCACCCTCACCCACGAGTGGGGCCATGCGATGCATTCGTACCATTCGAACCGCGCGCAGCCGTACGTCACGGCCGGCTACTCGATCTTCGTCGCCGAGATCGCCTCCACCTTCCAGGAAGCGCTGCTGCTGGACCACATGCTGAAAATCGCCAAGACCGACGACGAGCGCCTGCTCTACCTGGGCTCGGCACTGGAAGGGCTGCGCGGCACCTTCTTCCGCCAGGCGATGTTCGCCGAGTTCGAACGCGACGTGCACGCCCGCGTCGACCGCGGCGAGCCGCTCACCGGCGCCGCGCTGACCAAGCTGTACGGCACCATCTTGAAGCGCTACCACGGCCACAGCGATGTCGCGGCGGAATCGGTGGTGAAGATCGACGACCTGTACGCGATCGAATGGGCGTACATTCCGCATTTCTATGGCGCGTTCTACGTCTACCAGTACGCCACGTCGATCGCGGCGTCCTCGCTTTTCGCTGAATCGGTGTTAAAGAACGAAAAGGGCGCGCGCGAGAACTACATGAAGCTGCTCAACGCCGGCGGCTCGCAGTATCCGTACGAGCTCGTGAAGAACGCCGGTGTCGACCTGGCGACGCCAGCGCCCTACCGCGCGGTGGCCACGCGAATGAACAAGATCATGGATGAGATGGAAGTGATCCTGGCCAAGCGCGGGAAGTAGGCGCTGGCGCTATCCCTGCGTCCCGCTTTCGAGCATCTCTTCAGCCGCGCGCCGCGTGGCGGCGGTGACGGTGATGCCCCCCAGCATGCGGGCGATCTCTTCCACGCGCGGCTCGCCCGCCAGCGGCGTGATGGCCGTCGTGACAGTGCCGGACTTCGCCAATTTGGCCACCTGGAACTGATGCTGCGCGCACGCCGCCACCTGCGGAAGGTGTGTCACGGCCAACACCTGGTGTTTGCCGCCCAGCGCACGCAGGAGGCGCCCCACCACTTCCGCGACGCGACCACCGATGCCGGTGTCGACTTCGTCGAAAATCATGGTGCCGACCGCGCCCCGCGACGAGGCCATCATCTGGATGGCCAGCGACACGCGCGAGAGCTCGCCGCCCGACGCGATCTTCGCCAGCGGGCCCGGTACCTGGCCCTCGTGGGCGGCGACGTGGAAATCGCAGCCTTCCAACCCCGCCGCCGATGGTTCGCGCGAGGTGAACTCGACGCTGAACTTGCCGCCGGGCATGGCCAGTGTCTGCAGCGACTTGGTGATTTCCGCGGCGAACTTGCGCGCGGCCGCCTGGCGCTGCTTGCTGAGCTTTTTCGCCGACTGCATGAACGCCTCGTGCGCCGCGCGCTCCTGCGCGATCAATTCATCCAGTGACTGCCCGCCGCCGAGTGCCGCCAGGCGGTCGCGCTTCTGCTGCAGGTATTCGGGGATGCGCGCAGGCTCGATTCGGAACTTGCGGGCCAGCTCCTGGGTATCGGCGATGGCGCGGTCGAGCTCGGCCAGGCGCGCGGGGTCGACATCCAGGCGCCGCAGGTAGTGGCGCAGGCTGGTGACGGCCTCGCGCAGTTCCACCGAAGCGCTTTCGATCAGGTCCACCGCTTCCTTCAGCTCGCGGTCGTTGTCGGCGGCGCCGGAGAGATCGGCGGCGATGTCGTCGATGCGGGTCAAGGCCGCGTCGTCGGCTTCCGACAAGCCCTGCACGGCCGCCTCGGCCGAGGTGATGAGGTCCGCCGCGTTGGCCAGCCGCCGCTGCTCGGACTGCGTTTCTTCCCAGCGCGCGAGCGAAAAATCCAGCCGCTCCAGTTCGCCGATCTGCCAGGACAGGTCCTCGAACTCGCGCGCGATGGCGGCCTCGTTGGCCTCGCGGGCGTGGCGGATGTTGGCCAGCTGCGCCCACGCGCCGTGCTGCTCGCGCACCTCCGCCAGCAAGGCATCGTGGCCGGCGAAATCGTCCAGCAGCGCCAGCTGCGCGTCGCGCTTCAACAACGTCTGGTGCTCGTGCTGACCGTGGATGTCGATGAGCCGCTCGGCGAGGTCGCGCATTTGCGAGAGCGTGACCGAGGTGCCGTTGATGAACGACTTGGAACGCCCACCCGCATCCAGCACGCGGCGGAACAGGCAGACGCTGGTGTCCTCGTCGGCAAGCTCGTTGTCGGCGAGCCACTGGCGCGCGGGCTTGCTGCCGGCGATGTCGAATTCGGCGGTAATCTCGGCGCGGGCCTGGCCCTGCCGCACCACGCTGCCCTCGGCGCGCGCGCCCAGCGCCAGCGACAGCGCGTCGATGAGGATGGATTTGCCCGCGCCGGTCTCGCCGGTAAGCGCGGTGAAGCCGGACTGGAAATCGAGTTCCAGCGAATCGACGATGACGAAGTCGCGGATGGTGAGGCTGGCCAGCATGTTCAGGTGCTCAGGAGGTCCGCTCGTTCCAGTGCAGCTTGCTGCGCAGCATGGAGAAGTAGCTGTAGCCGTGCGGGTGCAGGAGCGTGAGCGGGTTCGGGTAGGTGTTGATGATCACGATATCGTCGGTGGCGGGGTCGTAGAAGGATTGCACGTCGAAATTGACGCGGGCGTTCTGGCCTTTGACGAGCTTGATACGCACTTCCGACTGCGAGGAGATGGCGATCGGCCGGTTGGACAGCGTGTGCGGCGAGATCGGCACCAGGCAGGTCAGCGGCAAGCCGGGCTGCAGGATGGGCCCGCCGCAGGACAGCGCGTAGGCCGTGGAGCCGGTCGGCGTGGAAATGATCAGGCCGTCGGCGCGCAGCGAGTAGATGAATTCGCCGTCCACTTCCACGGCGAACTCGATCATGCTGCCCATGGCGCCACGGCTCACCACGACGTCGTTCAACGCGGTAGTGTGGAAGATGGTCTGGCCGGCACGGTCGATGCGGGCCTCCAGCAGGTTGCGGCGCTCCACCGTGTGCTCGCCATCCAGCACGGCGGAAAGCGCGGGCACCAGGGATTCGGCGGCGATATCGGTCAGGAAGCCCAGGTGGCCGAGGTTGATGCCGATCAAGGGCACCTGGTGCTTCGCGGCCGAGCGCGCCAGGCCGAGCATGGTGCCGTCGCCGCCCACGGCGATGGCCAGGTCGGCGCCGCCCAGCAATTGATCGGGCGGATCCCGCGGGGCCACCACGTCGGGCGTGAGCGAGGTGAACCCGGCGGTGCGATTGTCGAGGCGGACGGTGTGGCCGCGCCCCTTCAGGAACGCGATGAGGGTATTGAGCGGTTCCGTGACGCCGGCGCCGTCCGGTTTGGCAACGATGGCGACGGTCTTGAAAAGTGGGCTCATGGGACCGCATTTAAACATAGCTGAAGCGCAATGATCGCCCGCGCCATGCATCAGCCGCACAAGGCGGTGAATTTTTGCCACAATGCCCCCATGCTGTCCGAACGCGCCCAGACACTCCTGAAAATCCTCGTCGAACGCTATATCGCCGAGGGCCAGCCCGTCGGCTCGCGGGCGCTGTCCAAGTTCTCGGGCATGGAACTGTCGCCCGCGTCCATCCGCAACGTGATGGCCGATCTCGAGGAAATGGGCTATATCGCCAGCCCCCACACCTCGGCGGGCCGGGTGCCCACGCCGAAGGGCTATCGCCTGTTCGTCGACACCCTGCTCACCATCCAGCCGCTGGAAAAGATGGAACGCGAGCAGCTCGAGCACACCATCAAGCCGAACGACCCACGGCAACTGGTGGCAACGGCCTCGCAATTGCTGTCCGACCTCACCCATTTCGCCGGCGTGGTGATCACGCCGCGGCGCCGCGGTGTAGGACTGAAGCACGTCGAATTCATGCAGCTGTCGGAAAAGCGCGTGCTGCTGATCATCGTCTCCACCGACGGCGATGTGCAGAACCGCATCCTCATCACCGAGAACGCGCTCTCCCCGGCCCAACTGGTCGAGGCGGCCAACTACATCAACGCCAATTACGCCGGCTACGATTTCGACCAGCTGCGCGACAAGGTCCGCATCGAGCTGTCGCAGTTGCACCACGATATCTCCGCGCTGATGTCGGCCGTGGTCGAGGCGCGCGGCCAGGGGGCGGAAGCGTCCGGCGTGGTGTTGTCGGGCGAGCGCAACCTGCTCGACGTCGAGGACCTGTCGGTGAACATGGGCAGCATCCGCCGGCTGTTCAACGTGTTCGACCAGAAGACGCAGTTGATGGAACTGCTCGAAGTCAGCCAGCGCGCCGAGGGCGTGAAGATTTTCATCGGCGGCGAATCGACGCTGGTGCCGGTCGATGAATTCTCCGTGGTCACCGCACCGTATGAAGTCGACGGGCAGATCGTCGGCACGGTCGGCGTGATCGGCCCTACGCGCATGGCCTACGAACGGGTGATACCGATCGTCGATGTCACGGCGCGGCTGTTATCCTCTGCACTCAGCCAGCATTAATAAACCCTAGCACCGGCGCGGCTCCCAGGCCATTTTCGGCCTGGGAGCCGCGCCGGTGCTGGACCCTTGCGAAGCCAGCCACCCACGCCAGCGATGCGATTCCAAACCGAACCCACCTTCCCGCACGGCACAGTCCGCCCCACCGGCGTCCTGCTCATCAACCTGGGCACCCCGGACGAGCCCACGCCTGCCGCCGTGCGCCGCTACCTCAGGCAATTCCTCTCCGATCCGCGGGTGGTGGAAATCCCGCGCCTGGTGTGGTGGCTGATCCTCAACGGCATCATCCTCAACACCCGGCCGAAAAAGACCGCGAAAAAATACGCCGGCATCTGGATGAAGGAAGGCTCGCCGCTGCGCGTCTTCACGCTGCGCCAGGCGCAGATGCTGAAAGGCTTTCTCGGTGAATCAATGAAGGCACCGCTGAAGTTTGCGGTGGGCATGCGCTATGGCAATCCGTCCATTGCCGAGGCGGTGCAGAAGCTGAAGGAAGCGCACTGTGACAACATCCTGGTGCTGCCGCTGTATCCGCAGTACGCCGCCAGCACCACCGCGACCGCGTTCGACGAACTGTCGCGCGTGATGGCGACGATCCGCAATGTCCCGGGCATCCGCTTCGTGCGGAGCTTTCACGATCACCCCGCCTACATCGAGGCGGTGGCGCGCAACGTGCGCGCCGAGTGGATGAAGCTGGGCCGGCCCGATTTCGCCAAGGACAAGCTGGTGATGAGTTTTCACGGCCTGCCGAAATTCCACCTCGACCGCGGCGACCCGTACCACTGCCAGTGCCACAAGACCGCGCGCCTCATCGCAGCGGCCTTGCAGTTGAAGGACGGCGAATACCTCGTCACCTTTCAGTCGCGCTTCGGCCGCGCGGAGTGGCTGCAGCCCTACACCGAGCCCACGCTGGTGGAACTGGGCAGGAAGGGTACGCGGCGGGTCGACATCATCGCGCCCGGGTTTGCCGCGGATTGCCTGGAGACGCTGGAGGAAATCGCCATCGAGGGACGCAGTGCGTTCATCGGCGCGGGGGGCTCGGAGTATTACTACCTGCCGGTGGCGAATGACACGCAGGCGTTCGTGGGGGCGCTGGCGACGATCGTGCAGGAGGAGCTGGGCGGGTGGGTCGCGCCTTCGAAAGATGACTTGCAGCGTGAAGCCGAGGTTTCGCGCGTGCGGGCCAAGGCGCTTGGCGGCAACTGACGATTCTCCTTCCCCGGCCTCGTGCCGGGGCCTAATTTCAGGACGGCAAATTGGGCCCCGGCACGAGGCCGGGGAAGGTGAGCACACGACCATTCGCGATGACATAAACTTGGCCTCTCCCCTTCCGCGCGAGGCCTCCCATGCGATTCCAGCACGATCCCCACGGCACCCGCCTGCCGGTCAAGCTCGACACCACCACCAACGGTGAATTCGCGCCGATCCCGCTGAAGGACGAGCACCGCCACGCCAATCACCTGGCGCAGCAGGCTGCCGGCGAGAATGCAAAACGACTCGGCATCGATCGCCGCAGTTTCCTGGTGTCGGCATGCGGCGTCGCTTCCTCATTGGCCGCGATGAACCAGGCCTATGCCGCCAAGGGCCTTACCGGCGGATTTTTCGAGCTCGACAAGCGCGCGCCACTGGACCTCGTGGCCGCTCGCACCGCCGTCGACGGCAACGAATTCATCTTCGACGTCCAGGGCCACTTCGTGAACCCGACCGGCGCCTGGACCAAGCGCCTGCCCCCCGAGGCACGGCCACTGCGCATGCCGAAGACCCAAGCCTGCGGCCCGACCAAGGGCAAGGGTGACCTCGATTACCTGCAATGCATCGGCCAGGACGAATTCATCAAGGACGTGTTCATGGATTCGGACACGGACCTGATGGTGCTGTCGTTCGTGCCCTCGACGCGGCAGAACGAGCCGCTGACCATCGAGGAAGCCGCGGCCACGGCGCGCATCGTCGAGAAGTTGCAGGGCACCCACCGCTTGTACTACCACGGGCGCGTCAACCCGAACTCGCCCGGGGACCTGGAGGCCATGGACGAGATGGCCGCGCGCCACAAGATCGCGGCGTGGAAGACGTACACGCAGTGGGGGCCGGACGGCAAGGGCTTCTACCTCGACGACGACATCGGCATCGCCTTCATCGAGAAAGCGCAGAAACTCGGCGTGCGCAACATCGCCATCCACAAGGGCCTCGCCTTCGGGCCGAAGTCGTACGAGCATTCCACCTGCGTCGACGTGGGCCGCGTGGCGCGGCGCTTTCCGCACATGAACTTCCTCATCTACCACTCCGGCTTCGTCGCCGACAAGGCCGAGGGTGCTTACGACGAGAAACGCGGCGACGGCATCGACGCGCTGGTGACGAGCCTCATCAAGAACGACGTGAAACCCAACAGCAATGTCTTCCCCGAACTGGGTTCGACCTGGCGCTTCCTGATGCGCGACCCCGATTCGGCCGCGCATGCGCTGGGCAAGCTCTTCAAGTATTGCGGCGAGGACAACGTGCTGTGGGGTACCGATTCCATCTGGTATGGGTCGCCGCAGGACCAGATCCAGGCGTTCCGCACGTTCCAGATTTCGCAGGCGCTGCGGGACAAGCATGGCTATCGCGAGATCACGCCGGCGTTGCGGGCCAAGGTGTTCGGCATGAATGCGTTGAAGATCTACCCGGTGCCGGCGGATGTGCTGAAGCAGCATGTGCGGGGCGACAAGGTGGCGGTGCAGCGCGCGGAATACCGCGAGCAGGCGGATCCGTCGTTCGTGACGTATGGGCCGCGGACGCGGCGGGAGT
>JADMIO011101943.1_pt1 | contig 30015 bp, 22 predicted proteins | sample 8958161 | NCBI WGS metagenome assembly JADMIO01 (sample SAMN16585339, study PRJNA669376) | soil metagenome | isolation source: Crop rotation soil | place: USA: Cullars Rotation, Alabama | collected 2011 | reverse complement strand
GGCCGCCGCACTCCCAGGAGGCGTTCACTCCCGAAATGAAGGTATTAGAGCCGTCGCTGACAGATGAGGAACTCGATGCCCTCGAGCGCGACACATTCAAGTACTTTGCTCACGAGGTAAACCTCGAGAACGGACTTGTTCCTGATAGCACGCGGCAAGGTGCTCCGTCTTCGATTGCCGCCGTCGGGTTTGCGCTGACCGCTTATACAATCGCCGTCGAGCGGAAATACCTCAGCAGAGCCGAAGCCGTGAAGCGTACGCTGACGACGCTTCGCTTCTTTCGAGACGCTCCACACGGTAAAGAAAAAGACGCGACCGGATATCGAGGCTTCTATTATCACTTCCTCGATATGAAGACCGGACGGCGTTTCGGCAAATGCGAACTATCAATAATCGATACTACCTATCTGCTCGCGGGTGCGCTCACTGCGTCGTGCTACTTCAAAGGTGAAACCAAAAGTGAGCGTGAAATTCGTACGCTCGCCGAGTCGCTTTACCGGCGCGCCGACTGGCACTGGGCGCAGAACGGTGCTCTCACGGTTACGCATGGTTGGCGGCCCGAAAGAGGATTCATCAAGTATCGCTGGACCGGATACAGCGAAGCGTTGCTTCTGTATGTGCTGGGTCTTGCGTCACCGACTTTCCCGTTACCGCCGGAGAGTTACGTAGCATGGACGAGAACCTATCAGTGGAAGAAACTCTACGGACACGAGTTTCTTTACGCTGGACCACTCTTTATTCATCACCTGTCGCACATGTGGATCGACTTCCGTGGCATTCAGGATGAGTACATGAGGTGCAAGGCGATCAATTATTTTGAGAACAGCCGGCGCGCGATCTATGCGCAGCAGGCGTACGCGATGCGCAATCCGAAAAAGTTTGTTGGTTACGATCGCTTTCGTTGGGGTATCACTGCGACGGATGGCCCAGGCCCAGCAGAGCAACGCATCAATGGTCGTCGCGTGCGTTTCTTTGATTACAAAGCGCGCTCGATTCCGTACGGTCCCGACGATGGAACATTGGCGCCCTGGGCTGTGGTCGCGTCGTTGCCGTTCGCGCCTGAAGTCGTGTTGCCGTCGTTGCAGCGTCTCAACACAGACTATCCCGAGATTACCAACAAGTACGGCTTCAAGTGTAGCTATAACCCGACGTTCAAAGCCGAGAAGCCCGGCGGGTGGGTTTCGCAGGGATACTTCGGATTGGACCAGGGCCCGATCGTTATGATGATCGAGAATTATCGCTCAGGTTTTCTGTGGAGACTGATGCGTCGTTGTCCGTACATCGTCGAGGGACTCAGGCGCGCCGGATTTCGAGGTGGCTGGTTGGGTTAATAGGATCGTACTTGGACACAGTCAGAACCACCTCGCGGTAGCGGGTGGGTGCGAAGCCAGCGGCCTTGGATAGCAGCTAGCGCGCTGCGCTTGCACCCACCCGCTACCGCGAGGTGGTTCTGACTGTGTCCAAGTACGCGCATCGACCTTCGCGCAGTCGGACCACCGGCAAGCGCCTTGTTTTGTTGTTCATCGACACCAGTATAATGCCTTGCGATGGCAACGAATCGATCACCACTGGCCTGCGATATGACGGCGATACCGGCGGAACAGCGGCCACTACATCTGGCTCAGAGTCGAGAGCTTTTCTTCCAGATTCAAGAGACGCATGAGTTGTCCGATGGTTATCAGTTCCGGTTTGATTCTGAACCGGACGTAATCAGGCGGTTGGCGGAATTTATTGCCCTCGAGAAACTGTGCTGTCCTTTCCTGAGCTTTGTAATTGAGATTGAAGCGGAGCATGGACCAGTGTGGCTGCGACTCACAGGGCGTGAAGGAGTCAAAGCATTTATTAAAGAAGAGGTGAGTGGTTTGACAGGATTAACAGGATTGCGGGAGAGACGATGATGAAACCAGTTGAAATGTTGGATGGTTGGCGAGAGACGGCCCAATACTGGACCAAATACAGCGACACTATCGCCAAAATGTTTGCGCCGCTCACCGAGGCGATGATCGAGCGTGCGGGCATTCGTGAAGGACAGGCAGTGCTCGACGTTGCCGGAGGAGCAGGTGAACCGTCGCTCACTATCGCCGAACGAGTTGGACCAAACGGGTCGGTGACGTGTACGGACGCGGTCGCAGAGATGGTTGAAGCCGCACGGCACGAAGCGAGCCGGCGCGGGTTGAAGAACGTGCAATTTCAGCAGTGTACTGCTGATTCACTTCCGTTTCCTGACAACTCATTCGACGTCGTGGTGAGCAGGCTCGGCGCGATGTTCTTTCTCGATGCAGTGGGCGCGATGCGCGAAATGCTTCGGGTGCTGAAACCGGGCGGATCGCTTACATTCGCAGTTTGGTATAAGAGCGATGTCAATCCGTTTTGTTATCTCGTGTCGGGTGTGATGGACCAACACGTCAAAGCTGCGGAAGCCGATCCGAACGCGCCGAATGCGTTTCGTTTTGCCGAGCTTGGTAAACTGGCCGGTGTCATGAATGAAGCAGGGGCGATTGACGTTCGAGACGAGATTGTGAGTTTCGACATAGAAGCCCCGCTCACAGCGCTCGAATTCTGGACCATGCGGTCCCAGACCTCAGACACGCTCCGCGAAAAGCTTGCCAAACTGCCTGCCACCGAACAGAGTCAAATCGCTGAAGAAGTCCAGCATGCCGTCAAAGACTTTTTCCCTGACAACCGAATGAAGTTCCCGACGCAGATGCTCATCGCGACTGGAAGGAAGCGAAATTGAGCCACAAATGAACACGCATTACACAGAGAGATGGGCCGGATATGTGGTAGCAGTGTTGAGTGTTGGTGCTCTAACGCTGTTCCTCAAGATCGTCGGCGCACACGTCAATGCGGCCACGGTTTCGCTCGCGCTGCTGCTGAATGTTCTCTTTATCGCGACTCGCTGGGGGAGCTTGCCCGCGTTGCTGGCCTCAATCGTCGCGATGCTCTGTTTCAACTTCTTCTTTCTACCGCCCTTCGGAACCTTCACGATCGCCGCAACCGACAACTGGATTGCCCTTCTCGCTTTTCTTGTAACCGCTGTGACTGCCGGACAGCTTTCCGGCCGCGCCAGAAAACGAGCCGAAGAAGCGGAATCAGGCAGACGCGAGATTGAACGACTCTACGCCGAGCTGCGCGATGCCTTTGAACGCGCCAGTCACGCGGAAGCTCTGCGACAGAGCGAGAAACTGAAATCCGCGCTGCTCGACGCCGTCACACACGATCTGCGCACGCCACTCACCTCAATCAAAGCCTCGATCACAACGCTGCTTGACGAAGTTCGCGGCCGCTTTAACGACGAGCCTCCAGTTGCACTCGATTCGGAATCGCGAGTGGAGATGATGGAAGTGATCGATGAAGAGAGCGACCGCTTGAGCCGGTTCATTAACGGATTGATTGAACTTGCTCGTATCGAAGCAGGCGAGCTTAAACTGCGACGTCGTTGGGGCGCAGTCGACGAGATCATTGCTGCTGCGTTGATGCGGGCTGATCCTATCACGCGCGGGCATCGCGTGGAGCTCGACGTTGAAAAGGAATTGCCTAATGTGCGCGTCGATGAACGCGCGGTCAGTGAAGTCGTGTACACGCTGATCGACAACGCGGCGAAGTATTCGGCGAAAGGATCGGTCATCAGGATCAGTGCTCGACGCGCGGGTGATGAGTTGATACAGATGGCAGTGGAAGACGAAGGTCCGGGTATTCCCCGCGATCTGCGCGAACGAGTTTTTGATAAATTCTTTCGCGCCACGCGTGACGGGGATGTTCGCAATCACCAACCGACGGGCACGGGAATGGGACTCGCGATCGCGAAGGGAATTGTCGAGGCACATGAAGGAACGATCTCGATCGAGTCAGGAAGTGGCGGGAAGGGAACGCGTGTAGTGTTCACGCTTCCGACTGGTGATGACGAGGTAGTCGAAGAAACGCAGCAGCCGGCTGCGACTGTTGAGACGCGATGACTGATCAGCCACGCATTCTGGTCGTTGACGACGAGCCGCAACTCACGCGCGTGCTACGCACGGGATTGAAGTCGCGTGGTTATGACGTGCGTGCTGCGGCGGATGGTCTGGCGGGATTCGAGGCGTTCAACGATTGGCATCCGGATCTGGTCATAACGGATCTGGCGATGCCGAATGTTGATGGTCTCGAGTTGTGCCGGCGTCTGCGCGCGGTCTCGCAGGTCCCGATCATCGTGCTGTCTGCGAAGGGTGAAGAGAAGACGAAGGTGGAAGCGCTAGATCTCGGCGCTGACGATTTTGTCACCAAGCCGTTTGGGATTGACGAGCTGCTGGCGCGCGTCAGGGCTTCACTGCGTCGTGCGAAGGCGCCACAGATGAATGAGGCGACGCCGACGATTCTCGACTCGGGAGACTTTCATGTCGATCTCGAGTCGCGCGAGATCATGGTCCGAGGCAAACCGATTCATCTCACGCCGAAAGAATTCGATCTGCTGGTCTATTTCATAAAACACTCGGGTAAGGTTCTAACTCATCGCACGCTGCTCGCCGCGCTGTGGGGCGGCAACTACGTCGAACAGAACGAGTACTTGCGCGTCTTTGTCGGCAACCTCCGCAAAAAGATCGAACCCGACGCAGCCACGCCACACTACATCCTCACCGAACCCTGGATCGGCTACCGCTTCGACTCCGGCCAGTAATCCGCGGAATCCGTAGCCCCCCTTTATAAACTTTTTATGAACCCTTTACGCCCTTTTTATGTGGCGAAGCGTAAGTTGGGTTCATGAGTGAAGAACGAATTGAGCCAGAGCCTGGTTTTTGGGAATGGTTGGGAGCGGTGGCCTGTTTTGCAGTCGGTGTCCTCGCACTTGCGATTGGATTTGTATTCACAACCGATAAGTTACTCGACGGGCATCTTCACGCAACGCTGCACGCGGTCGGAATCGTTCTCCTCATCATCGGCATTCCCGTCATCATTCTTGGAGGTCATTTCATGGACCTCGGCGAGAAGAAGAACGGCCACGTCGTTCTTGTGTTGACCTTCCTGTCAGTTCTCTTCCTAACTTCTACAACCCGGGCACAACAGACGATCTTCAACGTGCCGAGTACGGATGTACTCGACAAAGGCAAGGTCTACGCAGAGCTCGATGCGAGCCTGAAGCCAATAAACGGCTCGGATGTTCCGAAGTTCTCGTCGTTTGTTCCGCGTGTCGTGATCGGGGCCGGAAACAACTTCGAGTTTGGACTGAATCTTACCGGCAACATTCAACCCGGTCCTGATTCGACGACGCTCGTACCGACGATCAAGTGGAAGCCAATTCAAAGCGAACGCGGATGGGCCATGGTCGTCGGCAACAGTCTATTCGTTCCCGTTCGTAATCGCGCCTACAACGCCGGCAATTATGTCTACGCGGAAATGAGCAAGACATTTAAGACTGGAACCAGAATCACGTTTGGTGGTTACGACTTCACGCGCGATGTGGTTACGACCGCGAATCGCGCCGGTGGTCAGTTCGGATTTGAGCAACGTCTCAACACGAAGATCACGTTTGCGGCTGACTGGCTCAGCGGCAAACACAGCGCCGGCTATTTCACTCCCGGAATAGTTTTCAAACCTGGTCCACAAGTCACAGGTTACGCCGGTTATTCGATTGGTAACCAGAACGCATCAGGAGGCAACCATTTTTTCCTGTTGGAACTTGGGTACAACTTCCACTGAGGCGTGCGATGTTCGATCTGGTTTTTATAGCAGCGACGATTGTTTTCTTCCTGATTGCGGTGGCTTACGTGCGTGCGTGTGAGAAGTTGCAGAAGGAGTAACGGATGAGTCTCGAAGCGCTGATCACCCTCGTTGTATCTGCATTGTTGCTTGTTTACCTGGCGTACGCGCTGTTGCGTGCGGAGAAGTTCTGAAACGTTATGACGCTGAATGGTTGGTTACAGATCGTATTTTTCTTAGCTTTAATATTGTTGGTGACAAAGCCTCTCGGCATCTTCATCACACACGTCTTCAATCGCGAGCGCACATTTCTCGATCCGGTAGCTGGGCCGGTTGAAAGACTGATCTATCGACTCACCCGCGTCGATGCAGACCGCGAAATGCGTTGGACCGAGTATGCGGTGGCGATGCTGCTGTTCAGTGTCGTCTCGATGCTGGTGCTTTACGCACTGCAAAGACTGCAGGGCTTCCTCCCGTTCAACCCGCAACACCTGCCCGGCGTCGATTCCCCCGGTTTCACGGGCTCGTCATTCAACACGGCTTCGTCATTTACCACCAACACCAACTGGCAGTCGTACGTGCCTGAAACCACGATGAGCTACTTCACGCAGATGGCGGGGCTCGCGTATCACAACTTCGTTTCCGCTGCCGTGGGAATCTCGCTCGCGATTGCTTTCATTCGCGGCATCGCTCGCAGGCAAATGGAGACTATCGGAAATTTCTGGGTCGACATGACGCGAGCGACGCTCTGGGTGTTGTTGCCGTTTTGCATCGTGGGTTCGTTGTTCCTCGTGTCGCAGGGAGTCATTCAAAATCTGAGACCTTACGACACTGCGAAACTCGTCGATCCACAGGGACAGGTTACCGAGCAACTGATCGCGCAAGGTCCGGTTGCGTCTCAGGAATTCATCAAGCAATGGGGAACGAACGGTGGCGGATTTTTCAATACTAACAGTGCTCATCCATTCGAAAACCCGACGCCACTCACCAATCTGATCGCGCTCTTCTCAATCTTCGCAATCTCTGCGGGACTGACTTACACGCTCGGTCGCATGACGGGTTCGCCGAAACACGGTTGGGCCGTTTGGTCCGCGATGGCCGTGCTCTTTCTGGCCGGCGTGCTGGTCGCGTACTGGAGTGAAGCGCGCGGTAATCCGCTTTTGTCCGGAGCCGATCAGTCTGTTTCACAGCTTCAGTCAGGCGGCAACATGGAAGGCAAAGAAGTGCGCTTCGGTATCGCCAACAGCGCGCTCTTTGCGACTGTCACAACTGACGCGTCGTGCGGCGCCGTTAACGCGATGCACGACTCGTTCACTCCACTCGGCGGCATGATTCCGCTCGCCAACATCATGTTGAGTGAAGTGGTCTTTGGCGGAGTCGGGGCGGGGCTTTACGGCATTCTCATCTTCATCGTGCTTTCCGTGTTCATCGCGGGACTGATGGTGGGTCGCACGCCTGAATACCTCGGCAAAAAGATCGAATCGTACGACGTAAAGATGGCGATGCTCGTCGTGCTGGTTTTCCCGCTCACGATTCTTGTGTTCACAGCGATCTCGGCGGTGTCGCCGTCGTTCGGCACGTCGCAATTGAACAACGCTGGACCGCATGGACTGAGCGAGATGCTGTACTCGTTCACTTCCGCCACTGGAAATAACGGATCGGCCTTCGCTGGGATTTCAGCAAACACGTTTTGGTACAACGCGACGATCGGGGTGGCGATGCTTGTTGGTCGCTTCATGATGATCATTCCGATGCTGGCGATCGCCGGCAGTTTCGCGCGCAAGAAGATCGTGCCGCCGTCGCTGGGGACGTTTCCGGTGACGACGCCGTTGTTCACGACGTTGCTCGTGAGCGTGATCGTGATCGTTGGTGCGCTGACGTTTTTCCCGGTGCTCAGTCTTGGGCCGATAGTCGAGGAGCTGTTGATGCGAGGAGTTAGTTAGACAGAATGGTTGCGCAGTCAAAAAAAGCAATTTGGAATGGGCAGATAGTTAAGCGAGCGATCGTCGATTCATTCGTCAAACTCCATCCCCGCAAGATGATGGGCAATCCCGTCATGTTTGTGGTCGAGGTGGGTAGTGTTCTCGCGACCTTGCAATTGATCCGCGGCGTGATCTCAGGCACTGCAAATCTGAGCTTCGAGTTACAGATCACACTCTGGCTGTGGTTCACCGTGCTCTTTGCAAACTTCGCTGAGGCGATGGCTGAAGGGCGTGGTAAAGCGCAGGCTGACAATCTTCGCAAATCAAAAACAGAAACCATCGCGCACCGGATTACTACGGGTTCGCAAACCGAAGACGTGCCTGCGCCGCAGTTGCGCAAAGACGACGTCGTAATCGTTTCGGCGGGTGAGTTCATTCCCGGCGACGGCGAGATTATTGAAGGCGTGGCTTCGGTCGATGAGTCGGCGATCACTGGTGAAAGCGCGCCCGTGATTCGCGAGGCTGGTGGAGATCGTTCGGCTGTCACGGGTGGGACGCGTGTTCTTTCCGATCAGATCAAAGTTCGCATCACCTCAAATCCCGGCGAGACATTCATCGATCGCATGATCGCACTTGTCGAAGGCGCAAAGCGTCAGAAGACACCGAATGAGATCGCACTCAATATTCTTCTCGCAGGTTTGACGATTGTTTTCCTGTTGGCAGTCGTGACCCTTCAGCCATTCGCCATCTATTCAAACGCGCCCCAAACAATCTTTGTACTCGTCTCGCTACTGGTCTGTTTGATTCCAACAACGATCGGTGGGCTGTTGAGTGCGATTGGCATCGCGGGTATGGACCGTCTGATCCAGCACAACGTGCTTGCGATGTCCGGTCGCGCGGTCGAAGCCGCGGGCGATGTAAACACACTTCTCCTCGACAAGACCGGAACCATCACTCTCGGCAATCGACAGGCGACGGCGTTCATTCCTTTGCCAGGTGTTGACGAAACAGAGTTGGCCGAAGCTGCGCAATTGTCGTCCCTTGCTGACGAAACGCCTGAAGGCCGTTCGATCGTCGTGCTCGCGAAGGAGAGGTACGGATTGCGCGGGCGGGATTTGTCACCGCTTGAAGCGACGTTCGTTCCATTCACCGCTCAGACACGCATGTCGGGTGTTGATTTTGATGGACGCGAAGTTCGCAAGGGCGCGGCAGACGCGATTCAAAAGTATCTCAACGGGAACGGCAATCACGTTACGAAGGATCTCAACGACATCGTCGCAAGGATCTCGCGTGAAGGAGGAACGCCTTTGGTCGTTGCGGACGGTCGTCTGCCGCTCGGAGTGATTCAACTGAAGGACGTAATCAAAGGCGGGATGATCGAGCGCTTCAATCAGATGCGGCAGATGGGAATTCGCACCGTGATGATCACGGGCGATAACCCGCTGACTGCCGCAACGATTGCGCGTGAAGCAGGTGTTGACGACTTTCTCGCCGAAGCTACGCCTGAAGACAAGATGGCCCTCATCCGGTGCGAACAGGAAGGCGGCAAACTCGTCGCGATGACGGGTGATGGAACCAATGATGCACCCGCCCTCGCGCAGGCGGATGTCGGCGTTGCGATGAACACCGGAACTCAAGCGGCGAAAGAGGCCGGCAACATGGTTGACCTCGATTCAAATCCGACAAAGCTGATCGAGATTGTCGAGATTGGTAAGCAGTTGCTGATGACGCGCGGTGCGTTGACGACGTTTTCGATTGCGAATGACGTGGCGAAGTATTTCGCGATTATTCCGGCGATGTTTGCGGCCGCGTTTCCAGTCCTGAACACGCTCAACATCATGGGATTGCGCACGCCGCAGTCAGCGATTCTTTCGGCTGTGATTTTCAATGCGCTGATCATCGTCGCCCTCATTCCGCTTGCATTGCGCGGCGTTAAGTATCGACCGATGAGTGCAGCTGCGTTGTTGCGACGCAACCTGCTGATCTACGGCCTCGGCGGAATCATCGTGCCGTTTATCGGGATCAAGATTATCGACGTGGTGATCCATGCGGTGGGATTGGCTTAAGAGTATGAAGAATTTTGTAACAGCGGTTTTGATGACGCTTGTGACGACGATCCTGCTTGGGCTTGCGTATCCGCTCGTTGTGACGGGACTCGCGCAAGTGATCTTCCCGGACAAGGCAAATGGGCAACTGATCAGAAACGCAGACGGCACGATTATGGGTTCGCGTTTGATCGGTCAGCCGTTTTCGTCACCGGGATACTTTCGCTCACGACCGTCCGCTGCGGGCTCTAACGGTTACGACGCAAGCGCGTCGTCAGGTTCTAATCTTGGACCAACAAATCCGAAGTTGATCGATCGCGTGAAAGTAGATGTCGAAAAGTTGCAGGCAGAGAATCCGGGTAAACCGGTGCCCATCGATCTCGTGACGACTTCCGGTTCGGGACTCGATCCGCACATCTCGCCCGCAGCGGCAGAGTTCCAGGTCCCGCGCGTCGCGCGGGAACGTGGAATGAGTGAAGAAGCATTAAGACAAATCGTCGCAGCACACACAGAAGGCCGGCAGTTCGGCTTTCTCGGCGAGCCTCGAGTGAACGTGCTCGAACTGAATCTCGACTTAGACAACAGGAGGTAATGCCGCACACAAACAATGCTCATTGAATCACGACATGGGGAACGTACTGTAGGGGCGGCCCTCCGTGGCCGCCCTCGGTTGGAAATCGTGTTCGCCAGTCCAAGGCCGTCGTTTTTCGGCGTCGTGTTCAAACCGAGGGCGGCCACGGAGGGCCGCCCCTACAGTACGTTCCCAAAGCTCTGATTTCCCTAAGCGTATGGTGGCTGAACTGAAAAGACCCTCGCCTGCGGCACTGCTCGCCAAACTCAAAGTCGGCGACAAGGCGACGCTGCGTGTTTATATCGGCGCTGCTCCGGGTGTTGGCAAGACCTGGCAGATGCTCGAAGACGCACACGCGTTGAAGCGCGAGGGTGTCGATATTGTCATCGCGGTTCTGGAAACTCATGGTCGTGCTGAAACTGCTGCACTCGCCGAAGGACTCGAGCGTCTGCCGATGCGGGCAATCGAGTATCGCGGCGTCACTCTCGAAGAGATGGATGTCGACGCCCTCCTCGCGCGCGAGCCACAGGTTGCGATCGTCGACGAGCTCGCCCACACAGACGTTCCCAGCTCGAAGAATCGCAAACGCTACGAAGACGTCTTCGAGCTTCTCAACCACGGTATCTCAGTCATCACCGCGGTCAACATTCAGCATATCGAATCGTTGAACGACGTCGTCGCTCGCACGACAGGTGTGCGTGTGCGCGAAACCGTGCCCGATTACTTCTTCCGTCGCGCAGACGAAGTCGTGAACGTCGACGTTTCGGTCGACACGCTGCGCACGCGACTGCGGCAGGGAAAGATTTACGGCGTCGAGAAAATCGAGCAGTCGCTCAACAATTTCTTTCGCAAGGGAAACTTGTCGGCATTGCGAGAGCTCGCGTTGCGGCAGGTGGCGCAGGACCAGGCGGCGAGGGCACACGACTATCGCGAGCGTGAAGGCTTGGACCAGGCAGTGATTCCGGAAAAAGTGATGGTGGCGATTGCTTCGCACGGGAGTGCCAAAAAACTCTTGCGCACAGGATCGCGCATCGCCGGACGACTGGCGTCTGATTGGTATGCAGTCTACGTCGAGACGCCACGCGAGGAGATGGGAAGAATCAAGCCTGAAGATTACGCGGCGTTGCAGGAGAACGTTCAGTTTGCGGAGCAGTTAGGTGCGCGAGTTGTGCGACTGAGAGCGCGAAATGTAGCGGATGCGCTGATCGAATTTGCACGGCGTGAAGGCATCACGCACGTGATCTTTGGACAAACGTCTCGCACACGCTGGGACATTATCCTCCATGGCTCGGTGATCAATCGTTTTCTTGATGAGGTTCGAGACGCCACAGTTCAAGTCGTGCCGATTGATCAGAACTCATCCATGAAATCCGGAGCTAAAAATGAGTCTTAGAGCAAAGCTCCTGACGGGATATGCGGTTTTTATCGCGGCGCTGATCGTGCTGGGCGCGTGGAGTGCGTGGCGTCTGCACGAGATGGGCAAGGTGTCGCGGCGCATTATCTCGGAGAACTACGACTCTGTTGTGGCGGCCCAGGAGATGAAGGAGAGTCTCGAGCGTCAGGATCGTGTGCGTTTCGATCGGAATCTTCAAAAGGCCGCAAACAACATCACTGAGCCAGGTGAAGCCGAAGCGATCGCAGCAATCCGGGGCGATCGAGACATTTATTACCAACGGCCGGATGCCTTCATTGAGAATCAACTGCGCGCAGACTGCGAACATCTGCTGCAAATCAATCAACGTGCGATGCTCGTTAAAGCCGAAGCGGCGGCGGGCGTCGCGCAACTCTGGTTCTACCGCACACTCCTGATCGCTGGAGTCCTCATCGCCGCAAGTTTGTTTCTTGCGTTCTTTCTGGCGCGGAGGATTGTTGGACCACTGCAACGGCTCACCGAAAGCACCGTCCGGATTGCGAGTGGAGATCTAAACGCTCGAGTAGCTATTGATTCGACTGATGAAGTCGGCGTCCTGGCTACTGAGTACAACCGCATGGCAGAAAACCTGCGGCAACTGCGCAACTCGGACATGGGCAAGTTGCTCATGGCCCAGCAGACTACCGAGGCGGCAATTGATTCACTTTTCGATCCCGTGATAGTTACCGACTCTGAGGGTCGCGTCACGAAACTCAACCCAGCGGCAGAAGAAATCTTTGGTTCCGAAAACGAGAACAGCGGTTTGCATGTCGGTGAAGTTGCCCGTGACATCCGCGTTGCAGGCGCGGTCGCGGAAGTGTTGGAATCACAGCGCCCTGTAGCCGGCGAAGGGATGTCTGCGGTCTTGCCGTTCGCCGTTGCCGGATCGGAACGAGCATTTCGTTTGCGTACGACGCCGATGCGTGACAACGACCACCATCTGCTCGGCGCAGTCACACTCCTCGAAGACATTACTCACCTACGCGAGATCGATCGAATCAAGTCAGAGTTCATCGCCACGGCTTCGCATGAACTGCGCACACCGCTGACGAGCGTGCAGATGGGCGTTCATCTGTTGCTCGAACGCGCGGTTGGAGATCTGACCGATAGGCAAGTGGAGGTGTTGAGTGCGTGTCGTGAAGACTGCGAACGTCTCGACAATCTGATGCGCGACTTGCTCGACGTCTCGCGCATCGAGGCAGGTGAAAGCAAGCCAAGCTTCGAGCCGATTAGAACGAGAGACTTGATTAACGACGCGACAAAAGAGTTGCGACCGCAGGTGGAATCGAAGGGTTTGGATTTCAGAGTTGAGGTGCCCGTCGATTTGCCACCGATCAAGGCTGATCGATCGCAGCTTGAACGAGTGCTATCGAATCTCGTCGTCAATGCACTGCGATACACGAAACACGGCGAGATAAAGATCATCGTGCAGCCACGCGGAAACTCTGTCGCGGTTTCGGTCTCCGACACCGGCAGCGGCATTCCTCAGGAATACCTGCCCCACATCTTCGACAAATTCGTGCAAGTGCCCGGCGCGGCGACTGGCGGCGCGGGATTGGGACTGGCGATTTCGAAGTTGATTGTCGAAGCACATGGCGGACAAATAAGCGTGCAGTCGGAACGCGGCAAAGGTTCGACATTTACGTTCACATTGCCGATCGCCGGGGATGCAGGCGTTGCTTTGGAGTGCGCCGACTTGTCGGCGCTTTGGTACCAAAGCGGTGCCAAGGCACCGCACTCCAAGGAGGCGCCTGGGAATCAGCAGTTATGAACAAACGAATACTGGTAATCGATGACGAAGAACACATTCGCCGAATGATGCGACTAACGCTCGAAGCTGCGGGCTATCAAGTCGGTGAGGCGAAAGATGGCGCGGAAGGTCTGCGTCTTTATGCTAATGGATCGCCGTGGGATGCCGTCGTCCTGGACCAGCGAATGCCGGGCATGGATGGTCTCGAGACACTGCGGCAAATAAAGAGTCAGAACAACGAGGCACGCGTTGTAATGGCGACTGCATATGCCTCGATCGAGCTTGCGGTCGATGCGATGAAACTCGGCGCGACTGACTTTGTGCGCAAGCCGATGACTCCAAACGTCCTGCGTAACGCGGCCAGCGCGGCACTATCGAAGATCAGTTCCAGCGTAAAAGCACCACAACCGCATATACAAACAATCACGATGAACGGGTTCACGATCCTTGACGACGACGAAACGCCCGCGCTCGATGAGTTGCAGCGACGCTTCATCGTGATCAGTCCGGAAGGACAAAAGCACGATGTGCTGGTCCAAATCGATCTGGAGGCAATCGAATACGTCGAGCGAATGACTGGCCGGCATGTACCCAGCGCCAGCTCTTTCTGGACGGCACAAGCGCGCCGGCTGTTGAGCGATTTCCTGTGGAACGAACGAGGCGTGCCGCCGATGAGACGACTCGTTCTGAAGAGTCTCGATCCTGACAAATTGCCGGTCGCTGTGCGTTGGAATGCAGAAGGGATAAAACGTTAATGGCAACTGCGATTAAGCGGTTACTGGTTGGAAGAGCACTACGAACCGAACAGGCGATTCACGAGCGTCTCACGAAGAAGACTGCGCTCGCCGTTTTTTCATCTGACGCGCTTTCGTCGACAGCATATGCAACCGAAGAAATCCTGCTCGTGCTCGCAGCGGCTGCGGCCGCGACTGCGAGTGGATCGTTCCATTATGTGGTGCCGGTATCGATCGGGATCGCGGTGCTATTGGCTATCGTCGCCACCAGTTACCGCCAAACGATTCATGCGTATCCGTCAGGCGGTGGGGCTTACATCGTCGCCAAAGAGAATCTTGGGACGACCCCGGGACTCATCGCAGGCGCTTCACTTCTGGTCGACTATGTCTTGACGGTTTCGGTGTCGATCGCCGCCGGTGTTGCGGCCATTACCTCAGCGGTGCAGGGCACACAATACGCCTGGCTCAGCGATCACAAAGTCATACTGTGTTTGATCTTCATCGCGTTCATCGCGACTGCGAATTTGCGCGGCGTGCGCGAATCGGGAGCGCTCTTCGCTGCGCCCACGTATGTCTTTGTCGTCAGTTTCCTGTTCATGATCGTCTTCGGTCTTTTTCATTACTTCATCTACGGCGGCGCGGCTCCGGTTGCGAGTTCGGAAGAACTGAAGATCGCCGAAGGCTACCATCTGCAACCGATGACATTGTTCCTGTTGCTCGGCGCGTTTTCGAACGGTTGCGCGGCGCTCACCGGTATCGAAGCGATCTCAAACGGCGTGCAGGCTTTCAAGAAACCCGAAGCACACAACGCTGCGACGACGCTGATCTGGATGGCAATACTTTTGACGACGATGTTTCTCGGAACAAGTGTGATGGCCTACTTGTACCACGTGCATCCGAAAGAAAGTGAGACGGTGATTTCGCAGTTTGCGAGAATCATGTTCACTGGACCATTCGGATGGTTTTATTACGTGGTGCAGGCTGCGACTGCTGCGATTCTCGTGCTCGCGGCGAACACGGCTTTCGCTGACTTCCCGCGGCTTTCGAGTTTGCTCGCGCGTGATCGTTTCCTGCCACGGCAGTTTGCGAATCGTGGTGACAGGCTGGTCTTCTCGAATGGTATCGTGATTCTCGCGATCTTTTCGGGCGTGCTGGTGATTGCATTTGGTGGCGATACGTCGCGTTTGATCCCGCTTTATGCTGTCGGTGTGTTTCTGTCGTTCACGTTGTCGCAGTCTGGGATGGTGGTCCATTGGCTCCGCGAGCGTGCGAAGTTGCGTGGCAGGCCCTTGCCTGATCCGGTTAATGCAGACGAAGACATACATCGCTCGTACTTCGTCACTGACGACGTCACTGCTCCCGCGAACTGGAAGAAATCGCTCGCGATTAATGCGGTTGGTGCGTTGGCGACATTTGTCGTGTTGTGTGTCTTCATCGCGACGAAGTTCATTCACGGCGCCTGGATTGTCGTCCTTGTGATTCCACTCCTCGTCTTGCTCTTCAAATCAATTCACAAGCACTACCTGATGGTCGCGAAGCAGCTTTCAACTGAAGGTCTGGAGCAGTTGCAGCCGATAAAACACACTGTGGTCGTTCCGATTTCAGGGATACACCGCGGCGTTGTTTCGGCGCTGCAGTACGCGCGCTCGATCGCGTCTGACCGGGTGCAGGCGGTTTACGTCGACTTTGAGGAGGAAGCGACGGCGAGTCTGAAAGACAAGTGGGACCGTTGGGGCGCGGGTGTGCAACTCGTTGTCTTGCCGTCGCCGTATCGTGAACTGACGCGTCCGTTGTTGCGACACATCGGGCGACTCGCTCGAGAGAATTCAGACACGATCATCACGGTGGTCCTTCCCGAGTTCATACCCGCGCGCTGGTGGCAACACGTGCTGCACAATCAAAGCTCACTGCTATTGAAGGGTTCGCTGCTTTTCAAGAAAGGCGTGATTGTAACCAGCGTGCCCTATCACCTCGATCACTGAAAGCGCCAAAGGCGCGGAATGTGAAAGCCAGGGGCAAGTCCCGACTTGTCGGGACGTCGCCCCTGGATCGTGTTCGAGAAAAAGGCGCTGAGCCCAGAAAGGGCGTATACGCGCCCGCCTATTTCGGCCTTTCAGGCCTTGGTCGCCCTTTTGGTATTGAACCAGGGGCGACACGCTCGCTTCGCTCGCGCTTGCCCCTGGCTTTTATATTTCGCACCTTTGGCGCGAAGAACGACTTATATTTCGCGCCCTTGGCGCGAGGAAGAGCCAATAGGACCTATACCCGCGGCATGAGAAAATGTCGTTGCTATGGATGATCTTCTTGCGGCGCGTTCGCAGATGGCGATGTCGCTCGCCTTCCACATCGTCTTTGCGGCGATCGGGATAGCGATGCCGCTGTTGATGATCATCGCCGAGTGGAAATGGCTGCGCAGCAAAGACGACGTTTATCTCACACTCGCCAAGCGCTGGGCCAAGGGAACTGCAATTCTCTTCGCCGTCGGCGCCGTTTCAGGCACGGTGCTGTCCTTCGAGCTCGGCTTGTTGTGGCCCGGATTCATGGGTTACGCCGGCTCAATCATCGGCATGCCTTTCTCACTCGAAGGTTTTGCATTCTTCACTGAAGCAATCTTTTTAGGAATCTATCTCTATGGTTGGACGCGCGTTCCACCACGCGCGCATCTGTTTGCAGGTGTGATGGTCGCCGTGAGTGGCGCACTCTCAGGCATCTTCGTCGTCATCGCTAACGCATGGATGAACGCGCCGACCGGATTTCGACTCGTCGACGGCAAGCCCGTCGACATCGATCCGATCGCGGCAATGTTGAATCCAGCCGCGTTCTCGCAAACTCTCCACATGACACTCGCCGCGTATGCCGCGACGGGATTTGCAGTCGCCGGCATTCACGCCTTCATGCTGGCACGCAATCGCGAGAGTCGTTTTCATCGCTCGGCGCTCGCGATTGCACTCGTCGTCGGCGGAGTGAGTGCGTTCCTTCAACCGTTGAGCGGTGACTCAATCGCGAAGTCAGTTGCGCGCACACAACCAGTAAAACTCGCGGCATTCGAGGGCCAGTTTCACACTGAGAAAGGCGCCGGTTTTCGAATTGGTGGCATTCCGGATGAGACTGCAGGCGTGACGCGCTATGCGATCGAGATTCCGTATCTCCTGAGCTTCCTGGCGTACGGCGATCCGCACGCAGAAGTAAAAGGATTGAACGAGTTTCCAGCGGATCAGCACCCGCCTGTCGCTGTCGTCCACATATCGTTTCAGATCATGGTTGGGTGCGGAGTCGCGATGATGCTGGTTGCGCTCTGGGCCGCATGGCGTTACGTGGGCGGAAGACGAAAGCAAACGTGGCTGGATTCGAAGTGGTTTCTGCGCGTGCTCGTTATCACGGCTCCACTCGGCTTCATCGCGATTGAAACCGGGTGGGTCGTAACTGAAGTTGGACGACAACCTTGGATCATCTACGGCGTAATGCGCACGAGTGACGCCGTTACGCCGATGCCTGGACTCATCGTCCCTTTCTTAACATTCACCGTGCTCTATTTCTTCCTTGCGGCGATAACAGTCTGGCTGTTGTTCCGCCAGGTCGTATCCACAGACTCAACGGAGGTGCACAAGCCTGTCACTTGAAACGATTATTGGCGGTGTGATGATCGCTTCACTCGTGGTGTATGCGCTTTTAGGCGGCGCGGATTACGGCGGCGGCGTCTGGGATCTGTTTGCCTTTGGCCCGCGTGCACGCGAGCAACGAAAGCTGATCGCAGACGCGATTAGTCCGGTTTGGGAAGCCAATCACGTTTGGCTGATACTCGTCATCGTAATTCTCTTCACAGCATTTCCACCCGCATTCGCGGCGATCGCAACTGCACTTCATGTGCCCGTAACGTTACTTCTGATCGGAATCGTCTTGCGTGGCACTGCATTCACATTTCGCACTTACGACATTCAGCGCGACGACGTGCAACGCCGCTGGAGTCTTGTCTTTTCCACCGCGAGCATCATCACGCCGATTCTTTTAGGAACGATACTCGGCGCGGTGGCGTCCGGCACGATCACGGTTGAAGAAGGAGCGGTGACAAGCGGTTTCTTTAATTCATGGCTCGCGCCTTTTCCGATCGCCGTTGGATTCTTTGCGCTCGCGTTGTTTGCTTTTCTCGCCGCGGTTTATCTGACAGTTGAAACACAACAGCGAGAGTTACAGGAAGACTTCAGAGCGCGCGCGTTGTTATCCGGTGTCGCCGTCGGACTGCTGGCTCTAATTGTTTTTATTCTCGCAAAGACAGGTGCGCCGACAGTACGTGCCGGCATTAGTCGCACCGTCTGGGCCCTGGCATTACATTTCTTCACCGCGATCTTCGCGCTCAGCGCTTTCTACACACTCTGGACCAGACGCTACAGACTCGCGCGCGTTTTCGCGGCCGGACAAGTCACACTGATCCTGCTTGGCTGGGCATTCGCGCAGTATCCGCACCTCGTCGAGCCAAACATTACGCTCTCTTCCGCAGCCGGGCCACGCATAACGCTTCAGCTTCTATTCGGCGCGCTCATCGCCGGCGCCATTCTGCTATTTCCTTCGTACTACTACCTCTTCATCATCTTCAAAGCAAAAAGCTCTCGAACGAATTAGTGTCTTAGGAACGGACGTCTCCCTGGAGTGCGGCGTCAGACCGCCGCACTCCCAGGAGGTACTTGTTTCATAGTGGCGGGCAGGATAGACTCAACTGAACCCCCGGAGCCTGAACAAAATAATGAGCCGCAATCCCCCGCGGTGTTGAATAAGTTTGCGCAATTTCAATGCAGAACCTTTTGTACGAAACTCCGGAGCGGCAACTCGATAACTACCGGGCAATCTCCATCGGCCTTGCGTCACTGGCATTTTGTATCGGCGGCGCTGCGCTAATGGGCTGGGTTTTCAATATCGAGTTACTCAAACGCATCCATCCTCTGCTGATCACGATGAAGGCAAACACCGCAGTTTGTCTCATGCTCACATCGGTTTCGGTTTTTCTACTCCAGGAGAATCCCGCGTCACCAACTAAACGCTGGATAGCACTCGCCCTTGCAGCGATCATCACAATCGTCGGAGTGATCACTTTTAGTGAGCACCTGCTTGATTGGAACTCCGGTCTCGATCAGCTGCTCTTCCACGAATCGGTGGCTGAAGCGGGTGAGTCGTTCCCGGGTCGCATGGGTGTCGGCGCCTCGCTCAACTTCATCTTCCTCGGCGTCGCGCTCGCGTTTCTCGATGCACGATCAACGCGATGGTTTCGCGTTTCGACTATTTCGATACTCGCAATTCTAACGATTACTCTCCTGGTTTTTCTTTATTACTTCTATGGCATCGAGCAAACTGAGACGATCGCTCGCTATTTCACGATCGCCCTCCACACGGTCTTTGCTTTTCTAAGTCTGTGCGGCGCCATTTTGCTTGCACGTCCTGATCGCGATCCTGTTGCAGCGATGTTGGGGGAAAGCCCCGGCGCAATAGTTGCGCGTCGTATGCTACCGGCTTTCCTGGTGGTGATTCTCCTGGGCTGGATTAGAACGATCACTCGGTCCAGCGGGTGGATCAGCCAGGGCTTTGCGACGGCCGCGTTTGTTTTGGCGATACTGCTGCTCCTCGGCATTTTGATCTGGTTAACCGCGCTGTCACTCAATCGCACCGACAGGCAAAGACGTCTTCACGATCTGGCACAGCGACGTGCTGAAAATCGTCTCGACGTTCTCTTTCGCGTTAGTGAGTTGATACGAACGCTGCACGATCCGTATGAGTTGTCGTACGCGGTGGCTGAGCAGGTTGGCATTCATCTCGACGCGCGCCGGTGTTTGTTCAATGAGACTGACGTCGAACGCGACCTCGAGATTGTTCATCGTGATTACTGCGACGGTGTTCCCTCGGTTGCCGGCGAACATCGGCTTTCCGACTACAGCAGTATCACTTCAGATGAAATGCAGCGGGGACTGACAGTCGTCAACAACGATTCAAAAACAGATCCGCGCACCGCCGCCGACTATGACAGGAGTTATGCGGCCACGGGTGAGCGCGCGTATGTTGCCTTCCCCTTGTTGCGCGACGGGCGCTGGGTAGCTTCGTTATGGGCCAGCGTCGACAAGCCGCGAGTGTGGACGCGTGAAGAAGTGGCGCTCTTGCAAGCCGTTGCCGAGCGCACCTGGACCGCGATTGAAAAATTGCGCGCCGAAAGGGAACGCGAGCGACTGCTGCAAAGCGTCCAGGAAGCACGAGACGCGGCTGAGAAAGCTAATCAGCTCAAGGATGAATTTCTGGCGACGTTATCACACGAGTTGCGCAACCCCTTGAATGTCATCCTTGGATACTCGGAACTGTTGTTGCGGATGCGCGAGATCGAACAGTCGCCGCGGCTAGTTCAGATGGGCGAAGCGCTGAGACGAAATGCACAGTCGCAGTCGCAGTTGATAAACGATCTGCTCGACCTGTCGCGTCTGCAACGAGGCAAGATCTCATTGAACCAGGAGACTGTTTCACTGCCGGCGATTATTGATAACGCAGTCGAGACTGTACGCACAGACGCCGCGACAAAGGGAGTTGAGATTCGTCTTCAAGCTATCGATCAGATGTTACTCGTCGAAGGCGATCGACTGCGGTTGCAGCAGATTGCGTGGAACATTCTGAACAATGCAGTGAAGTTTACGCCGTCAGGCGGGCGGATTGAGATTGCATTGAACAATGAAGGCGATCGCGCGACGTTTGTTGTTACCGATACAGGGCAGGGGATTGATCCGAGTTTTCTGCCGCATGTTTTTGAGATGTTTCGCCAGGCGGATGGCAGCAATATTCGGCGGCATGGTGGAATGGGAATCGGTCTCGCTTTGGTGCGGCAACTCGTTCAACTTCATGGTGGAACGATTAGCGCTGAGTCTGCTGGACCGAATAGAGGTTCGCGTTTCACCGTGCGTCTGCCGTTGCTCCGTGAAACAGCGCCGGTTGCTGTTTCCGCGCCCGCTGCTGCTCAACTCGATGTGCTCTCGCAGACGAATTTTCTCGTCCTTGATGATTCTGAAGACTCGATTGCGATGATGGAAGAGCTGCTCAAACTTGCAGGAGCGCACGTTGTGACGGCGACGAACGGCGTCGATGCTTTACGAATCGCGAGTGAGAATGAATTCGACGTGATTCTCTCCGACATTTCGATGCCGGAGATGGATGGGTTTGAGTTCCTCGAGCGCCTGCGAAAGATTGACGGGCGACAGAATGTTCCCGTCATCGCGATTACAGGTTTCGGGCGCAATGATGACATCGAGCGCGCGCGTGCCGCCGGGTTCTATTCCCACCTCACGAAGCCGATCGATTTGATGGCGCTGACGGCGGTGCTCCAGCAACTCGCGGAGGAGAAGAGCGGAGCGAGCCGCGGTGATACGGATGTTGATTATGACGTGAGCGCCGGCCCTGTTAATTAAATGGTGATGAGATAGCGTTCGAGAACGCGCTGGAGCTCCTCGGGTTTCACTGGCTTTGAAACGTAATCATCCATACCTGCGGCGATACACCTTGTACGGTCGCCTTCGAGAGCGTGGGCCGTCATTGCGATAACAGGTGTGCGCTGCTGCGCGTTTTCGTAACGTCGAATCGCGGCGGTCGCTTCATAACCATCCATCTCCGGCATCTGACAATCCATCAACACCAGATCGTAAGGAATTCGCGCAAGCGCTTCCAGCACTTCACGGCCATTGGCGACCGCATCCGCGCGATAGCCGAGTTTGCGAAGTTGTCGAATGGCGACCTTTTGATTAACTACATTGTCTTCCGCAATGAGAATGAGTTTGTTTGATGCTGGTTTGACTTCGATCACCTTCGGCGTAATTGCAACGCGCTCGAATGCTTTCGTGGTGTGTGGAGTTCGGACGACATTCGCGAGGCACTCGAAAAGCGCAGCTTGTCGAATCGGTTTGGCGAGATATGCACCGATTCCGAGTTGTTGAGCTGCGGTAGATCCGCCGCGCTCACCGTATGACGTAAGCATCACGAGTGGCGTTGCAGCAATTGACGGATCGCTTTTGATCACACGAGCCAGTTCGAAGCCGTCCATTCCCGGCATCATCAAATCCAGAATCGCCAGATCGAAAGCTTCACCCGTTTGCGCTGCCGAGCGCAGTAAAGCCAAAGCACTCGTTCCTGATTCGGCTTCTACGTGTCTCATGCCACGTGAGCCGAGTTGATGCGAAAGGATCTTCCGGTTCGTCATGTTGTCGTCGACGATGAGAACGCGCAGTCCCGCTAACACACTGTGATCGAGTCGCGATGTATTGGCGGGCCGGAGTTGTTTCTCAAATCGCGACGTAAACCAGAAGACCGAACCTTCACCCGCCACACTCTTCAGTCCGATTTCGCCGCCCATCAATTCGACGAGTTGCTTCGAGATCGCGAGGCCTAGTCCGGTGCCGCCGTATCGACGTGTTGTTGAGCCGTCGGCTTGAATGAACGGTTGGAACAGTTTCTGTTGTGCAGCTTCACTGATGCCGATGCCTGTGTCGGCGATACTGAAGCGAATAGTCACATGCTTCGCATCTTCGCGTTCTTTCTCCGCGCGCACGACGACTTCGCCCGATTCGGTGAACTTGATTGCGTTTCCGATCAGGTTAGTGAGTACTTGTCTCAACCGTCCCGGATCGCCACGCAGTCCTACGGGTACGTCTTTGTAAATGAGCGAAACAAATTCGAGCCTTTTGTCGTGCGCGCGGGGGGCAAGGAGATCGATTGTCTCTTCAATCGCGTTGGTGAGGACGAAGTCGAGCTCTTCGAATTGAAGCTTGCCGGCTTCGATCTTCGAGAAGTCGAGAACGTCGTTAATGATGGTCAGCAACATGTCGCCACTCGAGCGAATCGTTTCGGCAAACTCACGCTGTTCGTTCGTCAATTGAGTGTCCAGCAGAAGTCCGGTCATGCCGATGACGCCATTCATTGGCGTGCGGATCTCGTGACTCATGTTGGCCAGAAACTCAGACTTCAGTCGTGCGGATTCGAGGGCTGCGTTGTGCGCCTGGGCCAAAGCGCGCGTCGACTTTTCCATCTGGTTCTTGATCTTGTGTCCATAGACAGTCGCGCCGCACACCATCAAGAGAATGAGGGCGGCGATCCCGTATTCAAAGCGGCGCAGTGATTCTGCTGACGCGGTCTCGTGTTGCAGAAGTCTCGACTGGATCTGAGTGATGTCTTCTCGTAACTGAGAGAGGGAGGCGAGCAGATTCGCGTATTTCTGATCCATCGTCGCCATGCGCTTTCCGGCCGGATCGGGTTGGTTCTGTCTGAAGTAAGAGAAGATCAACTCTGCTTCGGATGTCATCTGGTCCATCGAACTGCCGACCGTGTCGAAGTGTTGCGTCAGTATGGTGACGTCTGATTGGGAAAATCTGAGTGACTGATCCTGGCGGTTGATCTGTTCGAGGAGTTCGGTCTTTGAGTTCGCTAGATGTTTGTTGAAGACTTTGAGCGCCGTCGTCATCGTTGAAGATTCAGACTCCACATCGTGTGAGTCGAAGACGTTGTTGCCCGGCGCGTTGACGGCGCTGGCGAGTTTGCCGAGCTCGTCCATGTCGTTGCGGCGTTCGGTCCATTGTTGGCTTGTTTTCGCGGAGCGTTCGTAGATGTGAAGGATTTGGTAGTTGAGGATGAGGGTTAGGAGGACGATGACGACGTCGAATGCGGCGAGCAGGTAGTAGACGCGATGCCACTTTGGTGATGATGTTGTTTTGAATCGCATGAAGGCAAATCGCCTCACAATGAGGAATAAAGGAAGGGACGTTGGCAGCACTCAGGCGTGAATTTGCATTCACACCCGAGCCTCAGCCACTCTCGGCATCTGTTGTGCCATCGGAAATATTTCTTAAATCTCTCTGCGGACAATTTCTCTTACGGCCACGGTACGTACTGTAGGGGCGGCCCTCCGTGGCCCGCCCTCGGTTTAAATCGTGTTCGCCGAACCCGAGGTCCTCGTTTTTAGAATCCGGTGATAAACCGAGGGCGGCCACGGAGGGCCGCCCCTACAGTACGTTCCGTGGCGCACGTGATAGCTGAACTGACTTAGTACAAAACAGGATGGAAATAGGGCGCGATGGGGACGTCAACAGCAATGTTTCTAAGCGTACGCAACTGGCACTTTCCTTGCTCCTTCAACCTACGTGAAGCAGATCAGCTATCTCAGCGTCGTAGTGTGCGCGCTTCTCGCAATCACAGCCGCAGTGGCGCAGGACAAATCAGCCCTCGCGCCACCGGCAGTCATCTCCCCCGCAGACAAAAGCACAATTCAAACTTTCGAAAAACAGGTCAACGCCTACGTCGACCTGCGCAACAAACTCCGCGCAAACGCGCCGAAGCTCTCGAAAGACAGCACGCCCGAACAGATTCACGCCTATCGCACAGCGCTCGAACAATCACTGCGCTCAGCACGCGCAAACGCAAAACGCGGCGATCTCTTCCGTCCCGAAGCTGCCGACTACATTCGTCGCACTTTGAAGATCGAATTCCAGGGCAAAGATCGAGCACAGCTGCGCGACACAATCTTCGAGACTGAAACACAAGGGGTCGTCCTGCGCGTGAATTACCCATACGCTCAATCGGCTGAGTTCTCGGAAATGCCCGCGACGCTCCTGACAAAGTTGCCGCAACTGCCGAAAGAAGTCCGGTACCGCTTCGTCGGGCGAAATATGTTGCTGGTGGATCGTGAGAGCAACGTGATCATCGACTACATGCCCGACGCTCTACCATAGGGGTTGAAATCATGCGAAGAAACTTTTTATTTGCACTCGTTATCAGCGCAACTCTTTTCCTCCCCGTACCAGCACAACGGCTCAACAACGCCGGCGTAAAGACCGCGCCCGTAAAACTGACCTTGCCCGTTAAAGACGGCTCAGTTCGTTTCGCAGTGATTGGCGACACGGGTTCGGGCACCGACAAACAACGAGACGTTGGCAGCATGATGGCCCAGTATCGCGCGGTCTATCCGTTCGAGTTTGTCTTGATGATGGGCGACAACCTGTATGGCGGTGAAGCGCCGGCGGATTTCGAGAAGAAATTTTCTGAACCATACAAAGCGCTGCTCGACAACAAAGTAAAGTTCTATGCGACTCTTGGGAATCACGATCAGTCACTGCAAACCAATTACACCAACTTCAATATGAATGGTAAGGAGTATTACCGGTTTAAGAAGGGCAACGTTGCGTTCTATTCACTCAACAGCAACTACATGGACAAGAAGCAGGTGGAGTGGCTGGAAAGCGAGCTATCGAAAGACACCTCCGAGTGGAAGGTTTGTTTCTTTCATCACCCGCCTTATTCGTCCGCAAAGGCGCACGGCTCTGATCCGCAACTGCGCGAAGTTGTCGAACCGATCTTTATCAAGTACGGCGTGAACGTAGTTCTGACGGGCCACGATCACGTGTATGAACGAATCAAGCCGCAGAAAGGGATTTACTACTTTGTATCCGGTGCGGGCGGTAAACTCAGAGAAGGCGACGTCAAAGACACGTCGCCGATAATAGATAAGTCGTTTGATCGCGACTTACACTTCATGCTGTTTGAGGTAGCCGGCGATCAGATGTACTTTCAGGCGATTTCAAGAACAGGCGAGACAATTGATTCCGGCGTTATTGCACGCGCAAAGCGTTAGCCACAGATGACACGGATCAGAACAACTTTAGATTCACACCGATATTGGGTTCGACACGACGCAGGAGCTGTTCGCCTTCATTCTTCACGTCGTTGACGTCGTAGCTGACTGCATGGCTGATCATCTCTGAGGCCGGGAAGGGCATGAGGATTTCTTTCAACTCAGGCTCTCTCGAATCTTCGTTGAGCCAGAAATCATATAACTCGGGCGGCAGAATCACGGGCATGCGAGTGTGAATAGTTGATAGCAACTCATTCGCCTTCGTGGTGATGATCGCACACGAAGTGATCACGCGATCGTTGGCGCGCCACTTGTCCCAGACGCCCGCAAATGCGAAAGGCTCTCCATCGTTCAACTGAAAATAGTAGGGCTGCGAGATCTTGCCGTTTCTTTCCCACTCGTAAAACCCATCCGCAAAAATCAGGCAGCGTCGCTTTTGAAACGACTCGTTGAAGCTCGCCTTTTCAGCAATCGTCTCGACGCGCGCGTTGATAATTCCTTTAGGCTCTTTGCTCCAGAACGGAATCAGTCCCCACTGACGCATCCGTGCTTCACGACTTTTCTCGCGCTCGACGACGGTAAGAACATCCTGCGTTGGCGCAATGTTGTACCGCGGCGGCAAGGTCGGAAGATCCGCGTCGTCGAAGTTGATGATGGGAATCCGGCGTGGTTGCTTAAGTGTAAATCGACCGCACATGACTCATACATTATCCGAGAAGAGCGAGCTACGGAAAAGCGGCTGGCCTGCCAGTGACGTATAAAAACCAAAAACTACGAGCGCCAGGCAGATGAACAACGCCAGCACGAAATCCGTGGCGTACCACGCCGAGAAGTCTGACGTGACCGGGTAGAAGATCGTCAGATGCAGTATGAAGATCGCCGAGATCAGTGCCAGCAAACCGTAGCGGTAAAGCAGCCACACGACCATCAGTGTTGTAAGGAGCGCGAAGGGAATTCCTGCCGGAGTCTCGTGCGTCAGACTGAGTGCTGCTGTCGCAATCACCCAGAGAACGATCGCAGCCACGCGCTCGCGCCGGACGATCATGTAAAGCAGAAAAAGAATAAACAGAAGTATGAACGATTGAATAAGCGCGCCGAAGATCTGTTGCATGAACCCGAAGCCAAACGAATGTATGCCTAAAAGCTGCGTGGCGGGAAAATCAAACCATGGCATTGGCGGCGCGTAACCTAAGAACTGCGGGACAAGATTCGCGAGATAGAAATTGCAAAGCAGTATCGCCACGCCAAATGCCGCGCCGATAAGTATGTCGCGCCCGACGAGTGGATCGCGGAAGCCGCCGGCAAGTACCCGGCTCCACGAAATGATTCGATCCGGCCAGCGACGTCTTACAAATGGTTCGAACGCCAGATAGACCACCCAGAAGAAAAACGCCCAGAACAAAATGTTCTGCACGCCCGCGATAAAGTTCGGGATTTCAGCGACTGACCAAACGTGATGTGCTTTGAACACCCAGCGCAGAAAGAAGACCGCCGATACAAACATGCTGAGCCGAAATGCTCCTTTGCGATCACCGCGGCCAAGCTTCACATTTCGTAGCGCCAGCAACGCACTACCAACCAGCACGATGATAAAAAGCGTCAGGAGAAGAATCGTTAGCGCGCGTTGCCGAAGCCGTCCGTCCGAGTTCTGTGCTTCCGGTGGTTGGTCCCACGCGTCGATAATCTCGAAGTAGACAGGTTTGCCTTCAAAGACAGCAGCTTCAACATGGATCTTGAAATCTGGTTGATCCGGATATGAACCGTCCCACGCCGCACGTGCAGTTGCTTCATGTAGCGGAGTCCAGACGGACGGAACGGATGTGAACTTTGTCTGGTCCAAGCCGCTTTCCGCAAAGAGTGACGACCAATCGGGCGTCGCATCTGATCCGGAACTCTTTCCCGGTGGCACAGCAACGAATGAACGCAATCGACCTAACGTATCGAGCGTCATCAAAGTCGTCCCCGGTTCTTGCAGCGCAGGCTTTTGTTCATCCGCTTCAAGGCCGTTGCTGACGTCGAACGGACGTGGACTCTGTCGATACCAGAAATAGATTGCAGCAGGCTGTCCGCTACTCAGCTTCTGCCAGCGTTGAGGCGATTGATCGGTGTCGTGAATGTAGCCGAGGTATCCTTCATCGACTGCCATGCCGTAAGCAGAGTCAGTGGGAGGCGTCGTGTAACCGAACTTCTTAACCAATTCCGCCGCGCGATCGCGCAAGACTTCAGGCGATTTGGCGAGGGGAACTTTGCGATACAACGTCGTGTAGCGCGAGAGATAGCAAATCACACCGATGAAGACGAGCACGGATGCGAGTAGCGCGATGGCGACGCTCGGCTTCAAGCCACCTTGCTTCGGCGCTGCGGCAACCATCTCGGGCGATGGGGTTTCGCCGGCTGCAAGCGCAGCCGCGAGTGGATCACCGCCGGGTAAAGCAGCAGCGACTTGCAGAGTCGTTGCAGGCCGATTTGCCGGATCTCTTTCAAGACAACGAAAGATGACTCGTTCGATCAACGGATCGAGTTCAGGCACGTACTCAGCAGGACTCGTGGGCGTGGAGTCGCTGCGTCGCAGTCGCAGCAACTCCTGCATATTCGAAGCCTCAAAAGCTTTCTTGCCTGTGAAGACTTCGTAGAGCACAAGACCGAGCGAGTAGATGTCGCTCCTTGGTGTTAACTCGCGACCCTCGAGTTGTTCCGGCGACATGTACGCGGGTGTGCCTGACATCTCTCGATGATCTTCATTGGTCAGTGCTGCGATGCCGAAGTCAGTGATGCGAACCTCGCCATGCTCGTCGAGCATGATGTTGGCCGGCTTCAGATCGCGATGCAGCACGCCACGTTCGTGTACCGCGGCGAGACCGGCGCAGAGTTGTCGCGCTACGTCGATTGCTTTGTCTTGTGGGAGACGGCCGATGCGTTTGAGCAACGATGAGAGTTCTTCACCGCGAACATATTCCATCGAGATGAAGTGCTCGCCCTGGTACTCGGAGACGTCGTAAACACGGCAGACGTGGCGATGTGAAATCTGACGCGCGACGCTCACTTCTTTGTAGAAGCGTGCGAGTGCGGCGCCGTCTGCGCTGAGTGAAGCGGGAAGAAACTTGAGCGCAACAGCCTGTTTGAGTTTTAGATCGTCGGCGCGATAGACCTCGCCCATCCCGCCGTGGCCGAGTAGTCCGACGATGCGGTAGCGATCCAAAAGGACGTCGCCGGGGACGAATCGTGCGTCGTCGATTGAGTCGGCAGTGTGTGAAGAGGTTTTGAGGCGTGGCTTCGTGATCAATCGAGCGGCAACTTCGAAAACGTCAGTCTTTATGAAGTCCTCTGATTGTTTTTCGAAGTCGAGCATCTTCTCGACTTCGCGTCGAAGATCTTTGTCGCTGCTGCAGGCTTGATCGAGGAACGCGGCGCGACGGTTGGGCTCGTGCTCGAGTGCGGCCTCGAAGAGTTCATCGACTTTTCGCCATCGGTCGGGGTTCATTCTCGGTTCCTTCGGAGATCATTCGGTAGAGCCATGCTTTCGAACGCTGCCACTCGCGGCGAACTGTTCGCGGCGAGATGTTGAGTACTTCCGCTGTTTCCTCGATGCTCAAACCGCCGAAGTAACGCAGTTCGACGATCTTGCCCTTCTGCGGATCAAGAGTCTCAAGCTGGCGAAGTGCTTCCTCGAGAGCAAGGAAGTACGGCGCCTGCTCTGCCGCGATCACGGCAACGTCATTCAGTGAAACCTGAATCGCGCCGCCGCCACGTTTGTCACGCGCATGAGCACGCGCGTGATCGATCAGGATGTGACGCATCACTTGCGCGCAGACGGCGAAGAAGTGCGCGCGATTTTGCCATTGAAATTCCTGCTGACCGACGATTTTGAGGTAAGCCTCGTTCACTAGCGCGGTTGCCTGCAACGTGTGACCGGCGCGTTCCTGATTCATCTGGCGCTGCGCGATGCGCCTTAGTTCCGAGTGTACGAGTGGGAACAATCTATCGAGCGCTGAGCGGTCGCCCTTACCCCAATCGGCAAGCAGTTGAGTGACTTCCTGCGGCGACAAGTCGGGCATCGCGAAATTCTGCCACAAAGAGGCACAAAAAGCACAAAACTGCGCGGTCTTGGTAAGTTCGTGGCGCGTGGTTCCGTGCCTGGGTCCCTTCTATTCTCTCGACTGTTTCCCTTTTTGTTTCTCTGCTGAATCCCGCCAACGGCAGTTGGCGGATCGTTTAGTCCTTTCTACAAACCCGGCCCCCAAAAAGCCGTTCGAATCCCGCCAACGGCAGTTGGCGGA
>JADMIO011121691.1_pt1 | contig 30017 bp, 32 predicted proteins | sample 8958161 | NCBI WGS metagenome assembly JADMIO01 (sample SAMN16585339, study PRJNA669376) | soil metagenome | isolation source: Crop rotation soil | place: USA: Cullars Rotation, Alabama | collected 2011 | reverse complement strand
CTTCAAGTCACGTGAATTCCAAGCTTCGGATCCCACTGTGCTGGAAAGATCTTGCCCTCGACACCACCGTCCTGGGCGGAAAGATTGTCTATCAGCGCTAGGACATTCTCGGCTAGGTGGCCTTGAAATGGCCTATCCAGCTCTGGAATGAGCTGGCCAGTTTGGCGCGGCCCGATTCGCTTTGGGCACGGGCGAACAGCTTGCTGATCTGCTCGCGCACGCCCTGGGAATCGGCCCAAAGCTGGCTGGCCTGGTCGCTGACCCGGTTCTGAACCGGCACCAGGATTTCGCGCTGGAAGCGTTTCGGCCCGAAAATGGCGATGGCCAGGGCGGCCAAGCCGGCCGTGCCCACCACGGCAAAGGCGGTCTTGGCGGCCGGGCTGGCGAAACGATTTTTTACACTGGTGCGGGCGGGCAGATTGTCATGTACGGCGGAGCGCAAAGCGCGGCGGCGGCGGGTAGTGGCCATGAAGCCTCTCCAAAAAGGGGTCTTTCCAGCAACGCGAACGGGCAGGATTGGTTCATTTCCGGGATATTTTTGCTCCCGGCATGGCAGATCACCGCAAAGCCCGCGTGATTTCGCAAGGCCCCCCTATTATATGTGGCCCCATGACCGTGGTGATCGATCATCTCAAAGCCCTGCGCCATCCCGAAAAGGCACACCGGCCGGACCAGGACATCCAGCGCAAGCCGGACTGGATCCGGGTCAAGGCGCCGGTCAGCCGGGAATACCAGGCCACCCGCGCGGTGGTGCGGGCGCACAATCTGAAAACCGTGTGCGAGGAAGCGGCCTGCCCCAATATTGGGGAGTGCTGGACCAAGGCGCACGCCACCATGATGATCATGGGCGACACCTGCACCCGGGCCTGCGCTTTCTGCAACGTCAAGACCGGCTTGCCCGGCGCGCTGGATGCGGCAGAGCCCGACAATGTGGCGGCGGCGGTCAAGCAATTGGGCCTCAAGCATGTGGTGATCACCTCGGTGGATCGCGACGATCTGGCCGATGGCGGCGCCGGTCACTTCGCCCGCGTGATCCGCGCCATCCATGTGGTCAGTCCGGGCACGTCCGTGGAAGTGCTGACCCCGGATTTCCTGCGCAAGGACGGGGCCATCGAAACGGTGATGGAAGCGGGACCGGACGTCTTCAATCACAATCTGGAAACCGTGCCGCGGCTTTACCTGACGGTGCGGCCGGGGGCGCGCTATTTCGCCAGCCTGCGCCTTTTGGAGCGGGCCAAGGAATTGCGTCCCCAAGGCTTCACCAAATCGGGGCTGATGGTGGGTTTGGGCGAAAGCCGGGAAGAGATCATGCAGGTGATGGATGATCTGCGCGCCGCCAGGGTGGATTTTCTCACCATCGGCCAGTATCTCCAGCCCACCAGGAAACATGCGGCGCTGGCGCGCTTCTGGACGCCGCAGGAATTCGCCAATCTGGAAAGCATTGCCCGCGCCAAGGGATTTTTGATGGTGTCGGCTTCGCCGCTGACCCGGTCCTCCTATCATGCCGACAGCGACTTCGCGCAGCTCAAGGCGGCGCGTGCCGGGGCGTGACTTCGCATAGCGAGTCTCGCATTGTGCCTTTCTCCGCCGAGCGGATGTACCACATCGTGGCGGATATCGAACATTATCCGCAGTTCCTGCCCTGGGTGACGGCGCTGCGAATCTTGTCGCGGGAAGAGAACGGATTGGTGGCGGAAATGGCGGTGGGCTTTGGTCCCTTCCGCGAACGCTATACCAGCCGGATCACCCTGGACCATGATGCCCGCACCATCGATGTGGTGGAGATCAAGGGCCCCTTCAAGCAGCTGGAAAATCATTGGCGCTTCACGCCGGAAGGCGAGGCCGCCTGCCGCATCGACTTTTCCATTGTCTTTGAATTTTCCAATCCGCTGTTGCAGGCGGCAGCTTCCCATGCCTTCGAAAAAGTGCTGATGAAGATGACCGACGCCTTTGTCGCACGCGCCGGCGAAAAAAGTGGCTGACGTCCGCGCCATCCTGTTCGATATTTTCGGCACGGTGGTGGACTGGCGCGGCAGTTTGATAGCCGCGCTGTCGGGCTGGGGCCGCGCCAAGGGATGCGAGGCCGACTGGGCCGGACTGGCGGATGCCTGGCGGGGCGCCCATCAACCCGCCTTCGCCAAAGTGCGCGCGGAAGGCTGGCGCGACCTGGACCGGATCAACCGCGATGCCCTGGCGGCGCTGGCGCCACGCTTCGGCCTGACACTGAATGATGCGGAGCTGGACCGGATCAACCGTTTCTGGCGCGCGCTCAATCCTTGGCCCGATGCCGTGCCGGCCCTGAGGCGCCTGGATTCACGCTATACGATAGGCCCGCTGTCCAATGGCAATGTCGGCCTGCTGGAAGATATGGCCAGGTTCGCAGAATTGCCCTGGACGGTAATTTTGGGCGCGGACCTGTTCGGGCATTACAAACCCGATCGCCAAGTGTATCTGGGCGCCTGCCGGCTCCTGAAGCTGGAGCCGGACGAAATCATGCTGGCGGCATCGCACAATTACGATCTGGCGGCGGCGCGCCAACTGGGGCTGAAGACTGCGTTCTTTCCCCGGACGACCGAGCATGGCCCAGGCCAGAGCGGCAATCTTGCGGCCGAGTCCGATTGGGACGTCATTGCCGCCGACATGCTGGATCTTGCCGCCCGAATGGGGACCTAGCCGATCAGGCCGCGCAGCATCGCCAGGGCTTCAGCCAGGGTCCTGCTGCGGATTTCTCCCCGCCCGATATCGCCCAGGCGCAATTCCTTCACCAGCGGCGCTTCACCGGCGCGCTGGACGGCGACATAGACCAGGCCCACAGGTTTTTCCGCCGAGCCGCCGCCGGGGCCGGCAATGCCGGTCACCGCCACCGCGAGATGGGCCAGGGAATGTTTCAGCGCACCGTCCACCATGGCGCGCACAACTGGATCGGACACCGCGCCATATTGGTGGATCAGGTCGCTGGGCACGCCCAGAAGATCTTCCTTGGCCTGATTGGAATAAGTGACAAAGCCCCGCTCCACCACCTGGGATGAACCGGGAATTTCCGTGAGCAGGGCGGCGATCAGCCCGCCGGTGCAGCTTTCGGCGGTGGCCAGCCGCAGGCCCTTGGCGCGCGCCGTATCCAGAAGCTGGTGTGCCTCAGCCAGGAACCCTTCACTGAACATCACAGCCAATGAAAGTAATGCACGATGAAGGCCAGCGCGCCTGCCATCAGGCCGGCCACGATATCGTCCATCATCACCGCCAGCCCGCCATGCAATTTGGTTTCCGCTAGATAGACCGGCCAGGGTTTCCAGATGTCGAACAGGCGGAACAGCGCGAAGGACAGGAAAAAGGCCGGCAGCGACAAGGGGGAGAAAGCCACAAAGGCGCAGGCCAGCCATTGACCCGCCAATTCATCAATCACGCATTCGGAAGGATCGGGATTGCCGGTCTCGCGCACATGCTCGGCACAGGCCAGGATGCCGATCACCAGCACGATGATGGAAGCGCCCAAAAGGCCCATGGCCCCACCGCCATAGATGCCGATCAGGATGGCCAGCGGCAAGGCCACGGCGCTCATGATGGTGCCCTGGGCTTGCGGGAAATAGCCGATGCCGAACACGGTGGAAACGATGGCGGAAGCGCGGGGTATCCTCATAGGCGCACCGTGGCCACCGCCTGCGCCGCCAGGCCTTCGCCGCGGCCGGCATAGCCCATGCCTTCGGTGGTGGTGGCCTTCACGCTGATTTTTTCCATCTCAAGATGCAGGATTTCCGCGATGCGGGCCCGCATGGCGTCGCGGTGGGGGCCGATTTTGGGCCGCTCGCAGATCAAGGTCACGTCGCAATGGCGGATGGCGCCGCCTTTTTCCGCCACCAGCCTGGCGGCATGGTCGAGAAACTTCCAACTGGGGGCGCCGCGCCAGCGTTCGTCGCTGGGCGGAAAATGCTGGCCGATATCGCCGGCGCCTATACAGCCCAGAATGGCGTCGGTAAGGGCGTGCAGGCCCGCATCGGCGTCGGAATGACCCAACAGTCCCCGGTCATGCGGCACCTTCACGCCGCAGAGCCAGACATGGTCGCCTTCGGTGAAGCGATGGGCGTCAAAGCCCATCGCCGTGACGTTTTCGCGGCCATCAGACAGAAACGTTTCCGCCAAGGCAAAATCCTTTTCCGTGGTCACTTTCAAATTCGTTTCGCCGCCCGCCACGGCTTCGATTTTCATGCCGGCCAGGGCCGCGATTTCCACATCGTCGGTCACGTCGCGGGCCGCATGGGCCCGGTGCGCCGCCAGGATATCGCCAAAGCGGAAGCCCTGGGGGGTCTGGGCGCGATAAAGCCCGTCACGGGGCACCGTGATCCAGTCTTCGCCCTGTTTGCGGCGCAACGTGTCGGCCACCGGCAGCATCGGCACCGCGCCGGCGGCACCCCGTTCCAGCGCCGCGATCACATTTTCGATCGTGGCGGGCGAAACCAGCGGCCGGGCGGCATCATGAATCAGGACAAAATCGGGGGCGGTTTTCTCCAGCGCTTCCAGCCCCAGCCGGACCGAATCCTGCCGCCGCGCACCCCCTGTCACGGGGGCGGGCGCGCCGGGCAGGGCGGCGGCATAAAGGGCTTCCTGTCCGGGGCCGATCACGGTCAGCACGGGCAGGGTCCCGAAGGCGGCGACACTGCGGGCCAGCATGGGGATGCCGTCCAAAGCTTCATATTGCTTGGGTTTGGCGCGGCCCGCGCGTTCGCCCTTTCCGGCAGCCACGATCAGTATGGCGGTACGGGACATGTCTGGTTCCACCCTGTCAGCCATGCCTAACACTTGACGTGCCGCACTGCGATATATCTTTGACGCAGGCAAAATTGCCTATAATGTGGCCAGTCAGAAATATTGCTTAAACAATAGGCATCAAATGGGTGAGGTTTTATCCAGATTTCGGTCGCCGGAAGCCGCGGCTTCCATCGCCAATGCCTTGCCCATGCCGATCCTGCTGCTGGGGTCCCAGCAGGAAATTACCTATGTGAACCCGGCCGCCGAACAATTCTTCGACACCGGCGCCGCCATCCTGCTCAAGCAGTTCATCAACGACCTGCTGCCTTTCGACAGTCCCCTTTTCCAGTTGATCAACCAGGCGCGGGAGCGCAATTCCTCCGCCGCCGAACGCAATGTCGATCTCTCCACCGCCCGGCATGGCGAGCGTATCGCCGACGTCACGGTGACGCCGTTGCCCGAGCCCGAAGGCACGCTGGTGATCACCTTGCAGGAACGCAGCCTGGCCCAGCGCATGGACCGCCAGATGATGTCGCGGGGGGCGGTGCGCTCCATGCACGGCATGGCGGCGGTGCTGGCGCACGAGATCAAGAATCCCCTGGCCGGCATCCGCGGCGCGGCCCAATTGATCGAGGAAACCCTGGCGCCGGAAGAACGCGAAATGACCCAACTGATCGTGGCGGAGTCCGACCGCATCCGCGGCCTGATCGACCGGATGGAAAGCTTCGGCGATACACGCCGTTTCCTGCGCCATCCGGTCAACATTCACGAAGTGCTGGATCGCGTGCGCAAGGTGGCGCAGTCCAGTTTTGCGCGCGGCATCACCATTGCCGAGCAATTCGATCCTTCCCTGCCGCCGGTGGCCGGCGACCGCGACCAGTTGATCCAGGTGTTCATGAATCTGGTGCGCAACGCCGCCGATGCCTTGCCCGACAGCGGCGGCGAAATCACCCTGACCACGGGCTATCGCCCCGGCGTCAAATTCGGTGCCCCGGTGGCGGGCGAGCGCTTGTCGCTGCCGCTGGAAGTCACGGTGCGGGACAATGGCTCGGGCGTGCCGACCGACCTGATGCCTTATATTTTCGATCCTTTCGTCACCACCAAGGTGCGCGGCTCCGGCCTGGGCCTGGCGCTGGTGGCCAAGATCATCGGCGACCATGGCGGCGTCATCGAATGCGACTCGGTGCCCCGCCGCACCATATTTCGCGTCCTGTTGCCGAAATCGGCGGGAGAACAAGCATGATCGGCAATGCCACCATCCTGATCGCCGATGACGACAGCGCCATCCGCACCGTGCTCAACCAGGCGCTGGGCCGCGCCGGCTATGATGTGCGCACCACCGGGACGGCGGCGGGCCTGTGGCGCTGGATCGCGGCGGGCGAGGGCAATCTGGTGATCACCGACGTGGTGCTTCCGGATGAAAGCGGCTTCGATCTGATCCCCCGGATCAAGCGCATCCGGCCCGACCTGCCCATTCTGGTGATGAGCGCCCAGAATACGCTTCTCACCGCCATCACCGCCGCCGAGCGCGGCGCTTTCGAATATCTGCCCAAGCCGTTCGATCTGAAGGAATTGACCAGCGTGGTCCAGCGGGCCCTTGCCAGCCCCGGCAACCGGCGCGATGCGGCCGCCGTCCCCGCCGGCGAGGACCGGCTGCCGCTGATCGGGCGCAGCCCGGCGATGCAGGAAATCTACCGCGTCATCGCCCGCCTGACCCAGACCGATCTCACCGTGATGATCATGGGGGAGAGTGGCACCGGCAAGGAGCTGGTGGCGCGAGCGCTCCACGATTACGGCAAGCGCCGCCACGGCAATTTCGTGGCCGTCAACATGGCGGCGATTCCCAAAGAACTGGTGGAAAGCGAATTGTTCGGCCATGAGCGCGGCGCTTTCACGGGCGCCACCAATCGCGGCATCGGGCGTTTCGAGCAGGCCGAGGGCGGCACCCTGTTCCTGGACGAGATCGGCGACATGCCGCTGGAAGCCCAGACCAGGCTGCTGCGCGTGCTGCAACAGGGCGAATACACCACGGTGGGCGGGCGCACCCCGATCAAGACCGATGTGCGCATCATCGCCGCCACCAACCGCGATCTGCGCCAGTTGATCACCCAGGGCTTGTTTCGCGAGGATCTCTATTACCGCCTGAATGTCGTGCCGCTGCGGCTGCCGCCCTTGCGCGAGCGGGTGGAGGATATTCCCGATCTGGTGCGCCATTTCCTGCGCAAGGCCGAGGATGAAGGCCTGCCGGCCAAGACCTTGGATGCCGAAAGCCTGGAAACGCTCAGGCGCCATCGCTGGCCGGGCAATGTGCGCGAACTGGAAAATCTGATCCGGCGGCTGGCGGTGCTGCATTCGGGCGATTCCATTCCCGCCTCGGCCATCCTGGCCGAATTGAAAGAGCCGGTCCGCGGCCCGGCCGAGGAGGGCGGGGAGAGCGAAAGTCTTTCGGGATCGGTGGAGCGCTATCTCACGCAATATTTCCTGGCCCAGGGTGAGCGGTTGCCGCCCGCCGGCGTCTATGACCGCGTGCTGGCGGAAGTGGAGCGGCCGCTGCTTTCCATCTGCCTGGCCGCAACCAAGGGCAATCAGATCCGCGCCGCCCAGTTGCTGGGTCTGAACCGCAATACCCTGCGCAAGAAGATCAAGGATCTGGGGCTGGAGGTTATTAAGGGGTTGAGAAGCGAGTAGCGGAGCTACTCGCTTCTCAACGGGCGAGCCGCGCTAGCGGCAGCGTAGCGCGCGGCGAAGCCCAGGGCGCGCAGCGGCGCGAGCCAGCGAAAGCGGCGAAGCGCCGCGAGCATAGGCGAAGCCCAGGGCGCGCAGCGGCGCGAGCCAGCGAAAGCGGCGAAGCGCCGCGAGCATAGGCGAAGCCCAGGGCGCGCAGCGGCGCGAGCATGGCGGTTTAAAAACGCCCTCTAACCGATTGGCGACAAAGGCTGGATTCCCGCTTTCGCGGGAATGACAGTGTTGCCGCAGGTAAAAACCTCTGATTTCCGCCCGTAACCCTGTTGCAAAATCGCATCGCAGCATTCTTGCAACACGCGGTGTTGTGGCTAAACTGTCGCAATACGCACTGTCTTAACCACGGACCGAACCTATCGGCATCTTGTCTGAGATACGCCACAGGCGCGCATGGATCCGGGCGGTTTCGACCCCGTCGCGGCTGGCGCTGGGCGTGGGACTGCTGGCGGTGGTCTCCTGTTCCGCCACCTACCTGATTCTTTCCGGCCTGACGCCTGTTGCTCCCAACCGCGCCGGGCTGGTGGCGCTGCTGCTGGTCAATCTGATCCTGGGACTGACGCTGGCGGCGCTGATCGCCTGGCGCCTGGTTCTGTTGTGGGCGGAGCGTAAATCCGGCCGCGCCGGGGCGCGCCTGCATGTGCGGCTGGTGACCTGGTTCAGCGCCATCGCCGTGGTGCCCGCCATTCTGGTGGCGATCTTCGCCTCGGTGACGCTCAATCTGGGTCTGGACACGATGTTCTCCGGTCAGGTCCAGGGCGCGCTCAGCAACGCAGTCAATGTCGCCCAGGTCTATGTCAAGGAACATGAGCGCAGCATCATCGGCGACGCCTATGACCTGGCGGGCAATCTGCAGCGCGATCCCACCCTGTTCGACGCCGACAAGCATGTCCGCATCCAGCAATTCAGCGACAAGCTTTATTCCCAGACCAAGGATCGCGGCCTGCAGGCCGCCTATATCGTGGGCGGCGACGGCAAGATCCTGATCAACACCAAACAGGCCTTTCTCAAGGATCCCAAACCGCCCAGCGCCGCCGATCTTGGCCAGGCGCGCGCCGGCTCGATCGTGGTGGATTTCGTCTCGGATACGGGCACCGTCACCGCCCTGATCCAGATGCAGACCCTCAACGACGCCTATCTGGAAGTGGTGCGCGTGGTCGATCCGCAGGTGACGGGCTATTACCGGCGCGCGCTCGCCGCCGTGTCGGAATATAACCGCCTCAACCAGAACCGGCTGGAAGTGCAACTGGTGTTCGCGGCGCTTTATGCCGTGGTGGCGCTGGTGATCCTGCTGGCCGCCATCTGGTCGGGCCTTTGGGCCGCCAACCGCCTGGTCAAACCCATTTCGGGCCTGATCAGTGCGGCCGAACGGGTTTCGGAAGGCGATCTCACCGCCCAGGTGAAAGTCGAGCGCGACGATGACGAGATCGGCACGCTGGGCCTGGCCTTCAACCGCATGACCCAGCAATTGGGCGCCCAGCGCAGCGACCTGATCGCGGCCAACAGCCAGATCGACGAACGCCGCCGCTTCACCGAAACCGTGCTGTCGGGCGTCAGTGCCGGGGTGATCGGCCTGGCCAATGACGGCACCATTACCATCGTCAACCGGGCCGCGGCGCGCCTGCTCAATTCCACCCCGGAAGAGATGGAAGGAAAACCCTATGCCGAAGCCGTGCCGGAACTGGCGGCGCTGATCCGCCGCGCGATTTCCGAGCCGGTGGGCCGGGCCGGCGGTGAAGTGGTGATCAAGCGCAGCGGTTCTTCGCGTTCGCTCAGCGTGCAGGTATCCAGCGAGCGCGGCGCCCATGGTTTCGTTGCCACCTTCGACGACATCACCGACCTGGTGTCGGCCCAGCGCACCGCCGCCTGGGCGGACGTGGCGCGCCGCATCGCACATGAAATCAAGAATCCGCTCACCCCCATCCAATTGTCGGCCGAACGGCTGAAGCGCAAATACAAGGATGAGATCACCACCGATCCCGACATTTTCCGCCAATGCGTGGACACGATCGTGCGCCAGGTGGGGGACATCGGCCGCATGGTGGACGAGTTCTCCTCCTTCGCGCGCATGCCGGCGCCGGTGATGGGACGCGAGAACGCCCAGGAGCTTTTGCAGCAGGCCGTTTTCCTGCAGCGGGTGGGCCATCCCGACATCGCTTTCGCCACCGCTTCGCCCAAGGAACCGGTGCATTTCGAAGGGGACGGGCGGCTGATCGCCCAGGCCCTCACCAATGTGCTGAAGAATGCGGGCGAGGGCATCGCCGCGCGCCATGCCAAGGGCGATGACGCGCCGGGCCGGATTCAGGTGTCGCTGGAGACCGCCAAAAATTCCGAGGGCGGCGCAAGCCTGGCCTTCCGCATCACCGACAATGGCGTTGGCCTGCCGCCGGAATCCCGCCACCGGCTCACCGAACCTTATGTCACCACCCGGGCCAAGGGCACCGGCCTGGGTTTGGCGATCGTGCGCAAAATCATGGAAGACCATGGGGGAGAAATCACCCTGGGCGATGCGAAGGGAGGGGAGGGCGCGGAAGTGACCCTGACATTCCCTCTCTCGCAGAGAAGCCTGAAGAAAAGAGGAAATGAAGATGAGCAAAAACGGGTCGCTGATCGCGTCTGAGATCCTGGTGGTGGACGACGAGGTGGATATCCGGGACCTGATTTCCGGCATCCTCACCGATGAGGGTTATGAAACCCGGATCGCCGGCGACAGCGAGTCCGCCTTGGCGGCGGTGCGCGCGCGCCGTCCCGCGCTGGTCATTCTCGACATCTGGCTGCAGGGCTCCAAGCTGGACGGCATCCAGGTGCTGGACGCGCTCAAGCGCGAGCAGCCGGATCTGCCCGTGGTGATGATCTCCGGCCATGGCACCATCGAAACCGCGGTCGCCTCGATCAAGAAAGGCGCCTATGATTTCGTGGAGAAGCCGTTCAAGGCCGACCGGCTGCTGCATGTGGTGGAGCGCGCTCTGGAAGCCGCCCGCCTCAAGCGCGAGGTCCAGGAACTGAAATTGAAGGCCGGCGACGAGGGCGAACTGGTGGGCCAGTCCTCCACCATCGCCCAGTTGCGTTCGCTGGTGGACAAGATCGCCCCGTCCAACAGCCGGGTGCTGATTTCCGGGCCGGCCGGGTCCGGCAAGGAAGTGGCGGCGCGGCTGATCCATGCCCGCTCGCGCCGGGCCGGCAACGCCTTTGTCGCCATCAATTGCGCCACCATGGCGCCCGACCGGATCGAGGCGGAATTGTTCGGCGTGGAGAGCGCCGAAGGCCCCCGCAAGATCGGGCTGTTCGAACTGGCGCATAACGGCACGCTCTATCTCGATGAAGTCTCGGACATGCCGCTGGAAACGCAAGGAAAGATCCTGCGGGTGCTGATCGACCAGACTTTCACCCGCATCGGCGGCACGGTGCGGGTGCAGGTGGATGCGCGCGTGATCTGCTCCACCACCCGCGATCTGCGCGCCGAAACCGAAGGCGGGCGTTTCCGCGAGGATCTTTATCACCGCCTCAATGTGGTGCCGGTGCGCATTCCCTCCCTGGCCGAGCGGCGCGACGACATTCCCGCCCTGATCGGCCATTTCATGAAACGGCTTTCGGCGGCCGGCGGCCTGCCCATGCGCACGATCGGCGAGGACGCCATGGCCGTGCTGCAGGCCCATAGCTGGCCCGGCAATGTCCGCCAGTTGCGCAACATGGTGGAACGGCTGCTGATCCTGGCCAGCGACGACGTCACCGAGGCGGTCACCGCCGATCTGCTTCCCACCGAGATGGGCCATGAAGGCGGCTGGAACGGCGGCAAGGGCGGCGATCTGGTGATCTCGCTGCCGCTGCGCGAAGCGCGCGAGATTTTCGAGCGCGATTATCTGATGGCCCAGATCAACCGCTTCGGCGGCAATATTTCGCGCACCGCGGCCTTTATCGGCATGGAACGCTCGGCCCTGCACCGCAAGCTGAAATCGCTGGGGGTGGGATCGTCGCAGAGCTTCAATGCCTGAATTGCGCAAATGGAACGCGACCCGCGCCCCGGCCGGGCGCATCGCCTATGTCAATGGCCGCTATCTGCCGCACGGCCAGGCGTGCGTGCATATCGAGGATCGTGGGTTGCAGCTGGGCGATTCCATCTATGAAGTGACCAATGTCCTTTCCGGCCGGCTGGTGGACGAAGAAGCCCATCTCGACCGGCTGGAACGCTCCTTGCGGGAAATCGGCATGGAGATGCCGATCAGCCGCGCCGCGCTCAAGCTAGTGATGCGCGAAATGATCCTGCGCAACCGAATCCGCGATGGACTGCTCTATTTCCAGGTGACGCGCGGCGCGGCCAGGCGCGATCATGTTCCGCCCGGAGGCGGCTTGCGTCCCGCCCTGATCATGACCGTGCGCAGCCAGGACATGGATGCGTTGAAGGCCCGCATGGAAAAAGGCGTGGCGGTATCCACCGAGCCCGACGAACGCTGGGCCCGCCGCGATATCAAGACGGTACAGTTGCTGCCCAATCTGCTGGCCAAGACCGCCGCCAAGAAAAAAGGCGCCTTCGAGGCCTGGCTGGTGGATCAGGAGGGCTATGTCAGCGAGGGCGCCGCCACCAACGCCTGGATCGTGGATCAAAATGGGGACGTGGTGACGCGCGACCTGTCGCGGGCCATCCTGCCGGGCGTCACACGGCGCATCATCCTGGAAGCCATGGCCGATGCCGGGGTGGCGGTGCGGGAGCGCAAATTCACCGTCCAGGAAGCGCTGGCGGCCAAGGAGGCGTTCCTCTCTTCCGCCACCGGCGCGGCGGTGCCGGTGGTGATGATCGACGGCGTAAGGATTGGCGACGGCACGCCCGGGCCGCTGACCCGCCGCATTCATGAGCTTTATGCGCGCAAAGCAGGCATAAAAAGCTAGTTTTTCACCGGTCTTTTCTCTTTCGCAATTGCAGCAATGGGCTATGCTGTCACCAGCCGCGAGCTTCCCCGCACGGCGCAAAAACAGAATGGGCCAACCCATGAGCGAAAAACAACAGAACCTGCAGGACACGTTTCTCAACGCCGTCCGCAAGAGCAAGGCCTCCGTCACCATCTTCCTGGTCAATGGCGTCAAACTCCAGGGCAACATCACCTGGTTCGACAATTTCTGCGTGCTGCTGCGCCGCGACGGCCAGGCCCAGCTTGTCTACAAGCACGCCATCTCCACGGTAATGCCGCTGGGACCGATCCAGCTTCAGGAAGAAGCCGCGCACGAATCCGCCTGATCCCATTGGGCACCGGCGCATTTGTCATTCATGTCGAAGCCAAGTCGCGGCCGGAGAAAATCCCCCGTGACGCGGATGAGCGCCTGGCCGAGGCTGTGGGCCTCACGGCCGCCATCGGCATGCCGGTGATCCGGGCGCTGGTGGCGCCTTTGGCGCGGCCGGTCCCCGCCACCCTGCTGGGTTCGGGCAAGGTGGCCGAGATCGGCATCCTGGCCAGGGATGCCGCGCCCGAAATCATCATCGTCAATGCCCAACTGACGCCGGTGCAGCAGCGCAATTTGGAAAAGGCCTGGGAGGCCAAGGTGCTGGACCGCACCGCGCTGATTCTGGAGATTTTCGGCCAGCGCGCCGCCACAAGGGAAGGGCGGCTGCAGGTGGAGCTGGCGCATTTGACCTGGCAGCGCTCCCGCCTGGTGAGAAGCTGGACCCATCTGGAGCGCCAGCGCGGCGGCTTCGGCTTTCTGGGCGGTCCGGGCGAAACCCAGATCGAAAGCGACCGGCGCCTGATCGGCGAGCGCATCGTCAAGATCAAGAAGGAGCTGGAAGGCGTCAAACGCACTCGCGCCCTGGGGCGCCAGGCCCGCCGCAAGGTGCCGTACCCGGTGATCGCCCTGGTGGGCTATACCAATGCCGGCAAGTCCACCCTGTTCAACCGGCTGACGGATGCTGAGGTGGTTGCGAGGGATCAGTTGTTCGCCACCCTGGATCCCACCATGCGGGGGCTCAAATTGCCGGGCGGGACCCGCGCAATCCTCTCCGACACGGTGGGCTTCATCGCCGACCTGCCCACCGAACTGGTGGCGGCTTTCCGCGCCACCCTGGAAGAAGTGCTGGAAGCCGACCTGATCGCCCATATCCGCGACGCCGCCCATGACGAATCCGAGGCGCAGAAAGCCGATGTGCTCAAAGTGCTGGCCGAACTGGGGGTGGAGGAGGACCGCCCCCTGATCGAGGTGCTCAACAAGATCGACCTGCTGCCCGGGGAGGCGCGCGACGGGCTGCTGGACGGCAATCGGCGTGGCAAAAGCGCGGTGGCGGTTTCGGCGCTGACCGGAGCGGGGATCGGTACCCTGCTGGAGCGGTTCGAAGCCCGCATGACGCATGACAACATTGGGCTCAGCCTGACCTTGGAGGCCAGTGATGGTGCCGGATTGGCCTGGGTTTACCGCCATGCCCAGGTCGCAGGGCGGCAGGAAAAGGCGGGAAAGATCGTTTTGAAGCTGAGGATTGATCCACAGCAAGCCGGACGCATCCAGAGCCGCTTTCCAGGAAAAACCAAGCTGGATCAGGACTCTGTAAAACGATCCTGATGTGAATCCTTAAGGGGGAGGGCTGTGGAGGAGGGGGGATCAGAGCCCTTTGCTCTTGGCCAGAAGCCACAGCGCTTCCATCTCCTCCAGGCTGGCGGCTTTGGCGTCGCGGCCCTGGGCCCGAAGCTCTTCCTCGATGAACTTGAAGCGGCGGGTGAATTTGGCATTGGCGGCCCGCAGGGCCGCTTCCGGGTCCACTTTCAGGTGCCGGGCCAGATTGGCCATCACGAACAGAAGATCGCCGATCTCTTCCTGGCGCTTGGCCTGGTCCAGCCCGGCTTCCACCACTTCGCGGGCTTCCTCGGCGATCTTCTCCACCACCTTGTCGGCATCGTCCCAGTCAAAGCCGATGCTGGAGGCCCGGCGTTGAAGCTTTTCAGCCCGTAACAGGGCGGGCAGGGCCAAGGGAACATCATCCAGGATCGAGGTCTGGGCCTTTTGCGCTCTCTCCTGGGCCTTGAGCGCTTCCCAGGCCAGTTTCTGGCCATGGGGGTCGGCGGCGGCCTCGGCATCGCCAAAGACATGGGGATGGCGGCGAATCATCTTGGCCGTCACCGCCTGGACCACATCGCCAAAGGCGAACAGGCCTTGTTCCTCGGCCATCCGGGCATGAAACACCACCTGGAACAGCAGATCGCCCAGTTCATCCGGCAGGGATTTGAAATCCTCTTCCTCGATGCTGGCGGCGACTTCGTAGGCTTCTTCCACCGTATAGGGCGCAATGGTGGCGAAGGTCTGTTCCCGGTCCCAGGGGCAGCCGCCGGTTGCGCGCAGGCGGCGCATGATCTCCAGCAGGACCGCGATGTCGGAGGAAGCTTGCAGGGGCGGATTCGGCATGGGCCATTGGAAGGGGCCGGGCCGCCCGCCGCAAGGCGGCATTCCGGCCTGCCGGCTTATTTTCGTATAAGTAATATTATGTCAAATATTGGGGCGATTTTATATATGGCAACGCTAATGAGGTGGAATCAGGCCGACGGGCCCATACCTGCGCCCCAGTGACCGACGTCATGATGGACGCCGGGGCTAAGGTGCTCTGGGCTTCTGGTATAACGGGTGGTCAGGTGGGAGCGGATCGTCTAGTGGCCGCTGACATATTTCGCGCCATGTATCCATTGTGCCCGTCACCGACAGAAGCCCCGGCTTTCCTCGAAAAACCATAAGAAGTCCTGCCAGAGAGCCAGATAGGATTTCACAACGTCGGCCAAATTTTTCCAGATCGGCTTGGAAAAGCTCTGGGGTATTTTCATCCCACGCCCAATAATTCGGCTTTTTGAGCATGGGGCGTGCCAAGCGCATACCACCTGTTTCCAAGTTTTCGTATACGCCGAAGGCCACGGTCCAATGGATGATTTCGTTTCTTCTATCGTCCAAACGTGCGGACTCTAGAAGAAGGGAGGCCCAATATCCTGTATATTTTACGCCAACCTTTTGTTTTTTCAGATCATCAAGGATCGTCCGGCGGGATCGAGCGGCGCTGATTTTGAAGAAGATAGCTCCAGCGGTGCTTTCTTCTATCGAACCAAAGAACGCGAAACATGCACATAAATGCTGTTCTAAAGTGCTATAGCTGTTAATCGCTTCTGCACGAGCGACCATAAATGGGGTAATTTCATCGTGTAGATTGTCAGCCATGCCGAAGCCCACAAACGAAGATGAAGTCCTACGGCGATTGATAAAACCCCGCCCAAGCCCTTCACGCCTAAAAAACAAGGAAAAGAGGGCGCAGAAAAATCCTCCGCGCCCCAAAGGAAAAAATGATACTAGAAGGTCGCTACGCGTTCTCGCAGCCATTCGACTGCCGGGCTGGGGATCCGCCGGAATTGCCCACGCATGGTAGTTTCCAGCACTACCAATCCGTCATCGTCATCAATTGCGCCTATGCTAAACAGCCGCTCGATAATTTGCGTGGCGGTCAACGGGCTTTCGACGATCCAATGAGAGAATAGCGGTTTACACCAATCTGTAGCGGTCTGAAGCGCCGCACCAATTCGTTTGTACGCTTCATTACTTTCATTGCCGCGAAGATCATAACTTACGACGTACCAAGCCATACGGTGAACTCCTAAAATGGAGCGACTCCAGGCTTGAATGTTTCGCGAATCCGAATAGGATTCTTCCTACAAACTGCATCCGGGGCCTCCATCGCTCTGGGTTGCAAAAGGCCGGATCGTCTCACCGATTCGGCCTTCACATTTTACGGCGGATCACAACGGGAAATGGAGTCCCTGTTCTCTTTCCGTGCCGCTTGTCCACATGTTTAGTAGGGCCACCTTTCTTGCCTCAAAAAGGACGGCGGAAAGGCGTGACCTCATAGCCTGGCTTTGCGCCAGCGGGTAAAACCCATTGCTTGCTGCCTGATCGCTTTGCACCGCGGATAAAATCAGACGCCAACTTCCTGACGGTCTGGTGGCTTCGCGACAAAGCGCCCCCACCAACAAAGGACGGCGAAGAGCAGTCAGTTGTCCGCGCAACGAAAAAGCCCGCCTGGCGACCAGGCGGGCCTGTTTCAAATTCGGCAGGACCGGATTAGGGCGTGGTCGAAGTGATGCCGCCGCCGCCGCCGGGCTGGTTGTTGGAGGCGCCGCCGCCACCGCCGCCGCCGCCACCCGTCATGGCCAGGATCATGCCGGCGAACGCGACGCCGCCAATGATGGTCATGACCTGCGGCCCGGTCTGGGCCTGATGGATACCGGCCGGCTTGCCGGGCGCAAGATCGCCTGATGCGGCGAACGCGCTCGAACTGACCAGAGCGACCGCCATTAGCGCGGCACAGATATTGCGCATTGAAACTCCCCCTTCATCGTTATTTGCGGTCAAGATACCGCAATTGCTTGAGATAACAAGGCCTTGCCCTGGAAATCGGGCAAACATTCCTAAGGCCTTGAAAAAACGGCCCTTCCGAAGGCTGCGCCCCCTTGGGGGATCACAAGCGCCAGGAAAATTGGGCCGGCCGGTATTGGCCAGAATCCGGTGAAAATGGGATAACCGGCCCGGCCCAAGGATTCAAGCCCCATGCGTCTTTCCAGCAAATTTCACGACGCCGCCAACGGGTGCTTCACCGGCCGGCCCGCGCGAACATAAGACCGAGCCAGCCCCAGATGCGCGAACTCCCCATCCGCCAGGCGGTGGAAGCTTTCCCCGGCAAGAAACTCGCCGTGATCGGCGATGTGATGCTGGATGTTTTCGAATATGGCCATGTTTCGCGCCTGTCGCCGGAAGCGCCGGTGCCGGTGGTGCGCATGGAATCGCGCCTGTCGGTGCCGGGCGGCGCGGCGAATTCGGCCCGCAACGCGCGCGCCTGCGGCGCCGCGGTGATCCTGTTCGGCGTGATCGGCAATGATGCGGCGGGACGCGAGGTACTGGCGCTGCTGGAACGCGACGGCATCGAAACCGGCGGCGTGTTCGGCGATCCGGATCGTCCGACCACGGAGAAAAAACGCATTGTGGGCCCGGACGGCCATATGCTGCGGGTGGATTATGAAAAGACTGAGGCTTTGCGGCCGGAACTGACGCAAGCCATCTGGGACGGTTTTGCCGCCGCCCTGCCCGGCTGCGCCGCCGTGGTGATCGCCGATTATGCCAAAGGCGTGATGTCGCCGGGCCTGGCCAAGCGGATCGTGGAGGCCGCCGCCGCCGCCGGCATTCCGGTGGTGGTGGACACCAAGCCCGTCAATGCGGGCTTTTACAGGAATATTTCCGCCGTCACGCCCAACGCCCAGGAAGCGCGCGAAATGGCCGGGCTGGAGGATCTGGACGCGGCGGGCGCTGCCCTGGCAGGCCTGTTCGGCGCGCCGGTGATCGTGACGCGGGGCGCGGAGGGGATGTCGCTTTATTCCGGTGCCGCGCCGCTGCATGTGCCGGCCCGCCCGGTTGAGGTGGTGGATGTTTCCGGCGCCGGCGACACCGCCACGGTGGGCGTGGCGCTGGGCCTGGCGGCCGGACTTGGCCTGGCCGATGCCATGGGGCTGGCCAACCTTATGGCGGCCCTGGCGGTGGCCAAGAAAGGCACCGCCATGGTGACGGCCGAAGAATTGCTGCAGGCATGAGCGCGAAACTGCTTTCCCCGGACCAGGCGGCGGCGCAAATCGCCAGATGGCGCCGTGACGGCAAAAAGACGGTGGCGGTGAGCGGCAGCTTCGACATCCTGCACCAGGGACATATGAACCTCCTTTCGGAAGCGCGCGCCGGCGGCGATGCGCTGCTGGTGCTGCTCAACAGCGATGCCTCGGTGCGGGCCTATAAGGGCCCCGGCCGGCCCCTCGCCGCGCAAGAGACACGCGCCGCGCAATTGGCCGCGCTGCCCATGGTGGATGCGGTGGTGCTGTTTGACGAGGTCGTGCCGCTGGGCCTGCTGGAAAAACTCAAGCCCGACATTCTGGCCAATGGTCCGGATTACGGCCCCGACTGCATCGAGCGTCCCGTGGTGGAATCCTGGGGCGGCCGCATCCTGATGACTTCGCCGCGAACCGGCGCAAATTCCACCTCCGCCATCGCCCAGCGTCTGGGCGTGGCGCCCAATCCCCGCGCCGTCCTGCTGGATCGCGACGGCACCCTGGTGGAAGATCCCGGTTATCTGTCGCGCCCGGAACAATTGGTTTGGAAAGAAGGCGCCGCCGACGCCCTCAAGCGGCTTTCCGAGGCGGGCTTTCTGCTGATCGTGATCACCAACCAGTCCGGCATCGGGCGCGGGCTGTTTTCAAAGACTGACATGGAACAGGTCCATCAACGCCTCCAGGGCGATCTGGCAAAGGCCGGCGTGACGCTCAAGGCCATTTATCATTGTCCGCACCGGCCCGAAGAAGCTTGCGCCTGCCGCAAGCCCGGCACCGGCCTGTTGCTGCAGGCGGGAAGTGAGCACGGCCTGGACCTCAGCAAGAGCTGGATGGTGGGCGACAAATGTTCGGATATCGAAGCGGGGCGGATGGCCAACATGCGCACCGCCCTGGTCTATAGCAAGGCGTCCTGCCGGCCCGCGCCGCATGTCATTGCGCCCACCTTGACGGCGGCGGCCGAGGCGATCCTGTCGGAAAGTAACGTCTAGCGGGCGCCCGGCGGTCGCGGGGCGGGTTGCGCCAGCGGCGCGTAAGGATCATAGGCCACCGTGCCGATGGTCTGGGGCGGGTTGGCGCCGGCATCATAAGTGCTTCCCGGCTCGCCGGCATAGGAATCCCAGTTGGGATTGCCCGAGGATTTGACCACGAAAGCGCCATACGGCACCCAGAGCGGCGTGAAAACCAGCAGGATAAGCGCCGTCAGGACAAGACCGGACTTCATAATTTTCTCCGCCAATGCGAGGGCGGCCAACATGGCACGGCCCCGTCGCCTTGCCAACCGTCAGCGCGGATAGCCCGGCGCGCCCGGATTGGCCGGCGGATACCAGAGATAGGAATGAAGGATATATTTGGCGCGGTCGCGCGGCGGGCGCCCGGCATGGGGATAATTCCACAAGGGCGGAAACACCACCAGCCGACCGGGCGCGGGCGCCACGCTGACCTCCAGATTGGGAAAAACCGTTTCGCCGCCGCCGGGATCGTTGAGATAAAGGATGGCGGTGATGAAGCGGCGCGCGTCGCCGTCATCCATCACATCGACATGGGCAGGAAAGGAATCGCGGCCGTCCGGCATGTAACGCTTCATGCGGATTTCCTCGGCCAGCGGCTTTTCCGGCCAATAGGAGCCGATGGACAGTGCCTGCCAGTAATGGCGCAGGCAGTTCATCATGATCTGCGCGATCTGGGCTTCCACCTCGGGCCAGTGGCGGCTGACGCTGAGCTGGACGAAGCTGTAGGACCCTTCCGCCTGCTTGCGTTCATGCAGCGACGAGGACGCCTCGAACCGCTCGATCAGCGTCTGGCATTGCTCCGGGGACAGCGTTTTTTCATACGCCCGGATATAATCCGACAACAATTTTGCCACGCGGCCAAATCCCGATAACGATTGTGTGAAGCTAACGCAGGATCAGCCTTAAGGCGAGTTGGCCGGTTTCTTGGTGACCACGAAATCCTTCAGCCTTTCGGAGGCAGGCAGGAATTTCGGCTCCAGTTCCAGCGTCTTCTGATAGTCGAAATAGGCTTCCTTGAGCTTTCCGCTCAACTGCTCGGCCACGGCGCGGTTGTAATAACCGGCAAAGGCATAGGTGGGTCCCAGCTGGATGCCGTGATTCACATCCACCATCGCCTGGTCATAATCGCGTTTGAGGATGAAGGCGCCTGCCCGGTCGACATAGGCGTCGGCCAGGTCCGGCATGATGCCGATGCCGGTATTATAGTCGTTCATGGCGTCATCGACCCGGCCCAGCGCGATCTTCAGCGCCCCCCGGTTCACGAAAGTGCCGGCGCGGTCATGCGGGCTGAGGGCTTCATTTTCCAGGGCCGAACTGCAGGTCTTGATCCCGGTCACCGTATCGACCCCGGACTTGGCCATCAGGAAACAGTCATGGGCGAGCTGGTTGCCCACCACCATGATCACGGCATTGGCGGGCAGGCTCAGGCCCAGAAGCGCGGCGCAGATGGCGGGCAGAATGAGGGTGGCTTTCATCCCGGTCTCCTTTGCAAGAACCAGTGCTTCCCCGAAGTTTACATCGCTTTCGCCTTTTCACAAAGGCGGCAAATCCCGCCCTATGAAAAATTCAGGGTCATGCCGTCATGGGCCGGTTCCACGCCCGGCGGCAATTGCCGCTTCAGCGTCTCATAATCCATGTCCACATGCATGTTGGTGAGGATGGCGCGCCGGGGCCGGACCCGCTCGATCCATTCCAGGGTGCGGCCCAGATGGGCATGGCTGGGATGGGGCGTGTGGCGCAAGGCATCCACGATCCAGCATTCCACGCCTTCCAGCGCGGCGAAGGCCGCCTCATCCAGCGCATCGGCGTCGGGCGAATAAGCCAGGGCGCCGAAGCGGAAGCCCAGGGACCGGATGCGGCCATGGCCCTGGCCGAACGCGCGTACCGTCACATCGCCGCCGGGGCCGGCAATCGCGAAAGGCGCGAAGGGTTCGGCAATTTCATGGCCGTCGAGAATGGCGGGATAATCGCTCCCTTCGGCCTGCACGAAGCAATAGCCGAATTTGCGCATTACGCCCGCCATGGTGGCGCGGTCGGTCCAGACGCCGATGTTCCGGCGCATGTTGAGGACCAGCACTCGCAAATCGTCCATCCCGTGCAACTGGTCGGCATGGTCATGGGTGATCAGGACACCATCCAGCCGTCCGATGCGGGCCGCCAAAAGTTGCCGCCGCATGTCGGGCGACGTGTCCACCAGCACGCGGGTTTCGCCGCTGGAAGATATATGCCGCACCAGCAAGGAGCAGCGGCTGCGGCGGTTCCTGGGATTGGCGGGATCGCAGGCGCCCCAATAACCGGCTTCGTCCTCGCCGCCCAGACGCGGCACGCCGCCGGAAGAGCCGCAGCCCAGGATACGCGCCTCAAGCATGGGGAGGCGTGATCTTGGTGAACAGCCGGAAGAAATTCTGCGTGGTGGCGGCGGCAAGCTGGGCTTCGCTGACGCCTTTTAGTTCCGCCAGCATCCGGGCGGTATGGACCACAAAGGCCGGCTCATTGGTCTTGCCCCGGTGCGGCAGCGGCGCCAGGAAAGGCGCATCGGTTTCCACCAGCAGCCGGTCCAGCGGCACGGATTTGAGCACATCGCGCAGCGCCGCCGAATTCTTGAAAGTGGCGATACCGGAAACCGAAATATAAAAGCCCAGCGCCAGGGCCGCATCCGCCAATTTCTGCGTGCCGGTGAAACAATGGATCAGGCCCCTGAAGGCGCCGCCGGCCACTTCGTCCCGCAGCACGCTGATCGTGTCGTCATCGGCGTCGCGGCTATGGACGATCAGAGGCAAACCGCTCTGGCGCGCCGCCGCGATATGCGCGCGGAAATTCGCGATCTGGGCGGCACGCGGCGAATGCTCATAGTAATAATCCAGCCCGGTTTCGCCGATGCCCGCCACTTTGGGATGATGCGTCTCCGCCAGCAGCAAGGCGGGATCGCAAACCAGTTCATTTTGCGCTTCATGCGGATGCACGCCCACACTGCACCAGACATCGGGGAATCTTTCGGCCACGGCCAACACGCCGGGAAAGCGGGCCAGTTCCGTGCCGATGCTGAGACAGACGCCCACACCTGCGGCACGGGCACGGGCCACCACGCCCTCGACATCGCCGGCATAGTCCGGGAAATCCAGATGGCAATGGCTGTCCACCAGCATCAGATTTGTCCCGCCCGGCGCATGGTGCGCGAAAGATCGCGCGCGGCGCTGAGCAAAGTCTGGCGCGGCTCCAGGTTGAGCCCATCGGCGCGGGAAAAAGCGTCGGAAAGCCGCCCCAGCGCCGCGGTCCAGCGCTCCAGCCCCGGTGCGCCTTGATGGGCGCGGGCGCGAATGCGGGCGGCCAGGGCCCCCGTTAAAAAGCCGCCGAACCGTTCCACCCCGTCGCTGACCCGGTAGAGCCGGTCGCCCAGCGCCAGCAACGCCGGCAGATCGGGCGCGGCGGCATGTTCAATCAGCTTTTCGGCCTCAGCCGCCAGTTCGCGCCCCTCGCCGCCGGCCAATTGCAGCGCCGCGCCGATGGAGCCGCCGGACAATTGCGCCAATTGACGGCGTTCGCCGGAATCCATTCCCGGAAGCAATTCCTCCAGCGCTTTTGCCAGCGCCGTTTCATCCAAAACCCGCAGATTCAGGCGCTGGCAGCGCGAGCGGATGGTGGGCAGCAACCGCCCCGGCACGTTGGAGAGCAGCAGCAGCATGGCGCGGCTGGGCGGTTCTTCCAGCAATTTGAGCAGCGCGTTGGCGGCATTGTCGTTCATGTCGTCGGCGGTATCGACAATCGCCACGCGCCAGCCGCCTGCCCCCGAGGTCATGCCGAAGAATCCCGCCAGCTTGCGGATTTCCTCCACTCCCAACACCGTCATCAGCTTGCCGGTGTTGGGATTAAGGCCCCGCTGCAGCAACAGCAATCCCGGATGGGCCCCCGCCGCCACTTGCAGGCTGGTGGGATCCTTGGCGGGGACCGACAAATCCTCCGCGCCGCCATCCTTGGCGCCATGGGCCAGCAGATAGCGCGCGATGCGATAAGCCAGTGTCGCCTTGCCCACGCCCGGCGGGCCGCAGAGCAGCCAACCCTGGGGCGGGCGGCCGCCGCGAATGGCGCGGGACGCGATGGTCAGCGCCTGGTCCTGCCCCACCAGCATGGTGCTGTGGCGCGGATGGGGAAATTCCGATTCTGCTGGCTCGCTTTTGCGCTTGGCCATGGCCGCTTATATCTCGAAACGGCGCGAGACGGCGGCCCAGATCGCCTGGCTCACCGCGTCCGGCTCCTCAGCCGCGTCAATCACTTTGCAGCGGCCCGGTTCGCGCCGCGCGATGTCGAGAAAAGACTGGCGCAGTCTTTCATGGAAATCGCGGTCGAAGTCCTCGAACCGCGATTCCGCCGCGCCCCGGGCGGCGGCGCGCGCCAGGCCGGTCTCCACCTCCAGGTCGAGCAGCAAGGTGAGATCGGGCTTGAAATCATCCAGCACCACCGAATCGATCCGGCGGATGGTTTCGCGGGCCAGCCCCCTGCCCCCCCCCTGATAGGCGAAGCTGGAGTCGGTAAAACGGTCTGAAATCACCCATGTGCCCGCCAACAAGGCGGGCCCGATCGTGTGCTTCACATGGTCGGCGCGGGCGGCATAGACCAGCAATGTTTCCGTCAGCGGGTCCCAGCGGCCCGGCGCGCCATTGACCAGCAGGCCGCGGATTTCCTCGGCGCCGGGCGAACCTCCCGGCTCCCGCGTGACCAGGGTTTTTATGCCCTTGGCCTCGAGCGCCGCTGCCAGGCGCCGGCTTTGCGTGGATTTGCCGGCGCCTTCACCGCCTTCCAGAGTGATGAACTTCCCCGTCAAATTTTTTGCCGGATCATGTCGATCAGGCGCCGGAAGATGTTGACGCGTGAAACGGGTTGGGCGGCATAGGCCGGCAAAGTCATGGTGGGAAATTCCGGCGCGGTGATGATGACGGTGCCGACGCGCTGGCCCGCCTTGATGGGGGCCGCCAGGCCCGGATCGGCTTTCACCATGGTCTTGAGGCCGGCATGGGAATCCACCTGCATGGTCACCGTCAGCGGCTTCTGCACGGTGACGGGGACAAAGGGCTGGGCCCCGCCCTGGACCGGAGCCTGGCCAATGATCTGGCCGGCCGAGACGATGGGATAGGAGCGGAATTCACGGAACGCCATCTCCATCACCCGGCTGGCTTCCTCCGCCCGGCGAATGTTGGGAAAATAATCATTGTGATATTGCGGATAGCGCAGGCCATTGAGCACCAGGATCAGGCGCTGGTTGCCGCGCTTGGCGGAGATGGTGATGCCGTAACCGGCCTCATCGGTATGGCCGGTCTTGAGCCCGTCCGCGCCCGGCAAGGTGGAGATCACCAGGTCGCGATTGGGCTGGGTGATGTTGTGCCAGGTAAAACTTTTCTCGCTGAAATAATGATAATATTGCGGATAGACATTGATGATGTGGCGGGACAATTTCGCCAGATCCAGCGCGCTCATTTCCTGCCCGGGAGGATCGGGCAAGCCGTCGGGATTGACGAAATGCGACTGGGCCAAGCCCAGTTGCCTGGCCCGCGCATTCATCATGCCCACAAAACCTTCCACCGAGCCGCCCAGGCTTTCGGCCACCACCACGCAGGCGTCATTGCCGGACTGGGTGATGATGCCCCGGATCAGGTCTTCCACCGAGATGCGCGAACCCAGTTCAACGAACATTTTCGAACCCTGGGTGCGCCAGGCCCGTTCCGAGACGGGCAGCGTGTCGGTGAGTTTCAACCGCTTGTCGGCCAGGCGCTGGAACAGCAATTCCAGGGTCATCAATTTCGACATCGAGGCGGGCGGCATCGGCGTCAGGCCGTCTTTCTGCCACAGGATCTGGCCGGTGCCGGCATCCATCAAAAGCGCGTGTTCGGCGCTGGTGTCGATGACCGCAAAAGCGGGCGAAGCCGCCAAGGCCAGTATGGGGATCAGAAAAAGAAAAATGCGGCGCATATCGGCTCCGTTGCTGTTGCAGGCGAATCTTATTGATCGACGATGATCTTGGCATCGCCGGTGCCCACGCCGTTCATCCGCGACAGGGCCGCATCGGCATCCTGAACCGAATTCAGTGGGCCGGTGCGAACTCTATAAAGCGTCTGGCCAGCGCGTTGAAGAGTGGAAATACGCACTTCAGGCCCCACGCTGCGGGCCAGGCGCTGGGCATTCTCCAGCTTGGAGAAGGCGCCCAGCTGGACATAAAGATGGGTAATGGGCGGGACCGGAACTTCCTCCACTTTGCCGGTGGGCTGTATGGAGGCGACCATGGCAGGCGTTTCGGGCACCGGTGCGGGCAAGGGCACGACCTGGATGGGCGGCGCGACCGGCGCGCCGGGCAGGATATTGAGGCCGGCGCTATCCACTTCTCCCGCGGGGACGGCGGGCAGCGCGTTGGCGATTTCGGGCGGGGTTTCCGGCGGCGGCGGGCCGCCGCCGCCCAGATCGGCGCGGCCCAGATAGGTGACACGCACCCGCGCCGTGCCGTTTTGCACCACGTCCAGAAGTTCCGCCGCCTTGCGGGAGAGATCGATGATGCGGCCCCGGGCGTAAGGTCCGCGGTCATTGACCCGCACGATCAGGGATTTGCCATTGTCCAGATTGGTCACCCGCACATTGACCGGCAGGGGCAAGGTGCGATGGGCGGCGGTAAGCTGGTTGCCGTCATAGAGTTCGCCATTGGCGGTGTATTTGCCGTAGAAGTCCGGCCCATACCAGGAGGCGATCCCGGTCTCGTCATAATCGGGCTGTTCGCGGGGGTAATACCAGATATTGTCGATCTGGTAGGGGTTTCCAACCTTATAGACTCCGGCGTTGGGCGGTACCTGCACGGCATGGTCTTCCCGCTGCGGTGGCGGGCGCGATGTGGCACAGCCCGCCAGCAGCAGCGCCAGGCCGCCTGCGGCCAGGGCGCGGGAAAGAAGACAAGGCGCGGCGGTCCGAATCATGCCGCCTTGAAACTAAAACAGGCCGCATCCGTCGCAAAGCCCGCCGAAAAAATCAAAGGGCGGGCCTGCCTTTCGCTGGCCCCAAGGGACATGCGCCTACTGGATGGTGACTTTGGTGACATTCCACAAAATGGCGGACCCCAGAAACACGATATTGGGGTCCTTGCAGGCGATCTCATGGATCAGGCGGCCGGCATTGTCCTCGCCCCGCCCCAAGCTGGTCTGGGCCCAGCCCACCACCTGCCCGCTGACCAGGTCGATCTTGTAAAGCTTGCCGGAAGTGCCGTCGGAGCTGAAAATATATTGCTTGCCGGCGGCATCGGCTTTGGGAATGCAGACGCCCCAGGGCGCGCCCTCGCCCGTGATCGATTTCTTGAAGTTCAGATTGTCGTCATAGACCTGGATGCGGTGATTGTTGCGGTCGGCGGCATAGACATTGTCCTGAGCATCGATGGCCACGCTATGGACGATGTTGAACTGGTTGGGGCCTGTGCCCCAGGTGCCCACCGTTTTGAGCCATTGGCCGCCGGGCGAAATCTTGGCGATGCGGGAATTGCCGTAGCCGTCCGTGACGAAGATATTGTTCTTGGAATCCCAGGCCACGTCGGTGGGCCGGTTGAAGGTGCCGATGCCGCCCACCGGATGCAGGCGCTTGACCATGTCCACCGGCTTGCCTTCGTTGCGGGCCTGGCCCTCATAGCCGCGGCCCTGTTTCTCGACCATCTGCTCCAGATAATCGATGGCTTCCGGCGTGCGGCCCAACTGTTCCACCGGAACGCCCTGGGGATTGTATTTGACGATCATCCCCGAGCCTTCATCCACCTGCCAGACATTGTCGAAGCGGTCCACGCGCACCGAATGGGCGAAGGAGGCGGCGTAATTGTGGGGACCCCATTCCTTGACGAATTTTCCGCCCGCGTCGAATTCCCACAGCATGGCCGCCGTGCCGCCGCGTGCGATGCCCTGGGGGTTGGTGCGGGTATAGACGAAGATGTGATTCTTGGAATTGACCGAGACGCCGACCGTTTCGCCCATCGTGTAGCCCGGCACCAGCAATTGCAGCACTTCTTCCTTGTATTTCAGCTTGGGAGTCCTGGCGTCCTGGGCGTCGGTGGCGGCCTGTTGCTCCTTGGTCGAAATCTGCGCCTGGGCCGCGGCGACCATGCCCGCACCCATCAGGACGGCAAGCAGCGGCAGAGCGAAATGTTTCATCGAAAATCCCCCCATTTGATGTTGCAGCCTTGGCTAGCCGAACTGTTGAACAAGCTTAGTGATCTTGCCATGCTGGTAAAAGAGCAACAGCCAAGTGGCTGATTTGGCTCAGAAACATTTTTGCAAAGCCGTGACTTTGAAATTTCTTAATGTGGGAGAGTGACGAACGCCGCGAGCTTGGGCGAGCGGCCGAGTGTTGAAGCGAGCTTACCGGGAACAGGAAGTCAGAATGACCGTCTCACAAAGAAGCTGCGGCGACTGCTCTCTCTGTTGCAAGACGATGGGTGTCATCGAGCTTGCCAAGCCACGCAACACCTGGTGCCTGCATTTCGTTTCGGGCAAAGGCTGCGGCATCTATGAGACGCGGCCGCCCACGTGCCGGGAATTTTTCTGCCGCTGGATCCAGGACACCAATCTGGGGCCGGAATGGAAGCCCAGCAAATCCAAGATGGTGATGGTGGATTCGGCGCAGAACCAGCTTACCGTCTTTGTCGATCCCGGCGCCGCGGGCGTGTGGCGGCGCGAGCCTTATTATTCCCAATTGATGCAGATGGCGAAAAACGGCTGGGCGCATGATGGCATGCTGATGGTCGTGGACCGGGGCCGTACCCTGGTGCTGCTGCCGGACCGGATAGCCGATCTGGGACCGGTGGCTTCCAGCGACCGGATCATCGTGGCGAAGAGGAAGGGCCCGGCGGGTTTTACCTATGATGTTACGGTGCAGCGTCCGGAGTGAGGAGCCGCAGGAAAAAACACCAGCTTTGGCCTTTTTCCTAAAACCCCCGTGAGGTAGGCTTACGGCAGGTTTTCGACATGAAAAATCGGTAAGGGATAGTTCATGGACCCAGCACGACTGTCCAAGAACCGAATAACAGGCAAGGGGAGATATAATATGCGGAAATTTTCAAAGGCCTGGCTGTTGGCGGGCGCGGTAACTGCCGCTGCGAGTTTGGGTGCGTATCAGGCCTTGGCTGAGGATGGGCCTGGCGCTCCAGCGCCAAATGCAGGCAACGGCGCAGTCAAGTGCAATACGACCCCATCGGGCGCTAAAACCATCATGTGCGGCACGAGCACCGACTCTGCGCATTGGTGGCAAATTATGGGCACCGGTAGCATGATGGGGATGGGCAACACCTCCCTTCGGCAGGAAAAGCCGACATTCTTTCCTCCTGACGTCGCTTTCACACACTTCGCCATCCCCAAGGGGGATGAGAAATATGCTGTCCTGAGCGGGGAGCGCATCAAGAAATATATCTGGGAAATCACCGCGATTTCCCGCAAGAGCCGCGACGATGGAAACCAATATTGGGGCCGGCTTACGGGTTCCAAGTACGATCACATGACCGATGATTATGTAGCCGCGCAGCTGAAGCGCGTGGGCGTTCAGGATGTCCATATCCAGCAATTCAAGTTGCCGCCCCAGTGGTGGCCTACGCACTGGGAGGTCTCAGTCACGGGCGGCGGGAAAACCGTGAAGCTGGAGTCGGCATGGCCGCACTCGGTGCAGCCGTGCAGCGTCCCAGATTGCTCGATGGCTGCCAAGGGTACTGAAGGCAAGACCTGGGACCTGCAACCGGTATGGGTGGGCCTTGGGACGCCGCTCGATTTTAAAGAGCATGACGTCAAGGGAAAGGCCGTTATCATTTACAGCATTCCCACGCCGGGCGGCGAGGGCTATTCGGCCGGATGGAGCGGTGCGGTAAAGCGGGCGCGTGATGCGGGCGCCGCTGTGGTCTTCACAGTTTTGGGCTTTCCCGGCAATCATGTGAACCACGGTGGCGGGACGGAGGAATCTCCCAGGCTCACATTCGGTTTGGGCATGGACGATTCAAACACGATCCGCGAAATGATGGAAAAGGGCGAAAAGCCGGTCGTCCATGTGAATGAGTCTGTCGAACTCCGGGCTGGTCTCACCACAGGCAGCGTCTGGGGCACATTGCCAGGGATGACGGACGAAAACATCGTGATCATGGCGCACACCGAAGCGCCGATGCAGGGCGCCATGGACAACGCATCGGGCATCGGAGGGATGATCGAGCTGGCCCAGTATTACGCTTCGTTGCCCAAGGAACAGCGCAAGCGGACCATCACCTTCTTGACCACCTCGGCGCATCACACACCTGCGCCCAATGACGGCATCCAATGGGTGCGAAAGCATTATGACTTTTCGAAAACGGCGCTCATTCTCAACTCCGAGCACTTGGCTAGCTTTATGTTTGACTTTGTCGGTTCGAGCTTGGTTGGCACCAACGTCATTGCGCCGCGCCGCTGGTACATGCAAGGCAGTGACGACCTCAAATCTCTTGTCACCAAGACCTTTGTCGATTACGGCGTGGGCGTCGATACGCCGCCATCGCCCAGCGCGGGGGGAGAGCTCTCGCAACTCGTAGGGCTGGCTCCCGGCTTCCACATCCTGGATGACATTGGCTACCACACTGACATGGATATTCCGCAATATGTGCCGGTGGCGGGTTTGGAATCAGTGATCAGGGCGTACGCCAAGATCATCGACGGGGTCAACACGATGCCGCTGTCTGACTTGCGCAAGAACATGGGGACACCATTAAAAAATAGGTGGACCCCTGCCATCGAAGCCAAGGATCCCGGTTCTATTCCTGTTCCGAAATAGGATTGTACGTATAACCTCACGTCAACTTTAAAGCCCTGCTGGAGAAGTCCCACGGGGCTTTTCTTTTTTCCGCTGTCGGTGGGGTAATCCAGCGGGATGATGAAACAGTTGAGGGCACATGACCCCGACCGATCAATCGTGG
>JADMIO011456533.1_pt1 | contig 30018 bp, 30 predicted proteins | sample 8958161 | NCBI WGS metagenome assembly JADMIO01 (sample SAMN16585339, study PRJNA669376) | soil metagenome | isolation source: Crop rotation soil | place: USA: Cullars Rotation, Alabama | collected 2011 | reverse complement strand
TATAGAAGAAGACGCTTTTGAAAAAATAATCGAATATTACCAGGAACGAGAAGACCTCGCCAAAGCGATGGAAGCCGCCGAGATCGGCAGCGAACAGTTCCCTTACTCTTCCGCCCTTCTCATTAAAAAGGCCGACATATTACTGGCCAATCGTCGTTACCAGGCTGCCCTCGATATTCTCGAGCAGGCTTCTTTGCTCGATGGCGCCGATATTAACCTGTATATCCTCAAGACAGACGCTTACCTGGCTTTGGACCAGCAGGAAAAGGCAGTGGTACTTCTGGAAGAAGCATTGGCTTTGTTCGAAGGGGAAGAAAAGATCGAATTGCTTTTTGAACTGGCCGATGTCTACGATGACTACGAAGACTTCGATAAAGTATTCGACTGCCTGAAGATGGTACTCGAAGACGAACCTAATAATGAAGAAGCGTTGTACAAGATCTGTTTCTGGACTGATTTCACCGGGAGGAACGAAGAAAGTATACGCCTGCACCAGCAGATCATTGATGAGTACCCGTATAATGAACTCGCCTGGTTCAATCTTGCTGCCGCTTACCAGGGCTTGAAACTGTATGAAAAATCCATCGATGCCTACCAGTATGCGATCACCATCGATGAAAAATTCGATTATGCCTATCGCAATATGGGCGATGCCTATATCCGGTTACGGAAATACAAGGAAGCGATCGAGGTGTTGGAAAAAGTAAATGAGCTGGCCAAACCAGAAGATGTGATCTTCGAAGCGATCGGTCATTGTTATGACCGGCTGAAGAATTTCGCACAGGCAAGATTCTACTATCGCAAAGCATCGCACCTGCGGCAGGACGATAGCAAACTCTTCTACAAGATCGCCTGTACTTATTTTAACGAAGGACAATGGGAGAGTTGTATCAAACAACTCGATACGGCGATGAAGATCCATCGTCTTCAATCCGAATACAACCTGTTGATGGGAGAATGCAAGGTCCAATTGGGTCTGTTCAAAGACGCTGTTCAGTATTTTTCCAACGTAGTGCGTATACGACCCCGCAATGCGGGTGGTTGGGAATCGCTGATCCGTTGCCTGTATAAAGCAGGCTGGATGGATGAAGCATTGGAGCAAACCGAAGCGGCATTGAAGGTCACTAATGGGAAAGCATTATTCGTTTTTTATAAGGCAGCGGTGTTGTTTGCATTGGGCAAAACAAAAGAAGCCATCTTGCAACTCGAGCAGGCGCTGACCGATTCGCCTAAGTTATTGAAAAAATTCGTCGAATTGAATCCTGCTATCCTCCGCAACCAATCCGTGGTGGACCTGCTGGCGCGGTTCAAACGTAATAAGTCTATTTGATCGGTAGACTTATTGTATTGACTGCTGCTCATCCTCGGTGATTTGTCCTTATTTTTGCACCCGTCAACACCGTGGGTGTGACGACTTTTTTTAGAATCAAATAAAGAACTATGAATTTTAATTTATCGCAGATCCCGGACAGGAAATTGAAACCCCGCCAGTCAGGACTGACCATGGTGATGGATAAAGGATTGAGCGTGGAAGAAGCAAAGAATTTTATGAGCGCATCGCATCCGCATGTGGATATAGTTAAGCTGGGATTCGGGACTTCTTTTGTTACACCAAATCTTCGTGAGAAACTCGATGTATACCGTTCCCATAATATTCCTATCTATTTTGGCGGCACTTTGTTCGAAGCTTTCCTGATCCGCAACCAGTTCGATGATTATATCAATGTTTGCAAGGATTATGGTATCAGTTATATGGAAGTAAGTGATGGATCTGTTACCATTCCGCATGCAGAGAAATGTGGGTATATCGAGAAACTGACCAAGCATGGAACCGTGTTGAGCGAAGTGGGAAGTAAAGATGCTGCGCATATCATTCCTCCTTATAAATGGATCGAGTTGATGCGGGCTGAACTGGAAGCCGGTTCTACTTATGTTATCGCAGAAGCAAGAGAAGCCGGTAATGTCGGTATCTATCGCGGCAGCGGTGAAGTAAGAGAAGGTCTTGTCCAGGAGATACTCACACAAATCCCTGCAGAGAAGATCATCTGGGAAGCACCCCAGAAAGCACAGCAGTTATACTTTATCGAACTCGTTGGGTGTAATGCCAACCTGGGCAATATAGCGCCTACAGAAGTGATACCACTGGAAGCAATGCGTATAGGACTTCGCGGGGATACATTTAATTTATACCTCGATAAATCACAAAATGCATACTGATCCCCGGGGGGGAATACGACTCTTCGGCCTGATCGGTTACCCGCTTTCTCATTCTTTCTCTAAGCGATATTTTACGGGAAAGTTTGAGCAGGAAGGATTGACGGATTGCCGGTTTGAAAATTTTTCTATCGCATCTATTGATGAACTGCCAGCTATACTGAAAGCTAATCCTCAACTTGAGGGGCTAGCAGTAACCATTCCTTACAAGCAGCAGGTATTGCAGTATATCGATGATACCAATATTCCTTCAGGCTTGCGTGCCTGCAATTGTATAAAGATATCGGGTAAAGAATTGCTGGGCTACAATACGGATCACAGTGGTTTTCAAAAAAGCATCGAATCATTATTACAACCCCATCACAGGAAAGCACTGATACTCGGTAATGGTGGCGCTACTGCTGCCGTTGCATTTGCATTTGACCAGTTAGGAATTGAGACTGCTATTGTCAGTCGCCAACTACATGATGGATCGACAATGACCTACGCGGAGATGAATGAAGAAGTAATGAGAGAGTTTACGATCATCGTCAATACAACACCGCTCGGTATGTTTCCGGCAATCGGTGATTGTCCACCGATACCTTATGAGCTGTTAACAAGTACTCATCTTTTGTACGACCTAGTCTATAACCCTGAAAAAACGATCTTCTTGCAAAAGGGAGAGAAGAGAGGCGCGGTGATCAAGAATGGTGAAGAGATGCTCGTGATACAGGCCGAAGAAAACTGGAAGATATGGAATCAATAGTCAATGGGCAATTGACAAACGCTCCGAAACAGATGAGGAATTTTAGATAAAAGGACAATTGCCAATTGCCTATTGTCCATTGCCCATTGCCAATTTAAGCCTCGCTTCTTCCGGTACATTCACGATCTTCTTCCGTTCATAATCATAACAGATCATCCCTGTCTGAGCTAACGCGACTGTTTTCATTTGCCCATCTGTTTGTTTTTCGAGTTTATACACCAGTTCAAAACCGATCTTCGAAAAATCCAAAGCGGTTATTGAGGCGATTACCTCGTCTCCATAAAATAATTCGCTTTTGAATTCGATCGCCACATGCGCCATGATCATTCCTACACCTGCAAAATTCATTTCGGTGTAACCGGCATTGTTTAAAAATTGCATTCTTGCTTCGTGAATGATCGACAGGATAGTATCATTGCCAACATGCCCGCCGTAATTGATATCGGTGATCCGTACAGGTATTATACAGGAAAATGAAAATTGTCCGGGCAACCCGATCTTTTTTCTTGCCATGATTAAAAGTAAGGAAACTGAAGGAACAGATGAACAGAAGAATATTGAATGTAGAAATATTGAATCAAAGTTTCATCAGTTCATCTGTTCAATATTCATCTTCCCCTGTTCGATATCCTTTTAATTCTCCTGCGTTGCATTCAGCATATGCAGCAGGTCAAGAAAATTGCCCGGTGAATGTGCAGCGGCGGGGCTGGCGATCTTCTCCCTCCATTTTTTCAGTTGGTCAACACAATCCTTATCCATTTCTTCACCGGAAACACAGCAGACCAAATTCCGGAGTTTTTTGGAGATACGGATGATATTGCCTTCGGGGGTCATCAGTACAATATAACGGCTGGTGAGATCAGGCTCGCCGGGAGGAGGGGCTGAAGTGTTTTCGTCTCCAAATTCCGGTAAACCACGGGTCGATACAGTTTCAGTAGGTAGATATTCATCATCCAGTGAAAAAGCAAAACCGGCTGCATTCTTTATTTTACTTCGTTTTGCATTCACATCCAGTTTGGCAAATACATGTTTGCTCGCTTCCAGTGCAGCATCATCCCTTGCTTCTTCGATAGCCGCATTCATATCGGCGATCGCCAGTTCACCATCCACAACAGGGATCGACTCTTTTACAGGATCATTGGTCTGCCGGGGATTAACGGATGATTCGTTGGCGATGCCATTATTATTTTTCGGAGAATTGAAAAGACGCGTGCCGCCTACTACAAGTAACCCGATGATCGCCGCAGCGGCCGCATATTTTATCCACGGAGAAAATATGCGCTGCACAGGTTCAGGTTCGATCGCAGTTTTTATCTTTTCCCAGGCTGTTGCCGGTGGTGCGATCTCGATCCCTGCGAGTTTAGCAGCGTAGACCTGCACCAACGCAGGTTCATCCAGCGTAGCAGCAATTTTTTGCCAGGCCAATGCTGGTGGGGCAGACTCCATATTGAAAAGTGTCGAAGGGAATTTCCGGGATAGCTCTGACTCATCCAGTTCCGCTTCGATCCTTGCCCATACTCCCGGTGGAGGCGCTACTTCGTAGTCATATAATTTATGGTGGGATCCGCTGTTCATTACTTCATCCTTGTGCCTCGTTGTTTGTCTATAAAAGTTCTGACCATGTCCTGCAAGATCACTTTGGCTCTTGACAACTGCGACTTGCTCGTGCCCTCACTGATACCCAGCATATCGGCGATCTCTTTATGTGTGTAGCCTTCCACCACATACATATTGAAGACCGTGCGGTAACCGGGTGATAACTCCTGTACCAGTGCCAGTATATCTTTTTCGGCAAGATCATCCAGCACTGAAACGTATTTTCCTTCAATAGTATTTTCTTCTTTCTCTGTCACCGGCATCAGGTATCTTTTGCGGCGGAAATGTTCGATGGCCGTATTGACAAAAATGCGGCGTACCCAACCTTCAAAAGAACCGTCTCCACGGAAACTATCCAGCTTCTTGAAAACCTTGATAAATCCTTCCTGTAATATGTCCTCGGCTTCTTCGGAATTACCGGCATATCGCAGGCAAACGGCATACATCCTGGGCGAAAGGCGACGATAAAGTTCTTCCTGCATCCGCCTGTTGCCTTCCTTACATCCAACTATTAAGTCGCTTTCGGTGATATTTTGGTTGCGTTCAGGGGTCAAAATCAGTGATTTGTTTATAAGTTATTCAAAAATGCTACCAGCTTTTCGGTGGCTTTTTTCCGGTGGCTGAAACGGTTCTTTTCCTGCATCCCCATTTCAGCAAAGGTTTGGGCCGATCCGTCCGGGATAAACACGGGATCGTAACCAAAGCCCTGTTCACCGCGCTTTTTGTCAATTATTTTTCCATTACAGACCCCTTCGAACAATGTTTCCTCCCCGTTTATTAACAGCGAAATAACGGTTCTGAACCGGGCCGAACGGTCCTCTTTACCCGCCAAATTAATCAAAAGCTTTTCAATGTTCGCATCAAATGAGCGATTATCGCCGGCATAACGGGCAGATTTTACGCCCGGCTCACCACCAAGCGCCGGAACTTCCAGCCCTGTGTCCTCACTGAAACAATTGGTACCGGTCATTTCATAGATCGTTCCTGATTTACCGGAAGCGTTTTCTTCTAACGTGGCATAAGGTTCGGGTATGTCGATATCGATTCCTGCTTCTTTCAGTGTGACTATTTCAAGATCATTCCCGAGCACTGCCCGGATCTCGTCGACCTTATGTTGATTATTTGTAGCGAAAATGAGTTTCAATCAATCTGTTTTTGAGTTAAAGATTAAATAGTCTCTTCAATGAAACCCACAATTTACTTTTCTCTACCCTGTCGTTTTCCAATGCCTTCAATGAAGGTGAGTAGATAAACGAATTGTTGGCAAATGCCTGTATCTGGTAGTGCGGGAAATTCATGGGAAGACCAAATGAAGCAGGAGCAACATCAAACAAAAAAACGATCCTGCTTTTAAAATGGGAGGTCAGTTCTTTATAGGTAGCTGCCTGCTCATTGATGTTTACAATTGCTACATCGGCAAGGGTCAGTTTGCAGGCGCCTAAAATACCGGTGAGGAATTCTAACTCCGCTTCGGGCAAATGAACAGCATCACTATTATTGACAATAATGAGAATATTCTTTTGATTATTACCCAATGACCGCCAAACAGGATCATTCTCCGGGGTTGAAACCGGGTCAATAGAAGCTTCGATCTTTTCGGATCCCGCTTTTTTTTCCGGCACAGTCGTTGTTTCTCCAACAAGGGTTGAATGATACAGATCAGCGACCGCAAAAGCTGGTAATTCAATATTATTTATATCCATAAAACCTGCGTAATTAAGGCGAATGGGTGTTAGTTTTTTTCGTTTCTTTGACCTTTCAAAAATAAACTATTATGACAGCAGCTATGGATATTTCGATCAGAAAAGCCGAAAGAAGTAAGCTACAGGACCTGAGCCTCGAAAACCTTCCTTTTGGTAAATATTTTACCGACCATATGCTGGAAGCCGATTACGAGAACGGGGAATGGAAGAATATCGAGATCAAGCCTTACCAACCACTGCTGCTGAGCCCTTCACTGGCCGCCCTGCATTATGGCCAGGCCATTTTTGAAGGGATCAAAGCTTATAAGGATAGCGAAGACAATGCCTATATATTCCGCCCGCAGGACAATTATAAGCGCTTTAATATTTCCGCAGAACGTATGCAGATGCCAACTGTTCCTGAAGACCTGTTCATGGAAGGTATGCGCCAGTTGATCGAACTCGATAAGAACTGGATCCCGAATAAAAAAGATCATTCTCTGTATATCCGTCCTTTTATGTTCTCTTCTGATGAATTGATCGGTGTTCGACCTTCTGATACGTATAAATTCATGATCATATTAAGTCCGACGGGGCCCTATTACAGCACGCCCATGAAGATCTATGTCGAAGAGAAATATGTAAGAGCGGTACCGGGTGGAGTAGGTTACGCAAAAGCGGCGGGCAATTATGGTGCTGCCATGTTTGCTACCGCAGAAGCAAAGAAGAAAGGATATGACCAGGTCTTGTGGATGGATGCGGTCGAACATAAATATGTCCAGGAATGCGGAACGATGAATGTGTTCTTTATTATCGGCAACACAGCCATCACGCCGGACCTTGAGCAGGGTACTATTCTCGATGGCGTTACCCGCCAGAGTGTCATCACACTGTTAAAAGAAATGGGCTTTACAGTGGAAGAAAGACCGTTAAGCATTCACGATATTATTGATGCGTACAAAGCCGGGTTATTATACGAAGTATTCGGAACAGGTACGGCTGCTACGATCTCGCTGATCAAAGAACTTCATTACAAAGACATTGATATGAAGTTTGATGTTGACAGCTGGAAAACAGCACCCACGATCAAAAAATGGCTTACCGATATTCGTGAGGGTAGAAGAGAAGACAAATACCACTGGATGCAAAAGGTGTAACAAAAAAGATTATTTTAGAGGGTCGTCGATAACGACCCTTTTTTATTCCCTTTTATCCTTCCGGAAATTCTGACGAGACGATTGCCTGCCTGAACCAAAATTGATCTGCACATGCGGCCCTTATTTCAATTCTTATGTTGTGCTATCCTGCTGCTGTTTGTTACAGGGTTGAAAGCACAGTTCAATCCAATACCCGTCACGGGGTTTAACCAGGATGCGATCGCTGAAGCCGGGCCTTCTTCATCAGCTACGACCAGTTCCGCGATGGATGCAGCAGCTTCCAATAAAGTAATGTATTCACAAGCATTCAGAGCTTTTGCCGGGCTCGGTGGTGGCGGATTGCCGGACAATGGATTGATCGCTGCACCTGGTATGAATTTTCAATTGGCCAGCTACACCGGCAGTAATGCATTGTTCCTTTTCCGGAATGAAACAGGTTCACTCGACCTGGTCACGCCGGCTTCCTTTGCAAAGATCAGGGTACTATGTTTTGCTACCGAAGCAAACGTCGCACCAGCCAATGCACTGGTAAATGCAACGCTATTCTTTACAGATGGCAGCAGCACTCCTTATGTAACGAATTATGGATTGGCGGATTGGTTCAACGGTACGACGAATACAGTCATCACTGGTTTTGGTCGCTGTAGTCGGGTGGCGTCCGCTCCCTGGGGAGATGAAGGTTATCCCACAAATCCAAGAATGTATTATATCGAGATCACGTTGAACTGTACGGATATTCCAAAACAATTGCAGAGGGTGAGTTTTTCAAATGTAACCACGGCCGGACCGAATGCTCCGTTTCCCAATGAAGTGTTCATGGCGATATCGGGTACAGCTTATTCGCAAACAGTTACTCCCACCATTACTCCCTGCGATTGTAACGGACCGAATGGAAGTATCGCTTTGAATGTAACAGGAAGCACTTCACCTTATACTTATTCATGGAATACCGTACCGGTGCAAACAGGTTCAACAGCGACCGGCCTGGCACCCGGTACCTACACATGTACGATCACTGATGCAGGTGGTTGCCAAACTACATATACAGGTACTGTGCCATTGAATAATAATGCTGCCATGTCGGCGACGGCAAACCCTGTTGCTATTTGTACCGGCGGTTCATCTACATTAACTGCAAATGTTACCACGGGTACACTTACAACGCTAACATGGAACCCCGGAGGATTGAACGGTTCGCCCGTAACCGTTTTACCGGCCGGTACAACTTTATATACGGTCAATGGGTCCAATGCGATCGGCTGTACAGCATCGGCCCAGGTTACGGTAACTGTCAACGCGGTACCTGCAGCACCAACAGTCAATGGCGTTACTGCATGTCCGGGGGTTGATGCTATTTTACAGGTACAAAACCCACAGGCTGGTTATACCTATAATTGGTACAATGCTGCAACAGTAGGTACATTATTAGGAACCGGAACATCTTATACCGTTCCGGGCTCTGCAACAAGTTCAACTGTATATGTGGAAGCAGTAGGTCCTGGCGGATGCAAAAGTGCAACAAGAACTTCCGTTACCGTTACGGTATTACAACAATTGGTGCAACCGGTCGTCACACTGACCAATGTTACATTTACTTCATTGACCTTTTCATGGACCGCGATCCCGGGCGCTACTGGTTACCAGGTTACTACCAATGGAGGAGCGAGCTATCAAACACCGAGTTCAGGTCCATCAGGAACAACGCATACGATCACGGGATTAACGGGAAATACAACAGTGATCATACAGGTGAGGGCATTGGGTGTCCAGGCATGCGAGAACAGTCTTTTATCAGCACCGGTATCCGGCACTACACTTAGCAGCAAAGAGATATTTGTTCCCAATGTATTTACACCGAATGGTGATGGAAAGAATGATGTGCTGCTCGTGTACGGCAATTATGTAGCATCGATGCAGTTCAGGATATTCAATCAATGGGGCGAACTGATCTTTGTCTCCGACAATATCAGCAACGGATGGAACGGTGTTTACAAAGGACAGCAACAACCGGTCGGCGTGTATGCTTATACATTGAAAGTGGTGTTGCAGGACGGAACGATCATCAATAAAAAAGGCTCGATCAATTTAATCAGGTAAGACGTGAGAAGGTTTGTATACTTTATTTTATTTATTGGCTCTACTATTAAAGCATCGGCACAGGTAGATCCGCATTTTTCACAATTCTATGCTTATCCGCTCTGGCTTAACCCGGGAATGACGGGTGGAATGGATGGTAGTTTCCGGATAACCGGTGTTTATCGCAATCAATGGAGCGATGTGATGACACCTTTTACAACCGCGGGTGTTTCATTGGATGTGGCGACAGAAAAGAACCTGAACCTTGGTGCAAGTTTTATGAGCCAGTCTGCCGGCGATGCCGGGTATAAATATGTGAATGGGTATGCTACTATTGCCTATGGAATTGGTTTTGGACAGGATAACAATCAACGGGTCATTATGGGCATTCAGGCCGGTATGCTGAGTCGTCGTTTTGATCCGGCTAAATTCCAGTTCGGAGATCAATGGAATCCTATCACCGGGTATAATCCGGGTGCAGCCAGTGCCGACCAGGTAAGCACAACTTCATCATCTGTATTGGATATCGGTGCAGGGCTGGCTTATTTTGACGCTACACAGGGAAAGAAAGTGAATGTCTTTGGTGGAGTGGGTGCATTTCACATGACCAAACCGGAAGATCCATTTGTGAATAGCAGCACAAAAAAATTCCTGCCAGTGCGATACACATTTCATGCGGGTGCCCGGGTCAACCTCTCCGAAAGGGCAAGTATTACTCCTAATATTCTCTACCTGCGCCAGGGAACTGCCAGTGAAAAGATGCTCGGTCTTTTTGCCCAGCTCAGTGTGAATGATTATACCGACCTGCTTTTTGGGACCAATTACAGGTTTGAGGACGCCGTTTCTCCGTATGCAGGGGTGGCTTTCCAGAATTTTGTTCTGGGGCTGAGTTATGATGTCAATATTTCTGACCTCGGTAAGGCCGTACCCGGGACCAACAGCTTAGAGGTTTCTTTTACTTATATTGGCAGAAAGTCCGGGAAACCATTGCGTTACCTATCTTGCCCCCGGTTTTAACCTCGGTTATCCACAAGCCCGGCCGAATCTTCAAAAACCACCCTTAATTTTTTGGATATTAAGGCCTGTCCCTTTACCTTTGCCCTCCCAAAAACAAGGGTCAAGAATGCCTACAATTCAACAGTTAGTAAGAAAAGGAAGAGAAATCATCAGGGCCAAAAGCAAATCAAGGGCTTTGGACCAGTGTCCGCAGCGCCGCGGTGTATGTACCAGGGTATATACAACCACCCCTAAAAAGCCAAACTCAGCTTTGCGTAAAGTAGCGAAAGTTCGTTTGACGAATAAAGTAGAGGTTATCGCTTATATCCCCGGGGAAGGTCATAACCTGCAGGAGCACTCTATCGTTCTGATCCGTGGCGGAAGGGTAAAAGATCTTCCGGGTGTTCGTTACCACATCGTTCGTGGTTCTTTGGATACTGCGGGTGTAAAAGACCGTAAGAAAAGCCGTTCTAAATACGGTACGAAGAAAGAAAAGGCTAAAAAATAATTCATTCATAATTTGTACTGAGTAAAGTTTTAATACTTGAAGAAATTCAGCTACAGCAGATACTTTAAAAATTAAACAGTCATGCGGAAAGCACAAGCAAAGAAACTCCCTTTAGCACCAGACCCCAGGTTCAATGATAAACTGGTTACCCGTTTTGTCAACAACCTGATGTGGGAAGGAAAGAAGAGCGGAGCATTCAATATTTTTTACGATGCATTGGACAAAGTAGCCAAGCAAACAAGTGAAGATGGATACGAGGTTTGGAAAAGGGCGTTGGTGAATGTTACACCAGCTGTCGAGGTGCGCAGCCGTCGTATCGGTGGTGCGACCTTCCAGATCCCTGCAGAGGTTCGTCCTGACAGGAAAGTTTCGCTGAGCATCAAATGGCTGATCCGTTACAGCCGCGAAAGGAACGGTCGTAGCATGGCTGATAAATTAGCCGGTGAGATCGTAGCCGCTGCAAAAGGTGAAGGTGCTGCATTCAAAAAGAAAGAAGATACCCATCGTATGGCTGAAGCCAACAAGGCTTTTGCTCACTTCAGGGTATAAAAGATACAAGAACACGATCCGCCGGTTGGCGGACTTCCACAAAGCCATTCGTTTTTCACGGATGGTTTTTTGTTTTATGGAACTAAGGAGAATGGGACAGGACTTTCCCGGTGACCACAAAGGTCACAATGGCCCCATTGGAAAGATAGAATCCCATGTTTTTGCTGAACAAACCGGGTGCGTTCGTTCGGGCAAAACAAATCTTGAAAAAATATACTTTCCCTTTTTTTAATATCCCTTCGGGATATTGGCAGATATAATGAGGGTCGTTTGTCCAGGCCCGGAGAATCGATACACTATCCGGCCCATCATAAATAAAGTTGTAGCCTATCGAATGCGGCAAGGAATCGAGATTACTTAATTCCAGTAGGAATGATTCTGTAGCCTTTCCGTGAACGGTATCTTTTATGATCCTATGTTTATCCTGTGCAATGACAGGTTGCAACCAGGCCAGGAAAAAGACCAGTAGTATCATTTTCTGTATTCTTTTCATACTGTTGATAGCCGAATGAATATACAAAAAAAGATGAGGTCCTTATTCCATAAAAATCCCCGCTTCCCAACCTTTCATTCATTTTCGTCCGTCAACTGTAAATAAGAGAACCCTTTCTGTGGAATTTCTGACCCGAATTTTACTATTAAGGCATGTATATACAGGCATTGTAATTGTATCATTACCTGTATAGTTTTTAACTTCTAAAATCAGTTTATGAAAAAGATATTGTTTTCGATGCTATTGCTTGGTACGATATGTACTGTGCAGGCTCAGGTAGTTGTTTATAGGGCGAGTGATGCGCCGATGGTCACAACATTCCCCGGTACTACAGTACCTGCTTACATCGTGACGAATTTTGAAAAAGCTTATCCCGGTATTACGGTTTTAACATGGGATCCTGTACGATCTTACTGGCGGGCCAGTTATAAACTGGACAACAGGGTCATTTATGTTTTCTATGATGAGAGAGGTGTGAACTACAGGGCTTCATTACCCGTATTGCAGAATAATGTATCCGAAGATGTGGTAAGTGCTGCCCTTCGTGTATACGGACCGATCGTTTATAATATCACTAAGCTGAAAGCCGCCAATGAAGGAGAGATCTACCAGGTGAGGTTACTGGACAACGGCACTACCAAAATGGTTTGGATGAACGCGGACGGTACAACCGCCAGTGATCCGTTCAAAGTAAAAACAGAAGTGATGGTGACGAATCAATAACACAGACAGATCAAAAATTTAAAGCTCCCGGAGGGGAGCTTTTTTATTGGGATCATATCATCCCTTAAATGAATGAACGATCTTATCGAAAACGGGTCGGTATTTTTTCATCGTGCCGGCATTTGTTCCGCAGGTGATCATATAGGCCACCCCGTGTAGGGGGATGATATAATTGATCATCTCCCGCTTCACGCCGTTTTGTTCTTTGGTATACGTGAACCAACGGGCCTCGATCGATTGAACAGCGATCGATCCTTTTTCTTTGATGGCCACACCGGGCATATTCTTTTGCAGGTATGCCATATTCGTTTCGGTAAAATCAGCGATATTTTTCTTCTCCATATCGGCAACCAGGATATTTACCAGCGGGTTCTCACTTGCCGGTGCATCCTGTGACTTCATGAACCGTAGGCTTAGTTTGTTGATCACGGTGTCGAACATAATCCAGCCGACAGGTGGGTCGACTGTAAAATCGAATTGAGGTATTTCTTTTTTCTTTGGGGGTGTCCGATCGGTAAAATATTCTTCTGATTTTCCCGGTTTGTTTTTACAGGAAACTGTAATTATGATCAGCAGAAGGCAGTATACTATATTTCGCATAAAGATCGGTTCTGTCTATTTGTTGGGTACCACTGCTTTCATGGGGAAATATTCATAGCGGTTGATCTGTGTGGCCGGATCATTAGCGATAAGGTTCTTTACTTCCTCTTCATCCTTTGCTGAAATGATCCCAAGCCCATAAACTTCCCTGGGATCGGAAACAGGTCCAAATACCAATACTTTTCCCTGGTTCATCAGGTCGGTCCAGTAACCGACATGCTTCACCATGATCGTTCGTTCCTCATCGGTCATTGTTTGGGCAAAGTCAGGCCGGGAGGGAAGTAAGTGCAGTACAAAATATTGCGGATCCATTTTCATGCTACCAGGTATTGATCAATGATTAAAGTTATGGTAAACGGTCAACTATTCCTGCAGTTGGCTGTAAGATCTTGCAGGTCCTTCCATCCATAACCACCATGGAATTCTCCATTTTTGCAAATAATTTTTCCGCGCCCATTTGCTCATAAAATTTATTGGATGGGTTGTTCGTGTCGCCAAAAAGCAACATAGAATTTATCCCGCGTTGTATGAATTCAGTAGCTACTTTGCAGATCATTTTCCGCCCTAAACCCGTTTTTTGATATTTCCGGAGAAGATATATTTTATTCAATTCCCCTGAAAATTCCGGGTGATCAGCATGATCTTAAAACTGCCCCTTTGCAAACCCGATCAAACCTTCTTTTTCTTTTTCGAGTACGAAACAAAACCAGCTGTTATCTCTGATATACCCGCTTTGAAAAATATTTTCCCATTGCTTTTGCTGTTTGCATGTAAAGTTCAATCTGTTACATAACTATTTATACACTACGAATTGTATTGTTTCAAAGTCTTTTGTGGCGCTATTGATCGCCCGTAAAACATACATACCATTAGTAAGCTGAACGACGGATCTTTGCCATAGATCGCCGGTGAATTCCTCTGAAGAGATCAATTGGCCGGTTCCCGAGTATAGTTGCAATTGATAGGTGGCTGACTTCTGAAATTTGATCTTTACAGTATTGAATGCCGGATTCGGAAACAGGGAAGAGATCAATTTTGCTGACTTGTGTTCAATCGACTGTTCCGGGTCAACTATAGCTGGAGATACTACAATCGGGTAAAAATTCATTTGTATATTGTCGGCCTTGGCCTTTGCAATCATTTCCTGTATGGAATAGTCGGAGTTTGGTTTTTCTAACGGTGGAGCATCCCCGATCAAAACGATGATCCTTTTATTTTCCGAACGCCAGAAATTTTCTTTGGTAAACCTGAAGAAGCCGTCATATACTGATTCCGGGTAATCTCCTCCATCAGATACTTCTATCCCGGTAATAAACTTCTTCAAGGCGTTATAATCATATTCAAAATTCCTGTAAGCATACCAGGCATCTCCATCTGCGTTTTTGTCGCCGTACAAGGTTATTCCGACACGTATATTTTTATATTTCCTGATCTCGTCTATTATCTGGTTCAATCCAAGCTTTACATTTTCGATATCATCGGCCATGCTACTCGTTTTATCTATTAAAAACAGTATGTCGGCCTTGTCGGATACCGCATTCCCAATAATTTCTTTTATGGCGGAAGTCACGTATTTGGCATTTGAAACGACTTTTATTTCTCCATTTGTTTGACTTGCTAATTCAAAGAATTTAACGACGGTAGCCGAATCTGTCCATGCCGGGTCGTACAAAGGTGGAATGGGAATTTTTACGTTGGCAAGCGAATCTAAATAGACGGAAATTGAATCCTGGTAAGAGGAAATTACAGCTTGCTTATCATTCCTGTTACAATTTGTAAAAATGAAGAGGAGGCTACATAATATAATATGTCTCATAAAACGGCAGTTGGCATTATCGTTCAGGTTTGTTGCAGGACAATACTAAGATACATTTTCAGGGCCCGGTTTCCCTGAAACGAGCATGAAACATTCGTTAAATACAAAAGCCCCGCTAAACAGCAGGGCTTTAAAAATTATCAGGAAGGATTTTATCCCAGTTTCTTCTTCAGGTTCTGATCGATAGCTTCTAGGAATTCTTCCGTATACAGGAAATGCTCCCCATGTTTAACCTTGTTGCCATGTATACAAACTGCAAGGTCCTTGGTCATCTTGCCTTGTTCTACAGTTTCGATACAAACAGCTTCGAGTTTATTACAGAAATCGATCAGGGCCTGGTTGCCATCCAGTTTACCGCGGAAGGCCAAACCTCTTGTCCAGGCAAAGATCGAAGCGATAGGATTCGTTGATGTAGGTTTACCAGCCTGGTGATCGCGGTAATGTCTTGTCACCGTACCATGTGCCGCTTCAGCTTCCATTGTTTTTCCATCAGGAGTAACCAGTACCGATGTCATCAATCCCAATGAACCAAAACCCTGCGCTACTGTATCACTCTGCACATCGCCATCGTAGTTCTTACAGGCCCATACGAAATTTCCATTCCATTTCAGGGCACTCGCCACCATATCATCGATCAGCCGGTGTTCGTAAACGATTCCTGCGGCATCAAATGCTGTTTTGAATTCGTTCTGGTACACTTCTTCAAAGATGTCTTTGAAGCGACCGTCATATTTTTTCAAAATGGTATTCTTGGTAGAAAGATATAAAGGCCATTTTTTGCTCAGCGCCATATTGAAGCAGCTGCGGGCAAAGCCATAGATACTTTCATCAGTATTATACATTGTCATCGCCACACCATCACCTTTGAAATTAAATACTTCAAATGTCTGTGCTGCTCCACCGCCTTCAGGTGTGAATGTCATGGTCAGTTTTCCTTTTCCTTTGATCACCGTATCCGTTGCACGGTACTGGTCACCAAAAGCATGACGGCCCACGATGATCGGGGCATTCCAGTTGGTCACCAGTCTTGGAATATTGCTGATTACGATAGGCTCGCGGAAAACAGTTCCATCCAGGATATTGCGGATCGTGCCGTTCGGGCTCTTCCACATTTGTTTCAGCGTGAATTCTTTTACCCTTGCTTCATCGGGTGTGATGGTGGCACATTTGATACCTACACCGTATTGTTTGATCGCATTCGCGGCATCCACCGTTACCTGGTCATCGGTCTGGTCGCGGTATTCAACACCGAGGTCATAGTATTTGATATCTACGTTCAGATAGGGGAGGATCAGTTTGTCTTTGATGAATTTCCAGATGATCCGGGTCATTTCGTCTCCATCGAGCTCGACCACGGGGTTCGCTACATCGATCTTTTGTGCCATGCTTTACATGTTTTAGAGGTTAATATTCAAGGGACTGCAAAATTAAGGGTTTCGGATGAGCCTGTTCCTGCGAGGTTTTGTAGAATTAATTCGACTTATATATCGCAAATAAAATACGAAAATTGATTTGCGTCAATATATTTTGTAACTTTTTTACTCCAATCAGTAGCAATGGACTCGACCAGATTATTTCATGAGTACTTAAAAAAATTCATTGATATCACGGATGAAGAGTTCCAGTTATACCTGATCCCTGTTATCAAAGTGCGGCGATTCGGCAAGAAAGAAATGCTGATCAAAGCCGGTGAAGTGGAAGATAATTTCAACTTTATCCTGAAAGGACTGGCTCGAAAATTCTACAAAAAAGGACACCAGGAGATCAATACACAAATATCGTTTGAAGGACACCTGTTGACAAGCCAGGAATCTTTTCATAGCCGTCTCCCTTCAGAATATTCTATAGAAACGATCGAGCCTACGACTGTTGTTTCCATCACGCATGACGACCTGGAAAAGGTATATTCATCATCACACAGGATGGAACATCTGGCCCGTTTGCTGATCACCTACGCGATGGTATTAAAAGATCGCTGGCAGATGCAATTGGTAAAGATGACACCAAGAGAACGATTTTTGAATTTCGTGACCAGGAATCCTGAGCTCATGCAGCGGGTGCCACAGAAATTCTTAGCCTCTTATCTTAATATCAAACCGGAGACCTTCAGTCGTTTTAAGCATTTGCTGCGAACGCATTCGAAGAAAGAATAGCCTCACCCCCCATACATCAATTTTATAAAAATGAATCATCCCAAAATCCCCTCTCCACGTGGAGAAGGGATTTTGATTTAAGATTCGTTTTGTAAATGAAAGATTGTTGGGGGGGCTACACATTCACCATTCACGATTCACCATTCACACAGTCACCACCAACACCGGTATCTTCAATTCATGCCGGACGGCTCCGACAGTTTCTCCGTATATAAGATCCTTTAATCCACTATGTCCATGTGCCCCGATGACCAGCATATCCGCATTATTCTCCTTTACGATACGGACAATTTCTTTCGCCCTGTCATTGAAGCCAAGGAATGCGGTCGCATTGATCTGTTTATTGTTTAGCTGCCGAACGTAGTTGTCCAGTTGTTCTTTATCCTTTCTTGTTTCCAGGTCATCTGTATCCTTTTCCATCAATCTTGAAGCAGCGCTTTCCACGATATGGATCAACAGGTAATTGGTATGGGCATGACCCTGGCCGATCGCATGATTGATCAGTTTGAGATCGTTCTTACTAAAGTCAAGCGCTACGGCTATATTATTATAGATGGGTGATGTGATACTATGGAGCTCGGCTGCTTCAGGATGTAATTGAGCTGGCCTGCTGATTGTGTTCCTATTCAGTAATGGATAGACAATAGCAGTTATCAGCAAGGAGATATAAAATAGTCCACCGCCAATGATCACGATCTGCCAGCCTGTGGATCCGCCTTTTTCAAATACCGGCGCCGCCTGCTCCACAACCATTTTAATATTGAGGTAAACAAGCACGGCTGTTACCAATGAAGCCAGTACGATCACGAAAGGTTTGATGGCGAATTCTCCCATCGTTTTCTTATCGCTGGTAAAATGAATAAGCGGTATGATGGCAAAGCCTAATTGCAGGCTTAGTATCACCTGGCTCAGCAACAAGAGGCTGTCTACATTATTTTCTCCATTGATCAGGATGACGATGACAGCGGGCACGATAGCGATCAGCCTTGTCAATAAGCGACGGATCCATGGAGCGATCCGGAGTTTGAGATAACCTTCCATCACGATCTGTCCCGCCAGCGTACCCGTGATAGTAGAACTCTGCCCGGAAGCGATCAGGGCAACAGCGAAAAGTATGGGTGCAAGACTGGTACCCAGCATCGGTGCTAGTAATTCATGCGCATCCTCGATCTTGGCAACATCTGTTCGTCCTGTTTTAAAGAATACGGTCGCGGCAAGCACCAATATGGCTGCATTGACAAAGAAAGCAAGGTTCAATGCAATAGCGCTGTCGATAAAATTCATCTTCAGCGCTTTTTTTATGCCGGCTTTATCTCGTTTGATTTTTCTTGTTTGTACCAGTGCCGAATGCAGGTAAAGATTATGCGGCATGACGGTGGCACCGATGATACCGATAGCTATGACCAATGCTGTATCATTCGGAATAGATGGCACAAAACCGGTAGCTACTTCTGCAAGATCGGGTTTGGCTAATATGATCTCGATAAGAAAGGATAAACCGATAACGGCAACCAATGCAACAATAAATGCTTCCATTTTCCGCATGCCCAATCGTTGCAGCAGCAGGAAAAGGAATGTATCGAGTATGGTTAATAATACACCCCATATCAGGGGGAGACCAGTCAATAGTTTAAGACCGATGGCCATTCCCAGTATCTCGGCCAGGTCCGTAGCGGCTATCGCGACTTCCGCCAAACCATACAAAGCATAATTGATATATTTCGGGTATGTTTCCCTGTTAGCTTGTGCAAGATCACGTCCTCTTACAATTCCCAGTCTCGCTGAAAGACTTTGTAATAATAAAGCCATCAGGTTGCTCATCAGCAAAACCCAGATCAGCTTATATCCGAACTGGCTGCCACCCTGGAGATCGGTTGCCCAGTTACCCGGGTCCATATAACCTACGCTAACAAGATAGGCGGGTCCAAAGAAAGCAAGTATCCTTCTCCATCCTGTTCTTTTCAGGCTGGTCGTATCCACACTGTGGTGTACTTCGCTCAGCGAAACATAGTCATAGTCTTTATGATTCATAACGGACAAATATATTTTCTGCTAATTGCTTGCTGATCGTGAAAGCGGGTTGCCGTCCTATTTTTATTTCAAGCGACTGGTCGAATTCAAATCTTTTTTTTATTTCCAGTTTGGTGCCGATCGCTATCTTTTTATGTTCCAGGATCTCAAGTATCTCGCTGGACTGATCGCTTACATTACTTACCATGGCGACAATATTCAATGGAAGATCGGTGAGACATATCTTCTTGACCATCTCTATTTTTCCATTGGCATCCGGGATAGGATCACCATGCGGGTCCACTCTCGGGAAGCCAAGGAATTCATCGAGTTTGTCGATCAGTTTTTTATTGCTGACATGTTCGAGGTCTTCGGCTACTTCATGCACTTCGTCCCAGGTGAATTTTAATTTCTCGGCGAGAAAGTATTCCCAGAGCCGGTGACGACGGATGATGCCCAACGCGACCTTACTGCCTTCACTGCTCAGGCGAAAGCCCTGGTAGGGTTGATAATGGAGTAGCTTTTTGGCCTTGAGCTTTTTCATCATATCTGTCACCGAGGCCGGTTTTGTTTTTAATTCATTGGCGAGTTCATTGGTCGAAACGATCCCGTCCTGCCGCTGCAGGTGAAAGATCGCTTTGATATAATTCTCCTCGCTCGTTGAATAATTCAACATGGCTAAAAATATTTTTAGACAAAGCTAAAAAAAATAATGAATATGGCCAAATGCGCCGTTTGGGGGAATCGCTTACATTCGTGGACAATCGTCTGTATGCGTATATCCGGGAAAATCATCCTGTTTTTGTTTTCGCTGGCCCTGCTTACCGGCTGCAAACACAAAAAGAAGCCTTCCTTATCCGGCGATGACCCGGTGGAGCTATCCGATTTCATCGGTTTTTTCAAACCGTTGAAATTGCCCTATCAATATGGCGACACCCTGCTAAACAAACAGGAGAAGGATTCGTTCCTGGTCAGTTTTGCGAATTTCAATCGATTTATTCCCGATACAGTATTGAGTAAAGTATATGGTAAAGGCGTCAAACCAAAGATCTATGCGATGGGAAAAGCGGAGAAACCAAAGGGCGAGACCTTTCTTTTTGTCAAAACATCCACGAAAGATAAAAAAGCATTGTTCATCCTGGCATTTGACGGCAAGCAACAATTCATTGCATCTATGCCGGTATTGCGGCCTGACAATAACAGGGCTACTATACAATCCATAACAATGGACAAGACATTTGGTATCACGAAAGCGGTGTCGTTGAGAAATCCGGACGGATCAATGAGCGATGGTAAAGATGTATATGTACTCAATCCTGAAACGAAAAGCTTCCTGCTGATCATGACGGATGCACTGAATGATAAAGTGACAGAGCTGATCAACCCGATCGATACCTTGCCAAGAAAACATAAACTATCGGCTGATTATACCAATGGAAAAATGAATCTTGTTTCTGTGCGTGACGGAAGAAGAGCCGGGCAACTCAGTTTTTTTATCCATTTTGAAAATAGTGGCGGCGCCTGTATCGGTGAATTGAAAGGTGAAGCGACTGTCAGATCAGCGAATATGGCAGAGTATCACGAAGAAGGAGATCCCTGTGTATTGCAACTGATCTTTAGTTCAAATGCCGTGACATTAAAAGAGAAAGAAGGTTGTGGCTCACGCCGCGGGTTGAATTGTTCTTTCGATGGAAGTTTTGCCCGGAAAAAATATGTAAAACCTGTTGCCCCCAAACCTGAGAAGAAAAAGAAAAGCATATTCAGTTAATAAAATTTATTCCTGGTTAAAGCAGGAACACGGATGACACGAATCGTAAGGATAAACACAGATAGATTCTGCTACGTAGAATTCAGGGACGGGAACCGTCAAAATACTTTTTACCAAATTTATATCCGTGAAATCTGTGTGCTTGTATTTCTACAACCTGTATTTCCCGATTAACCACTATCTTGCAGCTTCGTGTAAAAAGAACACATTATGAGTTTTGCCCCCTTTACTATCCCATACTCTGTTGACGATCGTTATTCCAAAAAGATCGCTTACTTCTCGATGGAGTTTGCAACACACCAGCCACTGAAGATCTATAGCGGCGGTTTAGGTTTCCTGGCCGGGTCGCATTTGCGCAGTGCTTATGAGTTAAGACAAAACCTTGTCGGTATAGGTATCTTATGGAAATATGGTTATTATGACCAGGAACGCAACCAGGACCAGACCCTCGATGTGGCCTGGAATGAAAAGCAATTCAATTTTCTTGAAGATACCGGGATCAAATTCCAGATCACCATTCATGAACATCCTGTTTGGGTAAAAGCATATTATCTCAATCCCGAGACATTCAAAACAGCACCCTTATTCTTATTATCGACCGATCTCCCCGAGAACGATTATGTATCGCAAACGATCACGCATCGTTTGTATGATGCGAATGTGGCAACTAAAGTCGCACAGTTCATCTTACTGGGAGTGGGTGGTGCCAAACTGATGGATGTCCTCGGTTTTAATCCCGAACTCTATCATCTCAATGAAGCGCATGGATTGTCTGCTGCTTTTTATCTCTACAATAAATTCAACCGCGATATCAATGAAGTAAAAACACGCTTAGTATTCACCACGCATACACCGGAAGAAGCGGGCAATGAGAAGCATGATATCTATCTCTGTCATAAGATGAGCTATTTCTGCGGGCTCACTGTGGATGAAGTGAAGAAACTATACAATAACGACAGTGACCAGTTCAATCATTCGCTGGCGGCATTGCGTTTTGCTCATTTGGCCAATGGGGTATCGCAATTGCATGGTAATGTTTCAAGAGCCATGTGGGGAAAGTATGAAGGCATCTGTCCCATTATTTCGATCACCAATGCGCAGAACTGGCGATACTGGGCGGATAAGCAACTCTATCGTTTCGCGGAAGCGGGGGACGATTATGGTATCGATGACCGGAAAAAATATTTGAAGAAAAGAGCATTTGAAATAGTCGCCGACCAGACCGGCAAAATTTTCAATCCCGATGTCTTCACGATGGTTTGGGCAAGACGTTTTGCCGGTTATAAAAGAGCGGGGCTGATCACCACAGCGGAGGAGCGATTCAAAAAACTATTAAGCAACACGACACATCCTATCCAGATCATCTGGGCCGGGAAACCTTACCCTGTCGATCATCCTGCCATCAGTGAATTCAACCAACTGGTTCATCTGAGCAAACAGTTTAAGAACGTCGCTGTGCTGATCGGGTATGAGCTTGGTCTTTCCAAACGGTTGAAACAGGCAGCAGATTGCTGGTTGAATAATCCAAGGGTTCCCCGGGAAGCATCAGGCACCAGTGGCATGACCGCGGCGATGAACGGGGCCGTCAATTTCTCTACGGATGATGGATGGATACCCGAATTCATCAATCATGGGCATAATGGTTTTGTCGTTCCCAAGGCTGATTATGCGAATATGGTCACGCATGAACAGGATGAGTATGATCTGAATAAGATCTACGAGATACTGGAGAACGAGATACTTCCTTTATACTACTCAGGGTATCCTACCTGGCGGCAGGTGATGAAGAACGGGATGCGGGATGTCCGTTTCCAGTTTGACAGCAACCGGATGGCGCATGAGTACTATGAGATGCTGTATCGATAGTGAATGGTGAATAGTGAATGGTGAATGGGTCCGTTCTTACTGAAACTCCTTGATGATTTGATCGATACTTGTCGATGCTGGATAAAAACCGCTAAGTTTATTGATCACACCTTCCACCAATGCATCAGGACAGGAGGCGCCGCTTGTTATTAATATTTTCACAGGTTCTTTTGCAGGCAACCAATTATGTGTCAGTAATTCTTCTTTTGTGTGAAAATTACAATGCAGTATTTCTTTCGCAGACAGTATCTTTTCCTCGCTACTGATAAAGTAGGTAGGCAATTTTTCTTCGCATAGTTCTACCAGGTGCGAAGTGTTAGATGAATTGTATCCGCCGATCACGATGGCAAGATCCGCCGTTGTTTCCAGCATACCGGCTACCGCTGTCTGGTTATCATTCGTTGCATAACAAAGTGTATCCCTTGTATCGGCAAACCGATCTTCGATAGTGGAAGGCTGATAGGTATCGATCATCACCTGTTTCAGGTAATCAGCGATCGCCTGTGTATCGCTGGCCAGCATAGTAGTTTGGTTCACGACGCCGATCCGTTGAAGATCCTTTGTTATATCAAATCCTTTTGAATATTGGTTGCTGAACGCTGTGTAAAAATCATTTGCATTCTTTTCACCCGTGATATATTTTGCCAGTTCTTTTGCTTCCTTCATATCCTTCACCACTACCGATGGAGCGGAAGAAGCCGCATGCGAGAACGTGGCTCTTGTTTCTTCGTGTTTGGGTTTGCCATGAATAATGATCGTGTAATTTTTTTTCGCGATGGCTTCGCTGCGGTTCCATACTTTTTCCACGAAGGGACAGGTCGTATTGTATTTCTCCGTGGGAATGCCCTTATCCTGTAATTTTTTTTCGATCTCGAGGGTAGTGCCGAAGGCGGGTATCAATACGATATCTTCCGCGGTGATCTCGTCAAAACCGATCAGTTGTTTGCCATATGTATCCTGTAAGAAGCGAATACCGTGTGCTTGCAGATCGTTGTTGACTTGCGGATTGTGGATCATTTCGCTGAGCAGGAAGATCCGTTTGCCGGGATTTTCTTCCACCGTACGGAAAGCTATCTCTATCGCATTCTCCACCCCGTAACAAAAGCCAAAATGCCGGGCCAGCCATATTTTCAGCGGACCGAGATCCAGGAGGGTAGGGCTGAAATCCTTTTTCATTTTGTCGGCTTCTTTCCGCTTCTTCTTGATAGCACTGATCAAAGGGCTGCGGTAAATGATGGGGATCTCGAAACTCTTCATAAATGCAAAGATACTTAAAGAGCGATTGGGAAATTTTGGAATTGGGAAATCGCATTCAATGCTGATTTTCCTGCATATAATGAATACCTGGTGGTATAGGGTAGCTATGACCATAAAGTAATTTCCCAATTTCCCAATCTGCAATCCAAAATCCTTTTTACCTTTCCCAAAACTTCTTCCATGAAGAAATTCCTGTTGATTCTTTCCTCTCTGTTCCTTCTTGGTTCCTGTAAACTGATGAAGAAAAAGGAGAAGGAGAAAACAAAAAAAACAACAAGTATGACAAACCGTTTTCGCCCGGTTGAATGGGCACATAGTACCAATATTTATGAAGTGAACATGCGGCAATACACGGAGGAAGGAACTTTTGATGCTTTTGCACAATACCTGCCGAAACTGAAAGGGATGGGCGTGCAGACACTCTGGTTCATGCCACTGACACCGATTGCACAAAAAAATAAAAAAGGATCGCTGGGGAGTTATTACGCTTGTTCGGACTATACCTCCATCAATCCTGAGTTCGGAACATTGGATGATTTTAAACGCCTGGTAAAACAGGCACATGAAATGGGTTTCAAGGTCATTCTCGATTGGGTCGCCAATCATACCGGCTGGGATCACAAATGGACGACAGAACATCCCGATTATTATTTAAAAGATAGCGTTACCAAAAACTTCCAGGTCGCTTCGGGAATGGATGATATCATCGAACTGGATTATAAAAATCCTGCGCTGCGTAAAGCAATGAAAGATGCCATGAAATTCTGGGTAACGGAATGCGATATCGATGGTTTCCGCTGCGATCTTGCATTCTGGGTAGAACTTGATTTCTGGAAAGAAACAAGACAAGAGCTCGATGCAATTAAACCATTGTTCTGGTTGGGTGAATTCGATGAACTGGATAATCCCGAATATGGGGAAGCATTCGATGCCAGTTATACCTGGACATGGATGCATAAGACAAAAGATTTTTATGCCGACAAACTTCCTATCGACAGTTTGATCTATGTATTGAAAAAATATGATGATCTCGGCGATAGCAGTATGCGTGCCTGGTTCACTGCCAATCATGATGAGAACAGTTGGAATGGAACCGAGTATGAAAAGTACGGTGATATGGCGAAAGCCTTGGCGGTATTCAGTATTACCTGGAATGGTATACCCCTGATGTATTCAGGACAGGAGTTGCCTAATACAAAACGATTGAAATTCTTTGATAAGGATACGATCCATTGGACTGGAAATAATGAGTTGCACGATTTTTATCGCCTGTTATTGAAGTGCAAGACCGACAATCCTGCTTTGCGAAGCGGCGATCCATCCGTGCAGACATTCAGGATAAAGACCAGTGATCCCAAAAATATTTTCGCGTACCTGAGAAAGAAGGACAATAAGGAAGTGTTGGTGGTGCTTAATCTTTCGGCGAACAAGGATCTGCATTTTGATATCACTGATCCGCTGGTTACCGGCGTATTCACGAATATATTCTCACAGGCCACCAATGATTTTACCAGTGAGAAGAGTTTTGAAATGCAGGGCTGGGAGTGGTTGGTGTATGAGAAATAACAAATGTCGGAATTGTGATTTATTTGATTCTTATGATCACAAACTAAAATCATGGTATCATTTAATCACAAGAATCACAGTGCAGACTTTTAATCACAAAAATCAAAGTACAGACAACAAAATAGCCGCTCAATGGAGCGGCTATTTTATTTATAGTGACATGCTTTATGGTAATTCATCCATATTCAGCGGGTAGCGGTAAACCCCTTCATAACCGGGGTACATACCTTCCAGTTGAATGCTTTCGCCTTTCAGCGATTTGATCGCCTGTGATAATTCTTCCAGGCTTGTTATATCCATACCATTCACACTCGTGATGATAAAGCCATCCTGCATTCTTGTTTTGCTGAACAAGCCACCGGCCTTTATCTTTTTCACTAACACGCCACCTTCAATTTCATACCCTGTTGCTTTTTTCTTATCCAGTGTTTCCAGGTCTGCGCCCAACTTATCGCCGATATTACTGACGGCAACCTGGTCATAGGTGCCTGTTTTGGCGGTCAATACAGCAGGTACGGTATAATCTTTTCCATTTCTTTTATAGGTAACATTTATTTTGTCACCTGCATTATAGGAAGAGATAGTTGCCTGTAATTCTGTCCATGAATTGATCGATGCCTCGTTGATCCTGGTGATCACATCACCTTTTTGCAGACCGATAGTGGAAGCAGCGCCATCCTTGGCTACCTGGCCGATATGTGCACCGTCACCCGCATCAAATTTATCTTCTTCTACCTGTATACCGAGGTAAGGTCTTTTTACATCTCCGTACTTGATCAGGTCGTTCACGATCTTTTTTGCAAGGTTAACAGGTATCGCAAAAGAATAGCCCGCATAGGTTCCATTAGGAGCGTAAATAGCTGAATTGATACCTATCAGTTGCCCGTCTGTACTGATCAATGCACCACCGCTATTGCCCTGGTTCACCGCTGCGTCCGTTTGAATGAATGATTCGATCGGTGTATTGCTCTGGCGGCTGTTGATATTGATATTACGGCCTTTTGCACTTACGATACCGGCTGTAACGGTCGTCTCCAGCGTAAGCGGGTAGCCGATCGCCAATACCCATTGACCCAGTTTTACATTATCAGAATTGCCATAGAGCAGGAAGGGGAACCCATTTCCCTCGATCTTCAACACGGCGATATCACTGCTGGGATCTTTACCGATCAGCTTCGCTTTATAATTTTTTTTGTTGCTGAGTGTAACCATGATCTCATCGGCTACGCCCTGGCCACCATCCGATACAACGTGGTTGTTGGTGATGATATAACCATCTTCGCTGATGATCACACCACTGCCGGAAGCCCTTTGCTCGGGTTGCACACGCTGGCCCATGTTATTATTAAAGAATTGGTCAAAGAGATCCTGCATACTGCCTCCGTCATTGCTGTTCGGAAGTTTATTGTTCACTTTTTTCGCGGCGATCTTTGTTTTGATATGCACGACAGCAGGTACAGCTGCGTTTGCCGCTTTGGTGAAATCGATCGGTTCGCCGGCACCAGCCACATTATCAAAAAATCCGGCATAGTTCACAGGAAGATTGCTATCCGTTGCTTGTGAAAAACTGGTTTGCTTATGGGTTATCTTACCATAAATAAATACACTGCCTACTGCTGAAACAGCACTGATCGCTATCACCAGTAAAATTTGTTTCCATTTCATAGTATTCTCCGATTTTAAGACTGATTAATTGTTTTCAAGGTTTTTTAAAGCTCTACAAAGTAACGACACGATTTTTTCACTTGATTACCACCTGCTTAGTTTAACAATTCATTTACCAAGCTCTTCGTACTTCATTCCGTTAATAAAAATACTACGATTTACGGGGAAATGAAATACCGCTGCTCAATCATTTTGTCATTTTTAGCTATAACCCGCAAAGGAATTCAAGGGTATCTACCCCATCGGCATAGTCAGAAAGGGAAGGGGTTTGCGTAGCCCCGAAAGGAATAAAACCTTTGCCGACAATGCATTGCAAGTCTTGTGCCGCAGGTAATTTGGCTGACAGGTCTTCAGAAGAACTGTAAAATTGGTAATTGAGTTGGGAAACCGGTGAAAAAATGACAGGGTCTTCGATCAGGAGGATCGATTCGTTGGTCATATAATACTTTTTGTTCAGCAGGTGCAGGGCGAGGTTATAATCATAATTGTTCCTGTACTTATGATGATCCGCCATCCAATTGTATTTACGGAATGCGGTAAGCAGGGGCAAGAAATCATAATCAACCGGTACATAAAGTTTGGTCACATTACGGCAACCCAAACCAAAATAAAGATGGACATCATCAGCCAATTGTTCAAGTTCTGTTGCCGATTCACTTCCATCGAGTATGGCTATTGATGTCCTGTTGCGACGGATGATATGCGGGTACTTGCCAAAATAATGATCAAAATACCGGGATGAATTATTGCTACCTGTTGCGATATAGGCATCGCAGTCGTTTAATCGTTCGGCAAATAGGAGCTGGTCTTTTACCTGCCCGTCCCATTCGATCATTCTTTCAACAAGATGTTTGATCAGTTTTTCATCTTTTGAAGAAGGCTTGATGACTGCTTTATGCCCACTGATAAAAACACAGAGCATATCGTGAAAGCCCACGAGTGGAATATTGCCGGCCATGACGATGCCAACGGTCTTTGGCTCCTTCACGGGCAGGGAGTAGTTGCTGGTCCATTTCTCCAACGCTTCTTTTGAAAGGAACCGGCGAGCGATAGATGAGCTCGCGAGATCAATAAATTCCGGAATGAACCAACCATTTTCCTTGCCTGCTCTTTCTTTTACGGCTAGCCATGCAGGATCAGCCGATAAAATATATTGACCAAGCCGATTTAATAAGTCGATACGATGTTGTAAATTCATTCCAATAAATTATTTTCGCAAACCGGCGTAAATTTTTTCCGGTGCAAATTAACGAAGTTGGCACAGGAAAAAATTTACCAAAGGTTCACCGGCTCAATAAAAGTTATTAATTTGTGCCGGTAAAAATAACCCTGAACCGATTATGGCTATCAAGATAACTGACGAATGTATCAACTGCGGTGCCTGCGAACCCGAATGTCCCAATAATGCCATCTATGAAGGTGGCGTAGAATGGGCGATCTCGGATGGCACATCTGTAAAAGGAAGCTTTACATTGCTGGATGGCTCGACAGTGGATGCCGACCAGAAAAATGCCCCTGTTGCAGTAGATACCTATTATATTACACCCAATAAATGCACCGAATGCCAGGGTTTTCATGAAGAACCCCAGTGTGCTGCCGTTTGTCCTGTTGACTGCTGCGTTCCCGATGAAATGTACCAGGAGACTGTGGATCAACTGATGGCGAAGAAGGAAAAACTGCATATGTAAACAGGTGCGCTGACTGTGCATAAATTTTAGCATTCAATCAGGTTCCCGGCATTAAATTTTGTTACCTTACAGGTATATCTCTATATATAGCAGTGAACGCCTGCCTCAAAACAGGTAGACTGCCTAACGAGTGGCGGGTGATATGTCCCGTCGTAAAAAGGTGAAGGAGAAACAGCCTTCACCTTTCTTATTACTGACCATTGAACATCGAGCGTTGAATATGGAACATTGAATGCCGATAAGTGAAGAAATGCTCAATATGCAAATTTCAATGCTCAATTCTCAGAAATAGTACCCCTCAAATACCTGGATTTTTACCTATTTGTTAATCCTTTCTCAACAGAATAGCTCATTCGTTGGACATCTTGATTTTTTCCGCAATATTTGCATAACCATAAGGGAGCTAAACCCACTATTTTCAACGATGAAGAAGAATATAGCACTGGTTACCGGTGGTTTTTCCGGTGAAGCAGTCATATCCTATAAAAGTGCCGTAACGATCGATAATAACCTCGACCGCGATCATTTCAATGTATACAAGATCGATATCAATCCCCAGGGCTGGTTCTATGTATTGACAGATGGCCGTAAGATCGAAGTGGATAAGAACGATTTCTCTCTCCAGATCGATAACCAGAAAATAATATTTGATGCTGTTTTTATCGGGATGCATGGCACACCGGGAGAAGATGGAAAACTGCAGGGCTATTTCGATACACTGAAGATCCCTTATACAGGCTGCGATGCTACTTGTTCTGCTATCACCTTTAATAAGCGTTATGCAGTAGCCGTAGCAGGTATGGCGGGTATTCCTGTCGCGAGATCGGTAATGCTGCTTTCCAGCACATTGGGATCCTAAGCTTAGAATTCCACGTGGACAAGTTGTC
>JADMIO011222183.1_pt1 | contig 30029 bp, 20 predicted proteins | sample 8958161 | NCBI WGS metagenome assembly JADMIO01 (sample SAMN16585339, study PRJNA669376) | soil metagenome | isolation source: Crop rotation soil | place: USA: Cullars Rotation, Alabama | collected 2011 | reverse complement strand
ACGAAAGGCCCAGTCTTTCGACTGAGCCTTTCGTTTTATTTGACCATGTTGGTATGATTTAAATTAATACGACTCACTATAGGGTCAGTGCGGCCGCGACTTCAAGTCACGTGAATTCCAAGCTTCGGATCCCACTGTGCTGGAAAGGGCTCTTCACGTCCTCCTCCGTCGCCGCGGGCCGCTCGGGCAGGTCGCGGATCCAGATGTTCCGGAACCGCACGGGATGGCTGTGGTCCTGGAGCTGGATCGGGCCGCGAGTGACGCTCGGGTCGTACGGGTAGGGCTCCAGCCAGCTCGTCGGGCCCCAGGGCTGCTCGTTGTTCTGGACGAGCACGCCGTTGAGGAAGACCGTGATCGCCGCGGGGCGCTGGAGCTTGCCCGACCGGTCGAACCTGGGCCGGCGAAACGCGATGTCGTAACTCTGCCACTGGCCCGGCGGGCGGGCGGCGTTGGCCAGCGGGGGATACTGCCCGTAGATCGCGCCGACCTGCCCGTCGGCATAGGTGCCGGCCTTATAGGAATCGAGCACCTGGACCTCGAACTGGCCCATCAGGAAGATCCCGCTGTTGCCCCGGTCCTGGCCCACGCCCGCCGGCGGATCGGGCGCCGCCCATTCGACGTGGAGCTGGAGATCTCCGAACCGTCGCTTCGTCTCGATCGCCCCCGCCCCCGGCACGACCTGAAGGACGCCGTCCTTCACGCTCCAGGCCGCAGGACCACCGTCCGCGGCCTTCCAGGCGTCCAGGCTGGTCCCATCGAACAGGAGGAGGGCATCGCCGGGTGCGGGCGAAGGGTCGAGCGACGCGGGAGGCGGCGGCTGCACCACCGGCGGAGTGGGGCGGTGAATGTCATGCTGCTTCCACCGCAGCGACTCCTCCTGCGGACCATCCTCGGTTGTTCCCGCGGCCAACATGCCGAGTACCCCCGTCACCATGATCGTGATGAATCGAATGAACGCACTTCGAGTTGCAGCCATGGCTCTGGTACCTTGAGCGGAGGACTCGCCTGGTCAAGACTTCTCAGTATAGCGGGGGAGAGGCCGAGGTCGACAAGCCATCGGCCCACGCCGAATCCCGGGCCGTGCGAGGCCGCGAGCGGCCTTGCCGGTGGCATACTTTCTCTGGACCCACCCTTCGCTTCGACCAAACGACCGGGGCAGTCCTCCCGGACGCTCTGCCTGACTCCCAAAGACGAAGAACCTAAAGAAGCTACGCCATGACACTGCTGGGAAGATATCTGGAAGCGATCGAGGCCGTCGAGGAGGCGGCCGTCATGGACGCCCCGGGCGAATACTTCGACGCGGCACTGGCCCGCGAGGTCGAGGCCGAGTCCGCGCTGCTCCAGTTCGTGAAGCTGGCGAACCGGCTCGACTTTGCCCGGCCCGTCCAGTACCCCATCGCGGCCGCACTCGACGGCACCCTGGTCGTGGTGACCGCGAATCCGGATGACGCCGGGCACGACATGGTCCTGGTGGTCAAGCCCCAGAACATCGCCCGGGGCGAGTGAGGCCGCCGCAGCCGGCATCGGCCCGCGTCGTCGCGGGGCAGGCTCCGTCAGGCCGCGAACCCAGGTCCTTCCAGCACGCATCCTCCCACGCCAGATCTCGGATCGCGACGACCTCCGAGGGGCCGCGACCTGCCGAGGCGCCTGGTAGGCACGGCGCGTCCCCTCGGGAGAGAATTCGGGTGGTATAAGCTCGCCGACAGAATTCCACAGAGAATTGTCCATCCCGGCCTCGGACGGCGATAGGGAGGGTAGTGGAAGTCGACCGTGCGGCCCTCCGCGCCATCTCCGCATGCAAGCAGCTCGACCCGGAAGGGCGCCGACGCGTCGCCTTGACACCATCGACAAGTACGGGTCACGCCGGTCCGACCTGCCGGTAAGGATTCCCAGCAGGCCGCCGAGCCGGCGGGACAGATCTTCAACGAGGAATCCCCATGGGTCAATCATCGGGTCGGGATCGTCATGCGCGACGGCCCGCGCTGGAGCCATGCGAGGATCGCATCCTGCTAAGTATCGCGGTCCAGCCGGTCGGCGCCTCGACAACGCAGCAGCCGGTGGCGGCATACGCGCCCGGCAACTCACCCATCGTGGCGTCCCAGAACGCCACGCCTGACCACGCGTCGAGGGTCTTCGACGACCCGTTCTTCTTCGACGCGAATTAGCGTCGAGGCTGGATGAAACCATGGCCGGGTCAATAGCACCTGATCGAGGCAGGTCCGAGGCACACGCCGGGAGGGACCGATGGGATTTCTTGGAGCCGCATCGCGCCATCGACGAGGACAGATTGCACTCGCAGCCTGCCTGGTTGTCGCCGGGTTGGCGGGTCGAGCCGCCGGCGGGGAGATCGTCGGGGCGCCGATCGACCTGTCCGCATTCGTCCACGAGGGGCTGCTGCCAGGCGGGACGATCTTCGAGGACACGCATTCGGTGACGGGCGCCCTGAGCACGCCGAAGCAGAGCGCGGAGTATCTCTACCTCGCGAGCAAAGGCGAGAATCTCTCGGGGCGGTCGACCAGCATCACGGGCGCCTTCGCATCGTCGCTGGCCGAATCCGACGGCAATGGCGGCGTCGGCGTAACCGCCTGGATCGGCGGCAGCCCCAGCAGCACCAATGCAGCCGCGATCGGGCAGCTCGTGTCGGAAGCCATCTGGAAGCAGACCTTCACCTACAACGGAAGCATCCCGGCATCGATCTCGCTGCATCTTCACATTCCCGCCCTGCAAGTTGGGCTGATCGGCGTGCCTCCCAACCGCGATTCGATCAGCGCCACGGAGACCGCCCAGGCCGCGGCGACCCTCACGGCGACGATCATCCACCCCGATCTCACCACCTCGCCCGGGGCAAGCTTCGAGTTCGGCCTGCGAGCCTTCGAGCGGCAGTTTTCGCTCGGCCCGGGAGTCTTCTCGAATTTCGCGGATGTCGCGTTCCTGGGCGCCAGCAGCAGCACGGCGTCACTCTTCGACTCGTTCAAGGACAACGGCGACTCCTTCAACCCACGCTTCAGCCTGGATTCGGTGTCCACGGACATCAAGCTGGGCACGCTCCAGCCAGGTGACACGGTGAGCTACGTCTACCAGCTCACTGCCCAGGGCACCACACACGGCGCGGAGCAGGGGTACATGGCCTTCCTCGGAGACCCGTTCGGGTCGGACGTCACCGCGGGCAATCTCGTGCTCAGCACCGCCTCGGTGCCCGAGCCCTCATCGTGGATCCTCAGCCTGATCGGGCTGGTCTGCGTCGTGGTTCTGGGCGGCCGTAGGGGGCCGATGGGTTGAGCCCGTCGCCCGCACGGGCGCGAGGTGCGGCGGGCGGCCTTACCATGAGTCGGCCTCGAGCCTTGCGACCTCGAAGAACCGATCGCCATAGCGGAGCGTCAGCTCCTCGTTCGGCAGGACCGCGCGGGTCGCTCTCAGATAGACAGAATGGCCCTCGATCACCTTCGCCATGTTCGGGGAGCGGGAGTGGTTGACGAGCCCGCCGAACCCGAGGGGGATCAGCAACAGGGCGCCGACTCGGAACTTGTGGAGGTCGGCGAAGCGGGTGCAGACATCGGAGGCCGAATCTGCCGGCACGAGGGCCCCGATCACTTCGAGGCGGTCACCCTCGGCGAGTGGGACCCTGGCGAACAGGCCATACCCCGCGCCGGGTATGGACGACTTCTCGATGTAGAACCGATCGTCGTGCTCTTCATGGATGTCGCGTTGCGGCCTCTCGGTGCCGGGCATCGGAACCTCGTTCGTTGAGGTGGAGGTCCGCCCGGCAAGGTCGCCAGCGGACTCGCGGGTTCAGCGGGGCTTGCCCTCGGATTCGTCGCTCTCGAAGTACACCCGGTCACGCAGCGGCTCGGGCAGGCACGGCATCTCCTCGCGGGCCTGCGGGTCGTCGTGGACGTAGCGATAGCCCTTGCCGTATCCAACGGTCTTCATGAGTGGGGTGACGGCGTTGCGGAGCTGAAGCGGGACCGGCTCGCGGGCGGTCGTGGCGGCATCCGCGGCGGCGGCTGAGTAGGCCCGCTTCACGGCGTTGGACTTGGGTGCGTTCGCCAGGTAGATCGTCGCCTGCGAGAGCGGGAAGAGCCCCTCGGGCATGCCGATCAGGTGGACGATCTGCGCCGCGGCGGCGGCCTGGACCATCGCCTGCGGATCGGCCAGGCCGACGTCCTCCGAGGCCAGGATGCAGAGCCGCCTGGCGATGAAGAGCGGGTCGGCTCCCCCCTCGATCAGCCGGGCCAGCCAGTAGACAGACGCGTTCACATCGGAGTTCCGCAGGCTCTTGATCAGCGCCGAGATCAGGTTGTAGTGGTCCTCGCCCAGGCGGTCGTACGCGAACCGGGCCTGCCCGAGCGCCTCGACGAGGGCCGGCTCGGTGATGTGACGCTTGCCGTCTCCGCCCGGCGGCGTCGCCAGCACGGCCTCCTCGAGCGTCGTCAGGGCAACCCGGGCGTCCCCCTCCGACCAGCCGGCGAGCTGGGAAACCAGGTCCTGATCGATCGCCGGCGAGAGCGAGGCGAGTCCTCTCGTTTCGTCCGCCAGGGCCCGGTTCAGGATCAGGGCAATCTCGTCCCGCGAGAGCGGCTCGAGCACGGCGACCCGGCAACGGGATAGCAAAGCGGCGTTGACCTCGAATGAAGGGTTCTCGGTCGTGGCGCCGATCAGCGTGATGGTCCCTTGCTCGACGGCGTGCAGTAGCGCGTCTTGCTGGGCCTTGTTGAACCGGTGGATCTCGTCGAGGAAGAGGACGGTCCGCCCTCCTCGGCGACGCGTCTTGCTCGCCTCGTCGATCGCCGCACGCACCTCCTTGACGCCCGAGAAGACGGCGGAGAGGGCGACGTAGCGGGCGCCGGCAGCCTTGGCGACCAGCCGGGCCAGCGTCGTCTTGCCCGTCCCCGGCGGTCCCCAGAGGATCAGCGAGGGGAGCTTCCCCTCTGGCCGCAGCGCCCTCCCCAACAGCGAGTCGCCACCGATCAGCCGGGCCTGGCCGACGAACTCGTCGAGGCTCCGCGGCCGCATCCGCTCGGCCAGGGGCGAGTCCGCACCAGGGGCGTGAGGCTCCTCGCCGGAAACGTCGAAGAGGCTCATCGGCTGGTGCCTGGCCATCGAGCAAACCCCCGTGATCGCCTGGGCGGATCCTGGTGACTGTGCGTACACATTATAACACGTCGCGGCAGCCCCGAACCATGCCCGGACCTCGGATCCCGCAACAGGTCCGGCGAATCGGGCAGAGCCCCCATCAGATCGCAACCATGGATAAGGTTTGCACCGTCGATTAGCCTGCCGTGAGCCTTGCCTCGTGCCTCGAGAATGCCCCGGCGACATGTCATCCTGTCTCAACTCAAGGACAAGCCCAACACGCCCGAGCAGCTCATCCCGCGACTGGACCAGCGGCTGGCGTCGCTCCAGACCGACCATGTCGACCTGATCCTCCTGCACGCCCTCGGCGATTGCAACTTCGAGCTGGAGCTGCGCTGGCTCACGAGCCCCCAGTTGAAGCAGACCGCCGACGCCATCCGCAAGTCCGGGAAGGCGAGATTCGTGGGCTTCTCGACCCATCACCTCCATCGGGCCCTCCTGCTCCAGGCCGCCGCGACGGCCCGCTTCCTCGACGCCATCATGCTCCAGAACAACCCCTGGATCGCCCAGGATGACGACATGAACCGCGCCCTCGACGCCTGCTCCAGGCGGGGCATCGGGCTGATCTCGATGAAGCAGATCCTGCGACGGCCGGTGCAGCAAGGCCGCCGGCACGGCGGCGGAGCTGGGCAACCTGACCAGGTTTCTCACCTATCACGAACATCACGGTTATCGCTCCGAGGCAAGGCGGCTCTACTCGGAACTCGACGAGTCGGCGCGCGACTGGCATGGCGCCGACCTCGACGCCGCCCGCCAGGCCTGTCCCAATCGGCTCGACTTCGCCAGGCTCCTCCCGAAGGCCGAGGAGTTGCTCGGCTGACCCGCCACACTTTGTGGTATGTTTCTGGTGCACCCGGCGGGAGGGAGCTCGTCTCCCGACCCGTCCTGCTTGCATGGTCCGCATCAGGCCCCAGAGAGAAATCAAGGAGGATCCGATGGGTCATGCCCCTCGGGTGATGGCAGCACTGCTGACGCTGGTCGCGATCGCGGGGGCCTCGACCCGCCCGGCCCAGGCCCAGCCATCCGGCGGCCAGCCCTCGGTGCGGTGGGTCGGGCAGGACGGGCACGACTTCGTGGGGCCGAACAACCGGCGGGAGGCGAGCGAGATCCAGGACATGCACCTGGCGATCTCGGGCCTGCACCCCCACCGCGAAGTCACCTTCGTGGACGTCACGACGGAGCAGGCGGGCGACCAGTGGCAGTACAACGCCCAGTCGTTCGCCTGGAAGGCCGAGCTCAGGCGTGCCAAGGGCGCCCGCACGGCCGACCTGTTCCTCGAGCCGGGCCACGTCGAGGCACCGCGAAATTATCATGTGTTGATCAAGTTTGACGATAACACCACTCGCGAGTTCGACGTCCGCGGCCACAAGGTCAGCCGGAGCCTGCGGATGCCCGGGGCGGCCATCCAGGCGCGCTGGGTCGGTCAGGACCGGCAGGATCGCGTGGGACCGGGGGCGTCGGTCGGGCCCGACGGGCTCCAGGACGCCCGGATTCACCTGTCCGGCGTCTCGACGAAGGTCCCGGTGAAGGCCATGCGGGTCGAGGGGACGGGCGGGGCGAAGTGGGAATCGGGGGCCAATCCCGACCTCCTGCCCAACGCCGAGTACTGGCCCGACCCGAAGAAGCCCGGCGAGGGTGACCTGTTCCTCCAGCCCGACCGCGAGCTCAAGGGCGAGAGCCTGAAGGTCCGGGTGCTGTACGCCAACGACACCCTCGACTCGGCGTCCCTGGTCGCCGGCAAGTTCACCCCCAGGCTCCGCGTGCCCGACCCGCCCTTGCCGCGGCTGAGCGACCTGCCCGCCACGGCCCGATGGCTCGGCCAGGACGGGCAAGGTCACGACGCGACCGGGCCGGGCAGCGTCCACGTGAACCTCTCCGGCCTGGGCAGGCAACCCTCGCCGATGGCGGCCGTCCTCACCGACTCGGTCCGCGGGACCTGGGTGTACCGCCACGACGATCGCATCAATGTCGGTGTGCCCGAGGGCGACGTCACCGGCCTGCTCGCCGTGCGTCCGGGGGCCGGACGGGGCACGATCGACGTCTTCTTCCCCCCCTACCGCGACGAGACTCATGCGACCTTCACCCTCCGCTTCCTCGAGCAAAACGGCCGGATGTCCGTGGTCCGATTCGCCGGCGGCCCCTGCGATCCCGGCAGGCGTCAGCCCTTGCCGGCCGATGGGCGAGTCGACGCCCGGCCCGGCGACGACCTGAACGCCCTCTGCCAGCAGGGCGGGACCGTGACCCTGGGCCCCGGGACCTACCGCCTGAGCCGCCCCCTGGTCCTCGAGCAGCCCGTGACCCTCACGTCAGAAGCGAAGCCGACGCTGATCTTCAGTCAGGCCCCCGGCGACGCCCCGTGGACGGCCGCGATCAAGATCCATGCCGGCAACACCACGCTCAACGGCTTCGCCGTGCGGTTCGAGGGACCCATCCGCTGGGACCAGGAGGTCAGCTACGGCCCCGCGGTCATCGGCACGACCGACAACAAGGACCCGGGCCAGCATGCGCCCAAGTTCCACGTCGTCCTGACCCGGCTCGACCTCGAGATCCCGCCGGCCGCGGACCCCACGAAGTGGATCGAGGCCACCCGGCTGATCCGTCTGACCAACGCCCGCAGCGGCGAGATCGCCGGCAACATCCTCCGCGGCGGCCCGGTCGAGTTCTTCGACGGCCCCTGGCTGGTCCTCAACAACGACTTCCGGGGTACGCCCCCCGGCACATCCTCTCATGGCGTGTTCACCGGCCACGGCACCCACGACGTGGTCATCAAGGGGAACCGGGCCAGGCCCGTCGAGCCCGCCGGCAAGACCTGGCGATTCCTCGTCCTGACCCATCGGGGCGCCGGCGATCGCGTCGAGGACAACGTGATCGAGAACCTCGGCTTCCGCGACGACGACACCATCCCCTCGTCGAACGAGCCCGAGATCATCCTCACCGAGGCCTATCACCTGACCTACGAGGGCAAGGTCGCCGCCCTCTCGCCGGACGGCCGCCTGCTGCGGATCCATCGTCCCCAGGGCCAGGACGCCGCCACCGGCGACCCCATCTCCATCCTCGCCGGCCCGGGCGCCGGCCAGTACCGCCGGATCGCCCAGGTGATCGACCCCCAGACGTACCTCGTGGAGCCTCCGCTCCCCATCGGGGCCGAGGTCGTCTCGATCTCCCGCGGGTTCGTCGACGAACACTTCCTCAAGAACCGGATCGACATGCGCGGCGGCCGGAAGTCCGCGGGCATGGTCCTGGTGGGCAATCACTTCGGGACCCGCGTGGTCCGCAACCACGTCCTCGGCGGCGCCAACGCCCTGCGGTTCGCCGCCTGCCCGACCGAGACCCCCGTGATCTGGGGCTGGTCGCATGCGCCCTTCCTGGGTGGCGTGATCGAGGGGAACATCCTCGAGGACGCCGAGGGGGGGACGATCCTGGGCATGGAGCACTCGGCACGCGACATCAAGTCGAACCACGGGCGGACCTACATGTCGATCGCCCTGAACGGCAACACGGTCCGCTGGTCCGATGCGTTCCTCAAGCGGTTCGCCACCACCGGCGCGAAGGGACTTCCCCCCGGCCTGATCCTGGGCTACGCCCCGTCGCACGACCCCGCCGAGTTCGTCGTCAAGGCGGCCGACAACCATCTCGACGCCCCCGGCGGCATCAAGGGAACGGGGAGCCTGACCGTGAACGCCGCGGAGTACAACTCCCAGAAGATGCTCAACCGCAAGTTCGCCCTCCCTCGCACCACCGGCCCCGTCGACTCCGCCAGCTCCTCGACCGGCCAGCCGCGACGGTAGCCAGATCCTCTCGCCACCGATTCCGCTCAACGACTCTCTCGGCATCGTCCCGCTGGGGATCGTCCCAAGTCCGTGATTCACACGTCGAGGATCAGGCAGTCCTACTGCATCAGCCATCGATACCAGCCCGACGCGCCAGCGAGGGTCCTTCGCTCGTGCCGCCGGGGCTTGCGTCGACCCTCGCTGGCGCGACGGGTTGGTATGGGGAAGGTCGGTAAGTCGCAACCCTGGGCTGCAGACTCGGCCTGTTGGACGATGCCTCATGCTGACAAACCAATTTTGACATTAATCTCTATGCCGAACCCACTTTCAAAGAATCGGTGGGTTTGTTTCGTCAAATTGCAAAAAAGCGGGCAGCTCTCCAGGCGTCTATGCCGTGTGGGCCTTGTCCCTCCCCGGCCGGTTCGCAGACGTGACACCGCGTCAGGAGTCCGATCGGGCGGCCAAAATGGGTTGCTCTGAAAACTCCGATGGGCCGGCCGAGGCTCGCTCAGGGGGCCTGAGGCGACGTCACCGGCTCGCGATACGCGGTGCCCGTTGACAGCAGTTTGTGGATAATTACCAAGATCTTATGGCCCGAGGCCACCAGCGCCTTCTTCTTGCCGATCCGCTTCGCCCAGCGCGCGTACAGGGCCCGGAGATGCGTCGCCTTGGTGTGGGTCGCTGCTCACGCCACCTGAACGAGCGTCGAGCGGAGCCACTGACTCCCTTTGGTCGTCCGGCCGGTGCGGCGTTTCCCGGCGCTCTCGTTATTGCCCGGGCACATCCCCGCCCACGAGGCCAGGTGCCCCGGGGTGGGGAAGCGGCCCATGTCCACGCCGATCTCCCCCACGATCACCTCGGCCGATGCCTGGCCGATCCCGGGGATGGTCCGCAGCCGCTCGGCGGCCTCGCGGAACGGGGCCATCAGCTTGGCGATCCGCCCGTCGAACCGGCGGATCTGCCCGTCGAGGTGACGGACTTGGTCCATCAGCGACCGCAGCAGGAAGCGATGATGCTCGGTGACACGGCCGTGCAGGGCCTCCTGCAGCGCGGGGATCTTCTTCCGTAGCCGCTCCCGCGCCAGGTCCGCCAACTCGACCGGATCGGTCCTCCCGCGGATCAGGGCGCGGATCATGTCCTGCCCCGAGGCCCCCAGGATGTCGCTGGCCACGCCCGCCAGCTTGATGTTGGCGTCCTCGAGCACCTTCTGGATCCGGTTGGCCATGGCGGCTCGCTCCCGGATCAGGAGGGTGCGAGATCGCGTCAGGTCGCGGAGCTCTCTGATCGGCTTGGGGGGGATGAAGCTGGGCGAGAGCAGCCCGTGCAGGAGCAGGTCGGCGATCCACTCCGCATCGCTGACGTCGGTCTTCCGCCCGGGCACCCGCTTGATGTGCCGGGCGTTGACCAGGATCACCTCGAACCGGTCCTCCAGGATATGGAAGATCGGCTTCCAGTAGACGCCGGTACTCTCCATGGCCACCTGGCGGACCTCATGCTCGGCCAACCAGTCGCTCAACGCGAGCAGGTCGCTGGTCATCGTCCCGAAGCGCCGTGTCTCCCGGATTAACTCGCCATCGACGAGGCACATGATGCAGGCGGTCACCGACATCTTGTGCACGTCGAGGCCGGCACACGAGGTATGGATAATGTCCACGACAGATCTCCCGAGGCAGTGGAGGGATGGGGGCCGACTCCGCAACGATCTCCGGCCGCCGGCGCTGACCTCGGGGCATGGAGCAGTTTGCTCTACGTGCTCCCCGCTGGGCGGGGGCGACAGGGTCGGGTTCGATGTGAATCGAGCCGAATCGAGGTCCTGACCAGATTCGTTCTCGGGCTCGGAAGCGCCAAAGACAATAACGGCCTTCACCCCGGAAGCCGGAGATCCTGGACCAGTCTACGTCGGCGTATCTCCGTTTTCATGGGGCCGGGTGAGCCAAACGGGCGTCATGACGATTCGTTCGCGCGTCCGGTTGTCCACTGCGGCAACCGAAAGTCTCTAAAAATCAAGAACTTATGGCAAGACGCGATTGGCTTCGTTCGTGCGCAGCAAGGAACCACCGGGCGTCTCGAGCCCGGCTCGACCCCTCTCCGACCCTCGACCCGCGAGCCCTCCATCACGCCCCCGTGATTGGCTCTGATCGCGCCCCGCGCGAACGGACCCGTAGGACGCTACCACCGGCCCCATAAGGCTTTAAATAGCTAATCCAATTGGCTTCGATCGCACGCGCCGAGGTCGGCCTTGCCCCGGATATCCCCGTCCGGGCCCGTCATTCCCGCATCCGAATTGCCATGGAGCCGCCGGGGCGCAGAATATCCCCTATAGTTAGTATGCGCCCATTTTGGCATTCTCCGCGCCCGTGTTGGAAAAATACCCCAACCCGCCGGCGATACCACCCGCCACTCCCAGCCCGACCATCTCCCCGCGGAGGAGCGGGCATCCGCCTTTCGCCTTCATGGACCCCGCCGCGGACAGGTCGCGAAGTAGAGAGGTGGGGGTGTTCGCTGCCCGCTCTGATCTTCGAGTTCCTAAGGCCGACGACCAGGAAGCGAAAGCAGGTCATTGCGGCTCGGGAATTCACGACTGGCCGTGATAGAAAGACTGGCTCGTCCGGCTGAACCATGACAATCTGGTTTCACATTATCTGATTCGGTTCTAAGGTTCATTAGCGACTCTCCAGCGGAGTGCCCGACGCTCGAAGTCTGAGTGCGGGAGATCTGGGGTGCGATTGTGATGCTCAATCCGATCGAGATTCGATCGTGCCTTCGAGCATCACGGGCCTCGTTGTGTCCAGCAGTGCGGACTGAGGTCGCCGGTCACCCGCTTCGAGAGTTGACTCATCCCGCGGATCACCAGGGGCGCGCAACTCGCTCCTGACCGACCTGATGAGCCTCACCGGAATAGCGAAATGACCAACCGTCTCGAGTGGACCGATCCCACGCGGATCCAGGGTCGCCATGAGATCGTGCCGTCGCTCACCGGGACCACCCCGGCGAGCGACGGCCGTTCGCTTGCGCGCGCCACCCGGAAACTGTGACCACCGCTGGCAGATCGAGGGAGTCACGACCATGTTCACGCCGCATCATCTGAACAGGCAACTTTCCTCGACGAACCTTAGCCGGCGCTTGATGGCACGGCAACGCTCCAAGCAGCGGATCCGTCTCAACCCTTACCTCGAAGACCTCGAGGCCAGGATCGCCCCCGCAATCTTCACCTGGACAGGCTTGGGCACCACCAACAACTGGAGTGACAGCGGGAACTGGAGCCGCACCGGTACGCCTGTCAATCCGGTTCCAACGAGCACCAGCGACGAGATCATCTTCCCTGTCGGCGCGGCACGAAAAACAAATGTCAACAATCTCTCAAGTGATGGCGCACGTTTTAAGAGCATCGCGATCAATGATTCTGGATACACCATATCTGGAAATCGCCTTACAATCGACAGTCTGTCATACTCGGGCCTTGGGCTTTCCACGTATCAACTAAATACAACATACATTGCATCGAATGCACTCACGATCGACAGTGTGGGCAGCGGCCAGCTCCTGCACAGCGGCACCGTGACGATGAACAACAACCTCGTCATGACGGTTGGCGCGAGCGATCAACTCAAGATCACTGGAAACCTGTCAGGTGGTGTGTCCCGAACGCTTGAGAAGGCGGGATCAGGCCTCTTGATCCTCACTTCGACTGCATCACATGGCGGTACGACGACAGTAACCGACGGCGTCTATCAGGTCGACGGCACGGCCACATCAAGCGCCATCACCGTGAATGCTGGTGGGACTCTCTGCGGTACGGGCATGGTCGGACACGTGTCATCCGTGGGTGGCACCATCACCGCGGGCGATCAACCGACCGGTGTCGGCACGCTGCGCGTCGCGAACCTCACACTGGATGCGACCTCCACCTTCTATGCGGAGGTCGTCTCGGCAGGCTCATACGACAAGGTCATCAGTTCGGGTTCGATCAACCTCGCCTCGGCGAATCTCAGCCTTTCCGGTGGTTACAACTCAACGAAGACGGATGTTCTTACACTCATCCAGCACACCCAGAATTCGGCCGTCTCCAATACCTTCTCCGGGCTCGCCGAGAACGCGGTGGTGAATCTGGGGGCGGGGTCCTTCCACATTTCGTACGTCTACAACAACGGCAGCACCTCGAGCAACGTCGTCCTCGAGGGCGTATCCGGCACCACCACGACCCTCAACGTCCCCGGGACCAATCCGACCTACGGCCAGGCCGTCAACTTCACGACGAACGTGATGGCGACGGGATCCACGCCCACGCTCGGATCCACGATGCAGCTCTATATCGACTCGGTTCTTGCAGGAACCCAGACGATCGATGCATCCGGCAACGCATCCTTCTCCATCACGGGTCTGAGCGCCGGCACCCACTGGGTCTACGGGTATTACGTGGGGGATGCCAGCTACGGCTCGAGCCAGTCCACCACGCAGTCCGTGACCGTCAATCAGGCCGGGCTTACCGTGGCTGGCGTCACCGCGGATAACAAGACGTACGACGCAACAAGAACAGCCACGATCCATACAGGATCCGCGACGCTCGTCGGCGTGGTCGGCAGCGACATCGTCACGCTCGTCACAGCATCAGCCACGGGCACGTTTGATACCAAGAACATCGGCACAAGCAAGAACGTGCAAATTGCCGGTCTCTCGCTCACAGGGGCGGCTGCATCCAACTACTTCCTCACACAGTCGATCGTGCCGGCCAACATCACGGCGAAGGGACTGACTGTTACCGGCGTGACAGCCTCGAACAAGGTCTACGATTCGACCATCAATGCCACACTGAACACAAGCTCGGCGGCGCTGTCCGGCGTGATCTCAGGCGACACCGTGACGCTGAACACCGCCGGCGCTCTCGGCCAGTTCGGTTCCAAGGGCATCGGTACGGCGAAGCCAGTCACAATCTTCGGACTCACCATTTCCGGAGGGGATTCGGGGAACTACACCCTTACACAGCCCACGACCACGGCCAACATCACGGCGAGGTCCCTCACCGCCGCTGTGACCGTGGCGAACAAGGTCTATAGCGAATCCACAAACGCTACATTTACCAGCGCCACACTCGCGGGCGTCGTTCCCGGTGACACCGTTCAGTATAGCTACGCTTCCGCCACGGCCACCTTCGATACCGATCATGTCGGTATTGGCAAGACCGTGACGACCAGCGGTTTGGTTCTGACCGGTGCGGATGCGGCGAACTACAGCCTCACGAACCCGAATCCCTCGACAACGGCCGATATCACACCCGCGCCGCTAACCCTCACCCCGCAGAATCAGTCCAGGACATACGGCACGACATTCACATTCGATGGAACGGAATTCGCAGTAGCGGGAACGCTCTACGGCGCAGACACGATCGATTCTATCACGCTCATCTCCACCGCCACCGCCGCCAACGCGCACGTCGGCACGTATGCGATCGAGGCGAGCAACGCCATCGGCACCGGCTTGGGTGATTACACGATCAGCTATGCCGAGGGCCAGTTCACCGTCAATCAACGAAACCTGACCGCCTCGGCCACTGCGCAGAATAGGGTCTACGACGGCACCGATCTGGCCACGGTTACCGTAACCACCGATCATGTAGCCGGTGACGACGTCACCACTTCTTACACGTCGGCAACCTTCTCGGACAAGAATGTCGGCACGGGCAAGACCGTGACGGTCAGCGGCATCACGTTGGGCGGAACGGAGGCCGCGAACTACACGCTCGTGAGCGCGACGGCCACGACAACCGCGAACAACACCCCGGCCGGACTCTCGGTGACCGCGACGGGCCTAGACCGTGTCTACGATGGCACGACCACCGCGACCGTGAATCTGACCGACGATCACATCGGCTCCGATGTCGTCAACCTTCACTACACGGCTGCGAACTTTGCCAGCAAGTCTGTCGGTGCGCACAAGCCGATCATTGTCACGGGGATCTCCATCGACGGAGCCGATGCAGGCAACTACACGCTGCGCGATACGTCAAGCACCGCGACGGCGACGGTGACGACAAAGACCCTTGTCGGCAGCATCACAGCGCAGAACAAGCAGTACGATGAGACGACAGCGGCCACCATCGCCACGCGTACGCTCGATGCCGTGGAACCTGGTGACCTCGTGTCGTACACCGGTGGCACGGCGAATTTCGCAGATTTCCACGTCGGCACGAACATCCTCGTCACGGCCACAGGATTAGGCCTCACTGGTGCCGATGCAGCGAACTACACGGTGAACGATACGACAACCTCGCATGCCGATATCACCCTGCGCACCCTGACGATCACCGCGAATCCGCGCGTCAAGACTTACGGTAACGCTCTCGTACTTGGTACGACGGGATTTAGCACGCGCGGTCTTATTGGCAAAGATGCCGTCGATCACGTCACCCTCGCTTCCGCAGGCGCCGCCGCTTCGGCAAACGTGGCCGGATCGCCTTATAGCATCGTCGCGAGCGATGCCTCGGGCACTGGACTCGATGATTACGACATCCAGTACGTCGATGGACAGCTCACGGTCAACGCTGTGACACTCACCGTGACCGGTGTCACCGCATCGAACAGGGAATACGACGCCACCACGACAGTCTCGATCGACACCACAGATGCTAGCCTCGTCGGGATCATCGGTTCCGATGATGTGAACTTGGTGACAACGGGCAAACAGGGTGAATTCGATACGAAGAACGTGGGTACGGATAAGCCAGTGACCGTCTCCGGTCTGATTCTCTCGGGCGCCGCTGCCGGGAACTACGTGCTCGAACAGCCCACGACGACCGCCAGCATGTCCACCGCGACACTCGTTGGCAGCATCACGGTCTTCCCGAAGACTTGGGACGGCACGACGACCGCGACAATCGCAACCCGTACCTTGGCGGGCATCTTCCCCGGAGATGTCGTGGGATACATCGGTGGAACAGCGAATTTCGACACTCCCGATTACGGTACAGGAAAGACGGTGACCGCCACCGGTCTCTCGCTGAATGGTGGTGATTCCGACAATTACACGGTTAACGATACAGCCTCGACCACAAGCGATATCACCGCACTGCATGTTCTTCGCGTGACCGCAGATGGTCAGACGAAGACATACGGTGATACCTTCACATTCACAGGCACCGAGTTCACGTCCATCGGTCTCCAGGCGGAGGATTCCGTCACCTTGACGATCGCCAGCCCAGGCGCAGCTGCCACGGCCACGGTCACGTCTTCTCCTTATGCGATCACCGTATCGAATGCCGTGATCACGGGACCAGGCGCAGGTGGATACGAGATCGTCTATGTCAGTGGCTCGATGGCCGTGACCCCCAAGGTGATCACCATCTCCGGAGTCACCGCGGATAACAAGGTCTACGACGGTGACACCACGGCCACGATCGTCACGACCTCGGCCGAGCTGCAAGGTGTGGTCAATGGAGATCAGGTCAGCCTCTTCACCGGGGAGAGTAGCGCCAGTTTCGGTACGAAGGACGTCGGCAACGGCAAGCTGGTGACGACCGTCGGACTCGCCCTCGACGGCACGGGTTCTGGCAATTACACCCTCGCCCAGCCATCCACGACGGCGAACATCACGGCCCGCCCCCTCACCATCACGGGTGCAGTTGCCCAGGACAAGACTTACGACCGCAGCGTCACAGCTACGATCGACAGCTCGGGCGCGAGCCTCGTGAACACCGTTGCAGGTGACACCGTGACACTCGATTCCTCGGCGGTGTCGGGCGTGTTCGCCGATTGGAACGTTGATGTCAATAGGCCAGTCTCTGCGTCTGGTTACGTGCTAGCCGGCGCGGATGCGGGCAACTACAGCGTCTCGCAGCCCACCGGTCTCACCGCGGCCATCACACCCTTCGGTCTCCTGGTCACCCCGCACGGTGTGAACAAGGAATACGACGGAACGACATCTGCAGAGGTAACGCTGACGGATAACCGTCTCGCCGGTGATGTCTTCGCTGATTTCTACGACGTCGCCGGATTCACCGATCGCAATGTCGGCGACGGCATCACGGTCTTCGCCTCTGGGATCTTCATCAGTGGTAGCGATGCGGGCAATTACACGCTGTTGACCAACGTGAACCAGACCGGGGCCAACATCACCGCCAGGGCCCTCACGGGCAGCATCACGGTACTGGACAAGGTGTATGACGAGACGACCGATGCCACGATCAATACCACATCCTTGATCGGTGTCGTGAATGGCGACGATGTCCATTACGTGCTCGGCGGATCCGGCACCGTGCTCTTCGTTTCAGATGGCGTCAGTACCGGGATTATCGTGAATGCGACAGGCATGGTGCTCGCGGGTGCCGATGCGGGCAACTACACGGTCAACGCCGAAGCCTCCACCACGGCTGATATCACTCCTGCCCCGCTCACCATCACCGCGAATGCGCGTATCAAGACCTACGGTGACACCCTCGTCCTGGGAACGACCGAATTCACCGTGATCGGTCTCTTCCCCGCTGATACTGTCAACGGCGTCACTCTCGCTTCCCAGGGCGCCGCCGCGACCGCTCACGCGGGTTCCTACGCAATCCAGGCCAGCGCCGCGGATGGTACGGGACTGGATGATTACACGATCACGTACGTTCAGGGCACCCTCACCGTCTCTGCCCGACCCTTGACGGTCACGGCCGCTGGCCAGGACAAGGTCTACGACACGATGAATGCGGCGAGCGTAACACTCTCCTGCGACCGTATTCCGGGCGACGATGTCACGGCCAGCTACACCTCGGCCAACTTCTCCGACAAGAACGTGGCCGATGGCAAGACCGTTTCGGTCTCCGGCATCACCATCGGTGGCACGGACGCGAGCAATTACACACTGTCCGATCCCACGACGACCACCACAGCGAATATCACCCCAGTCAATCTGACAGCCGCCGCCACGGGTATGGATCGGGACTACGACGGCAGCACCGACGCCACGGTCATTCTGGAGGGTAACCACCTGGGAGGCGATTCCGTCACGCTCAGCTATACCTCGGCCACCTTCTCCGACAAGAACGTCGGCATCGGCAAAGTGATCGTGGTGAACGGCATCGGCATCGGCGGTGATGATGCCCTGAATTACAACCTGGTCGACAACACCGTGGCAACCACAGCGACCATCACCGCGAAGGCGCTTCCGGGCACGATCACGGCTGCCGACAAGGAGTATGACGAGACGGACGCCGCCACGATCACGTCGCGTGACCTCTTGGGCGTGGTTTCGGGTGACGACGTCTCGTATATCGGCGGCACGGCCACCTTCGCGTCAATCCATGTCGGCACGAATATCCTTGTCACCGCGACCGGGCTCAGTCTCGCCGGCGCCGATGCTGGTAACTACTCCGTCAACGATATTGCCACAACGACGGCCGATATCACGCTTCACGTCCTGACGATCACGCCGATCAACGTGATCAAGATTTACGGCAACACTGTGACCTTCGTCGGCACCGAGTTCACCGTCGAGGGATTGCTCCCCGACGATTCGGTCACTCACGTTGACATCGCAAGCTTGGGAGCCGTGGAGACGGCATCCGTGCTGGGATCGCCCTACACGATCACTGCTTCGAATGCGGTCGGTATGGGGCTCGAGGATTACGATTTCCAGTACAACACGGGAACTCTCACCGTCATCCAACGTACACTGGCGGTCAGCGCCACAGGCGACAACAGGACCTACGACGGGACGGATATCGCGACAGTTCACCTGACCACCAATCCGCTCGCAGGCGACGATGTCGGTGTGGATTACACGACGCATGTCTTCTCCGACAAGAATGTCGGTATCGGCAAGCAGATCACCATTGGCGGTCTGATCCTGACCGGAACAACCGCGGGCAATTACGTTTTGGACTCCACCACGGTCCTCACCAACGCGGATATTACAGCCCGTACACTCTCCTTCACCGCGTTCGGCCAGGACAAGGTCTATGACGGTACGACGAGCGCCTCCGTGACCTTCAGTGACGACCATCTCGAGGGCGACGATGTCGCTCTCGGTTTCGAGTCGGCGACGTTCGACACGAAGAATGTCGGCATGGATAAGCCGATAACCGTGACCGGGATCGCGATCGGTGGCTCGGACGCAGGGAACTACAACCTGCTTAATACCGCCACCGCGACCACGGCCAGCATCACGGCACGCTTGATCACGGTTGCGGCCGATCCGGAGAGCAAGCTTGTCGGTGCTCCTGACCCGGTATTCACGTATCAGGTGACGAGTGGCTCGGTCGTCCCGGGCGATTCCTTTGCGGGTAGCCTTACGAGGGATCCCGGCGAGTCTGTCGGCATCTACCCGATCCTCGTCGGTTCGCTGTCGCTCGGCGCGAACTACGACATGAGCTACCTGGGCGCCGACTTCACGATCTGCTCGTCAATGACCGGTGTCATCACCGCCTCGCTCACAGTGGTCCACTTCGGAGAGACGGAGAACTTCACGGCAACCTTCACCGCGACCCGAATCGGCTCGTTCCCGATGACCGGCACGGTGAGCTTCTATGAAGGTTCGACATTGCTCGGCACCGCTCCGCTCCAGCCGGTCAGTATCCCGCTGGCGGGCGGTGGTAGCTTGATCGTGGCTGCGACGAGCGGCACAAGCGTCAGCGGTGTGGCTCTGCTTCCGGTCAATACGTTGAGTGTCGGCACTCACGTGATTCGCGCCGAGTACTCGGGCGATGGCAACTACGCCGCGGGCATCACGGAAACACCCGTTGATGTCGAAGTCATCGCGGCGACGACCAGCACCTCCCTGACCGCTGTTCCGTATCCTGACGGCACGGTCCTGACAGCGCATGTCGTCGTCACATCGCCTGGCGACCCGCCGATCACCGGCTCGGTCACCTTCTACGATGGTAGCACGCCACTCGGCACGTTCCCGCTCGCGGACGGTATAGCGAGCATGACAGCGACCGGCCTTGCCCCGGGCATGCATTCCTTTAAGGCCGTCTACTCGGGCAGCCAGTCGTCCTCCAGCAGCCAGACGACCACTGACGTTTCGACGGATGGTCCCAAGATCATCGGAGTAAGTCGCTTCGGGTTCCACACGAACCCAACGATCATCTCCCTCAGTTTCAACGGCGCACTCGACGCCGTCAGAGCTCAAAAACTCGCCAACTACATCGTGGTCGATGCTGCCGGTAAGCGGATCCGGGTGATTCGCGCGACTTACAACTCCGCAACCAACGAGGTCGAGCTTCAGACCTCCAAGCGGCTGGATCTCCACAAGACTTACACGCTCACCGTGATCGGCCAGCAGCCCAATGGCCTTACCGGCAGCACGGGCATCGCGCTCGATGGCTTCGGTAAGAACCAGCCGGGTACTAACTTCGTCACCAAGATCGCCTGGTACACGTTCGGCGTTTCCGCGCGCAGGCCGGCCGTCACGTACAATGACGGTATCGCTTACACCCATGTCGGCAGGATGAACGCGTATATCATTGCGATCATCCGCGCGACACTCACACGTCGGACTCACTGACAAAGCAGCATCCAGGTGTACTAACCCTAAACCAAGCGTAATCTGGCCTCGACATTTTGTAGACTCGCTGGATAGGCGGGTACAGAGGATCCCCACGGCCGGGGTGCTCCCGGATGGATCCGCCGCCATTCCCCTTGCTTCACTCCCCACCCGCCTTTTGTTCTGAAATCCGACACGGACCGGGGGCATCGGGATCCCAGGGCCAGCGTAAGCGCTCATCCGTCCCAGCCCCGGGCGCCGGCCGCGCACGTCCTGGGAAGCAGCACGCTACGGCCTCACCGGTCTTCACCCGCCAAACCCGCCCAGGTGCTCAGGCCTGAGGCGATTGGCCCGCGCGGCGTCGCAGGGGAGTTCGTGACACAGGAGTTGGTGACACTGTACACAACATGTTTATACATTTAAAAATACAAGGAAATGAAGCTGCAAGCCGGCGAGGACGCGCTCCGGCTCCGAAACGCTCTGAGGTGGTAATTGGTGACGTCGCGCACACTGCGCAGGCGGCCGTGAACCGATGAGACGAAGAGGCGTGATCCCGATGACGACTCGAACGATCCGCGGCAAGGTCCATGGCCGGACCATCGAGCTCGACGAGGATCCCGGCGTGGCTGAGGGCCAGGAGGTCGAGATCCAGATGACGATCGTTCCACCGCCCCGGAAATGGGGCGAGGGCATCCTCCGCTCAGCGGGCGCACTCGCCGACGACCCCGAATGGGACACGATCATGGAGCAGCTTCAGAGGGAACGCAAAGGAGGAGCGCAATGACGAGAGTCGTGCATGGAATCGTCCAGGGAAAAACGATCGTGGTCAGCGAGGATCTTGGGATGTGGGAGGGGCAAGCCGTCGAGCTGTTGGTGACGCCCTCCGGCTCGCCAGAAAAACCAGCGGAAGGGAGTCCTCCTCATCCCAAGAAGCTACCAGGACCGCCGCCCGGATGGAGGCCCGGCGCACCCTCGAAGGTTGCCGGTGTACTGGCGGACGAATGGACTGAGGAGGATGACCGGATTCTCGACCAGATTCAGGCAGACCGCAAGGCGTCAAGGTGGCGGGAGCTGCCGGAATGAGCCATCTCCTCGACACCAACATCGTTTCGGCCTACTTGAAACGGCCTGGTGGACTCGCACACCGATTTATTCAGTATTCCGGGCGTTTGTATCTGTCAACGATCGGACTGGCCGAACTCTACGATTGGTAACCTCTCAATAACTCAGGGCAATTTGGCCGGGAAGTTGCTGGTCGAATCTGGCCATGTGGATTCCCTTGCCCGAGATCCCTGAGGCCGAATGCACGCCGCTGGTCCAGCAGCTGCTCGATGTCATCGCCCTCCAGCAACGGCGCATCCAGCAACTCGAAGATCAGGTCCACCTCCAACAGCAACGGATCCGGCAACTCGAAGACGAGATCGCCCGCCTCAAGGGCCTCAAGGCCCGACCTCGGATCGCTCCCAGCGCCCTGGAGAGGCCGGCCCGGCCGCCCCGCGATCCCGATGCCAAGCGGCCCGGCTCCGCCAAGCGCTCCAAGACCGCCCGACTGGCCATCACCGAGGAGACCGTCGTCCCCTTGCCCCGGGTCCCGGACGGGGCCGTCTTCAAGGGATGCGAGGACTTCATCGTCCAGGACCTGGTCCTCGAGCCGCGCGTCATCCGCTACCGTCGCGAACGCTGGCTGACCCCCGATGGTCAAAGCCTGGTGGCCCCACTCCCCGCCGATGTGGTATCCGGCAGCCACTACGGGCCCGATCTGATCTGCTTCATCCTCCATCGATACCACCACCAGCACGTGACCCAGCCGTTGCTCCTGGAGCAGCTGCGCCAGCTGGGCATCGACATCTCCGCGGGCGAGCTGTCCCGCATCCTCACCGAGGGGAAGGGCGCCTTTGACCGGGAGAAGGACGAACTCCTGCCGGCGGCGTTGGCGGATCTGCACCGCCTCGCTTGACAAAGCCCCTCTCATAGATGGCTTCGTTCGTGTGCGTCAGGACAAGTCTGGTTGATCTTGTCAGGTGGAAAGGACTGACCATGGCAATTGCTCGTTCGCCATGAAGCGGCCCCAGCGGCGTGATGGGTGACCATCCCGTCGAAGCCTGGGAGAGCGACGACGTCAGCCGTAACGCAAGTGAACCTGATTCGGCCTCGTTAAAGCCTAAAAGCCGGGAGTGGCCAACCCTCACGAACGGGCGAAGCCTGCCATCGACCGCGAAGCAACGAGCAGGTGCAGCGGTCGGACTCCCCGGGGTGGTTGAGGACGGCGGATGTCGACAGATCAATCGAGGAACCTGAGAGACCCGGCCGGGCGGACCCAGCTCAGGGCCTGAGGTGGGGCCAACGGCTCGCGGGAATGAATAACCGCCAGCCGGCACGGTCGGGAGTCGGAGGGGGACATAGTAGCGACGAAGCGGGGTAACTCCCGGGGAGCGAAGGTCCCCTGCCGGATTCGTGTTTCCATCAGAAGTAAGGAGAACCGCTTGGACAACCGTCCCACTACGGAAGACAGCGGCCAGCTCCCGAGGAAGGACAAGCCCTCGATCCCAACGGAGGCGAAGTCCGGAGTCGAGCTGCCGCCGAGAGTCTCTGAACTGAGATGGAAGCTGGGCCGGAAGGCCAAGCAGGAACCGAAGTTCCGGTTCTACGCCCCGTATGACCGGATCATTCGGGACGACGTATTGATGACCGCGTGGTGGTTGGTGCCGGCTCACGACGGGGCCCCCGGAGTGGATGGCATGTCGTGTCGGGACATCATCGATGGCCCTGGCGCGACGGCCTTCCTCAAGGAGCTGCGGGAAGAGCTGCGCACCAAGCGCTACCGGCCACAGGCGGTCAAACGCGTCTACATCCCCAAGCCGGATGGCCGGCTGCGACCGCTGGGCATCCCCACGGTCAAGGACCGGATCGTCCGGACTGCGGCCTTGCCGGTGCTCGAGCCGATCTTCGAGGCGGACTTCCTGGACAGCTCCTACGGGTTCCGTCCGGGCCGGAACGCCCATCAGGCGATCGACGCGATCCGCCAGCACCTGGCCGCCGGGCTGCGGGAGATCTACGACGCGGATTTGAAATCGTACTTCGAGACGATCCCCCACGACGCACTGCTCAAATGCCTGGAGCGACGGATTGCCGACCGCTCGGTGCTGAAGCTGATCCGTATGTGGCTGGACTGTCCCATCCTCGAGACCGACGAGCGAGGCCGAACTCATGCGACCCGACCGGAGCAGGGCGTTCCCCAAGGGGGCAGTCTTTCGCCCCTCTTGGCGAATCTCTACCTGCATTGGTTCGAGAAGCGGTTCTACCGCTCGGATGGCCCCGGGCATTGGGCCAAGGCCCGGCTGGTGCGGTACGCCGATGACTCCGTGGTCCTGGCACGCTATCAATCCGGACAACTGATCGAGTGGATCGAAGGGATGCTGGAAGGCCGATTTCGGTTGACCGTCAACCGTCAGAAGACGAGCATCGTCAAGCTGCATCGGCCGGGGCAAAGCCTGACCTTCCTGGGCTTGGCGCTGAGATACGACCGCGACCGACATGGCCGCGACCATCGCTATCTGAACGTGACACCCTCGGCCAAGGCCATGGACCGAGCCCGAGAGCGAGTCCGGGAGCTGACCGACCGGGAGCGGAACTTCGTGCCGATCGGGCAACTGATCGCCGAGGTCAACCGCTATCTGAGGGGATGGGGTGGCTACTCTCGCCACGGCTATCCCCGGGCCAGCCTCGACAAGCTCAACGGTTATGTAGTGGGACGCTTGCGGACTCATCTGAGACGTCGCAGTCAGCGAGGGTACCGGGCCCCTGGGGACCGGACGTTCTATGCCCACCTGGTGCAAGACCTCGGTCTTCGCCTGTTGTGAACGGCCCGCCGCTGCACCCTGTGTATGCCTAAGCCGAGAGGATCCGGGTAAGCCGGATGCGGGAAATCTGCACGTCCGGTTTGAAGAGGGCGGAGGTGACGACGATCGCATGGCAAGCGGATATTGAGCCACGCACGGGGAAACCCTGATACGGATGTAAGCCGAAGCCTAAACGATCCCGCCGCCTCCGCTACTCGACCGGTTTTTGGCAGCCCTCGCGCCTCCGCGGCCTCCCACGGAAAACCGCAACCGGATTGTCAAAGAGCACGGGGATCGCGACGCGCGCACCCCTATCTAAGGGTGCGACAAAACCTCAGGCTGGTCCCACGTCGGCGCCGGAATTCCGCCAATTTTATCCGCTATGGGTGATGCGCCAGCCCCATCGCCCATGCATTCAGGCGACGATTCCAGTCGGCTTCGCGCTCCGTCGCCGCCTCGTTCAGCCACCGGAGGACTTCCTCGGCACGGACGTGCAGGAACCGGCTTTCCTCGACCGGGAGATAAGATCCATCCGGCTGGAGTTGCTCGATGATGAGCGCCTGACCTTTGACCAGCCGCCACACCTCGGCGACGCCGAGGTCCGTGTAGATCGCCGGGCCATCGACCTGGGGGGGAGGCATCTCGATCTCGATCGCCAGATCAGGCCGCGGATAGTCGTCCGGTTCCATCGACATCCGGGCCATCGCTTCCCTGGCCACCCGGATCTTCTCGAGGTCGAAGTAATAGGACAGGTCCGCTTCGAGGCCGCGCATCGACGACTTCCACGTCGTCTGCCCGCAGCCCATGCAGTCGAGGTCGCGACCCGTTGTCACCGCGCTCACGAACCTGGCGAGCAGCTCCTTGTAACGCTCGTGGATGTTGCCGGTGACCATGATCTCCAGGTCCTTCCCGTCGTAGGTCAGGCGGATGGGCCGACCCTCTCCGGCCGCCTCGGAGAGCTGCCGGTAGGTGTGGCCGTCCACGCCCCGGAAGACCGTGCGCAGGTCGCCGCCCTCGACGAGCACGACGGCCGGCCCCGATCCCATCGTCCTCGTCATCGGTCCAGTCGGTGTGATCGTCGCCAAGGCGCTCTCCTTTGCTCCACTTCCGATTCGCCCTCTTCGTTCCACGTGGTCTCGCTGTCAACTCAGGCCCCGGAACGAAGGCCATTATACCTTGGCGTACCAGCCCCGGCGTCCGCGACCCTCGGGCCGACCGAAGCATGCTCGCCTCCCGCAAGACGAGGGGGTCGACGTCGCCGTCCTGAATCCATCCCCGAGACGATTCGCACCCGAACCCACATCAGGACGAGAGATAGGGATCGTTGCCGAGATACGCCAGTCGAAGCGCGTCCGCGAAGCTGAGCAGGTTGGTGGGGAGTCGGGGCAATCCCGACGTATGGGTTGTGCAATGCCGCAGCGTGATCGCCCGCGCGGGTTCCGGCAGCGTCCAGCCTTCCGGGAGCAGGTCCGCGATCCGGTCGTCGAGATCCAGTTTCCCGGCTCCGATGGCCCGGGCCAGCAAGATCCCGGTGAAGACCTTGGAGATGGAGCCGATTTCGAAGATGGTCTCCTCGTCGGGAGACTGCGTCCCGCCCACCCGGAGAGCACCGAACCCGCGAAGGAACTCCTCCTTCCCCGCGATCGCGCCGACGACGACGTGCGCCCTCGCGCACGCGCGTCCGGCAAGCCGCGTCACGATCTGGGGGAGTTGCACGGCTTCCCCGCTCGGGCGTGTCGAAACGACACGGCGAGGAAAGGTGGAACGGAACAGCTTCATGCCGACGACCACCCAGAACAGTCCGACGAACGTGTTAATCCCTGCTCCGGGCCGAATCCAGGGCTCGGGAGTGAGGGCATGGACGAGAGTCGCGACCCCCGCGCAGAACCAGAAGATCCCGCCGTTACGCACAATTCGGACGGAGACGGGCAGCTTTGCGGTCACGATCGCCGGCGCTTCCGAGTCCCCCTCACCGGCCGGGCCGACCCTACGACTCCTGCGTAGTTTGCTGGGCAGATCGAGGGCGGTCAGATAGGTGATCACCATACTGAGGCCGATCAGGAAGAGGGGCCAGATGAAGGGACTGAATAGAATCATGAAGTCGATCTCTGACCTCTCGTGGTGAAGTCTGCTCGCTCGAGTCTGATGGGCGGCCCCGACGGATGCGGGAGCCGAAACGGCGCAGAAGAAGGTATGCGAGGAAGGACGATCCGAGGGCCGACCAGCCGTAGCCCCATGATCTTGAGGCTGCGATACGCCCTTGGAGTATCTGCCGATAATCCGACAAGGAGTCGTCGGTGACCGCGCGGGCGACAAACCCATGGTCCGTCATGGTCCCGATGGCTAGGATCGTCGCCCCTGGCTGGAAGCCGCGATACCTGAGGACGTCACCGTTCGAACCTTCCAACACAGGAGCATCATCGATCACGTAATCCCGATTCACGATCGGGGTCATGCCCTCTTCCAACACCAGCATGAAGGGCGGCGTGTAGATCCGCTCGATGTCGTATTCTTTGTAAGACCACACGCGTCCCAGGCCGAACCCCCGATAATTGCTGCCGCCCGGAACCTGACGGATTTTCAACCGTTCGGTAAGGCCGAGCACAAAACCCAAGTTCGGCACGAGTGTGGCTTTCGGGTCGACCCTACCGATAATGGCGATCACCCGTCCCCCCTCGCGGTTGTCGCCGGAAGGGATTGATCGCATCGCGGCGTCGCCAAGCTCACGGAGTACCCCCGACTCGACCCAACTCGTCGCGACCAACGAGAGTCCCAACATAAGTGGGAAGAGGGAGGCCCCCAGTACGGCGAGCCTCCCCGATATCGTCTGCTGCCGAGAGCGTCCTTTCCCCATCGGTTTCCATGCCCCGACTGCGAGACACGGTGCCCCGGACAACCCGGATGGCCGCCTCCGGATGCTATTCGCCGAGCAATCCGAAACCTTACGTCCCGCCGCCGGAATCACTCCGGTCGCTTTGCAATCGGTCGGGATGTGCTCGGATCTGCGAGCGGTGGGAGTGACCACGCCTCTGACGGGGCATGCCCCGACTCGAAGCACTTCTGGGCATGACCGTCGAGGAATGGGACGGCCGGCGGGCAGAAAGACTCAATGCGCGAACGGGTCGGCCGGGAAATCTCGGTCCAGGGAATACGCTCCTGCCTCGCGCCGGAGGACCTCGCACGCCACTCGGTCGTGCCAGCCACTCACATCGGCCCGGCCGCCGTGACTCGCGACTTTGGTCCGGTAGAGCTCGGTCGCCCTGACCCGGGCCGCACCAGCCTCGTCAACGCGCCGGAGCCGGAACAGGGCCATGGTCCGGACCAGGTGGGACGGGAGCTCGCGGTTCCAATCCCCCGGGCCCCGCGCCAGGCAGCGGTCGGCCCACGCGAGGGCGTCCGCGAACCGCGCGCGGCGGTAGGCGGCCAACGCCCGGGTCGCCTCGGCCCAGGGCTGGACCCAGTGATCCCGGGCCAGCGCGACGGCCCGGTCGGCCAGCTCACAGGCCGCCTCCTGCTCGGTTCCCCCCAGCGGCAAGAGCAGGCAGGCCTTGGCCGTCCGCTCGGCGATGATGGGATCGGTCGTCCGGCCGAACCGGTCGAGCATCCGGCGGCAGTGGTCGCGGTATCCGGCGCGGTCGCCGGTGCGGGCCCAGAGGATCGCGGCGTGGTTCCAGATGTCGTGATCGTCGGTGCCGAGTGCGATGACCCGGCCGCAGGTCGCTAGCGCCTCGTCCCACCGGCCCAGTGCCTGGTCGCTGATGGCCAGGCTGTGCATGCTCGCCAGGGTGTCGGGGTGGTCGGGGCCCAGCTTGGCCTTCCGCAGCGCCAGCGTCTCCTCCTGGAGCCTGAGCGCCTCGTCCCACCGGCCCAGCGCCTGGTAGCTGATGCCCAGGCCGTGCATGGTGATGAGGGTGTCGGGGTGGTCCGGGCCGAGCCTGGCCTTCTTCAGCGCCAGCGTCTGCTCGTGAAGCTTGAGCGCCTCGTCGTGTCGGCCCAGGACCTGATAGCAGACGGCCAGGGCGTGCAAGGTAATGAGAGTGATGGGGTGGTCGGGGCCCAGCCTGGCCTTCTGCAACGCGAGCGCCTCCTCATGAAGCTTGAGCGCCTCGTCATTCCGGCCCAGGGCCAGGTAGCAGGCGGCCAGGTCGGTCATGCTCGCCAGGGTGTCGGGGTGGTCGGGGCCCAGCCTGGCCCTCTGAAGCGCCAGTGTCTCCTCCTGAAGACTGAGCGCCTCGGCGAGCCGGCCCAGCTCCCGGTAGCTGAAGGCCAGCCTGCTCATGCTCCTGAGCGTCGCGGGGTCGTCCGGCCCGCGGTGGCGCGCATACAGGGCGCGGGACGCCGCGAACTGCTCCGCGGCCGTCCGCCACTCGCCCAGGTAGAGATAGGACATCCCCAGCGTCCGCCGCAGCCGCGCCTCGACCAGCGGCTGGGCCGCGAAGCCCTCGGCCACGAAGGGCAGCGTCGCGTCGATGGCCTGGCGGAGCGTCACCGAGTGGCCCAGGCCACCCCCTTGGCGCTCCGGCCGCGCCGCCGCGAGCACCCGATCCTCGAAGAACTCGAGCACCGCTCGCATCTCGGCCTCTCGGGCCTGTGCCGCCGCGGTGGCCGCCCGCTCCGCCGCATTGGCCGCCTTCTCCGCCTCCGCCGCCCGCCGCGCCCGAACCGCCTGGGCGGTGCTGACCGCCGTCCCGAGTGCCATGGCCAGGAAGGCCGCCGCCCCCAGGCCCGCCACCGCTGGGTTCCGCCGGCACCAGCGCCAGGCGTGCTCCGCCGCGCCAACCCGCCGCGCCTGGATCGGCTCGCCGGCCAGGAAGCGACGCAGGTCGGTGCCCACCTCGGCGGCGGTCGCGTAGCGCCGACCGGGCTCCTTGGCCATCGCCTTCAGGCAGATCGTCTCCAGGTCGCGCGGGATGCGATCGTTGAGGCTCCGCGGTCGGCGCGGCTCGTCGTGCAAAACCTGGTGCAGCAGCATCCGCGGCGTACCTCGGAAGGGTAGCTCGCCGGTGAGCATCTGGTAGAGGACCACCCCCAGGCTGTACACGTCGCTGCGGCCGTCGACCCTGTGCCCCTCGCCGCGGGCCTGCTCCGGGCTCATGTAGGCCGGCGTCCCCAGCACCTGGCCGTCGGTGGTCATCGTCACGTCCCCCGCGTCACGCTTGGCCAGCCCGAAGTCCATCAGGTGCGGGTGGCCCGCGTCGTCGAGCAGGATGTTCGAGGGCTTGACGTCCCGGTGAACGACCCCCTGCTCATGGGCATACTGTAGCGCGTCGGCCACGGCGGCGACCAGCTCGGCCGCCTCGCGGGGCGACGGGCGGCGGGCGGACAGGAAATCGCTGAGGGTCAGCCCCTGGACGAAGTCGCTGATCAGGTAGGGGACGCCTTCGTGCTCGCCGACGTCGTGCACCGGCACGATCGCCGGATGCCGCAGCCGCGCGACGCTGCGGGCCTCGCGCAGGAAGCGGTCGAGGTCGGCCCGGTCGGCCAGGTGGCCAGAACGGGGCACCTTGATCGCGACGGTCCGGTCGAGCCGCGGGTCGCGCGCCTTGTACACGGTGCCGAAGGCTCCGGCCCCGATGGCCTCGATGAGCTCGAACTTGCCGAGGGTGCGCGGCCCCCGCGACGAGGCCCAGTCAACCGTTGAGTCCCGCTCCAGCCGGAAGGAGGAGCCGCAAGCGGGGCAGAGGATCTCTCGAGCGTTGAGACCGGCCTCTTCGACCGAGCTCTGGCAGTGCGGGCAGGCCACAGGCATAGGACCGTCCTCCGCGCCGATGTGAGACTCGGTGCATTCTCATGCACCGGCGGGCGACGGTCAACGCACCCACACGCGGCG
>JADMIO011124166.1_pt1 | contig 30030 bp, 28 predicted proteins | sample 8958161 | NCBI WGS metagenome assembly JADMIO01 (sample SAMN16585339, study PRJNA669376) | soil metagenome | isolation source: Crop rotation soil | place: USA: Cullars Rotation, Alabama | collected 2011 | reverse complement strand
GCCGCCTCGTCCCGATCATCCGGGACGAGCATGCCGATCCCGAGCTCGGCTCGGGCGCGGTCAAGATCACCCCCGGCCACGACTTCAACGATTTCGACGTCGGCCGTCGCGCCGGCATCAGGCCGGCCGACATGCTCAACATGCTGAGCGGCGACGCGAAGGTCGTCCAGACCGCCGACGGCCTCGTCCCCGAGGCGCTGCTCGGTCTCGACCGCTTCGAGGCCAGGAAGCGGGTGGTCGAGCTGCTCGAGGCGGAAGGCGCGCTGGAGCGCGTCGAGGACCGCATCGTCCAGCTCCCTTATGGCGACCGCTCGGGGGTCGTCATCGAGCCGTGGCTGACCGACCAATGGTATGTCGACGCGGCGACGCTGGCGAAGCGGCCGATCGAGGCGGTGCGCTCGGGCGACATCAAGGTCGTGCCCAAGACCTGGGAAAAGACCTGGTTCAACTGGCTCGAGAACATCCAGCCCTGGTGCGTCTCCCGCCAGCTCTGGTGGGGGCACCAGATCCCGGCCTGGTATGACGATGAGGGCAACGTCTTCGTCGCCGAAACCGAGGAGGAAGCGAGGGCCGAGGCGGGCGACCGTCCGCTGCGCCGCGATCCCGACGTGCTCGACACCTGGTTCTCCTCCGCGCTCTGGCCGTTCGCCACGCTCGGCTGGCCGGACGATGCGGATGCAATTCCCCTCTCCCCAGCGGGGAGAGGGCAGGGTGAGGGGGCTCCCACGCCGGAGGACAGCCGCGACCGCCGAACCCGCTCACCCCAATGCTCTCCCCCAAGGGGAGAGGGGGAAGAAGGGCGCCTGGTCTGGACGCCCAAGCCCGGAACCGCGCTCGCCCGCCACTATCCCAACGACGTCCTCATCTCGGGCTTCGACATCATCTTCTTCTGGGACGCCCGGATGGCGATGCAGGGCTTCCACTTCATGGGGGAGAAGCCGTGGAAGACGCTCTACCTCCACGGCCTGGTGCGCGACGCCAAGGGCCAGAAGATGTCGAAGTCGAAGGGGAACACGGTCGATCCGCTCGGCCTGATCGACAAATACGGCGCCGACGCATTGCGCTTCACCCTGGCGGCGATGGAGAGCCAGGGCCGCGACATCAAGCTCGATGAGAAAAGGGTCGAGGGCTACCGCAACTTCGCCACCAAATTATGGAACGCCGCCCGCTTCTGCGCGGCCAACGGCATCGGCGCCTCGGAGTCAATCGAGCCGCCGCCAGCGGAGCTTCCGGTCAACCGCTGGATCGTCGGCGAGACGGTGAAGACGGTCCAGGCCCTCGACCTCAGCCTCGCCGACCTGCGCTTCGACGAGAGCGCCAACACGATCTACCATTTCGTCTGGGCGGCCTTCTGCGACTGGTATCTCGAGCTGATCAAGGGATCGATCGACGAGGAGACCCGGGCCGTCGCCGCCTGGGTGCTCGACCAGATCCTGGTCATGCTCCACCCGTTCATGCCGTTCGTCACCGAGGAATTGTGGAGCGCCGGCGAGCGGCCCTATCCGCTGATCCTCGCGAAATGGCCCATGCCCGACGCGCGGGCGCTCGATCCGGAGGCGGGGGCGGAGATCGACTGGCTGATCCGGCTGATCTCGGCGATCCGCGGGGCTCGCACCGAGCTCAACGTGCCGCCGGGCGCGAAGCTGGGTCTGGCGGTCCGCGACGCATCGCCCGCGACGCTGGCGCGGCTCCGGCGTCACGATTCGGCGATCCGGCGAATGGCGCGGATCGAGACGGTCGGCACCGATGCGCCGTCGGGCGGCGGGGCGCAGGTGGTGGTCGATGAGTCGACCTATATCCTGCCGCTGGAGGGCGTGATCGACATCGCTGCCGAACGCACGCGCCTCGCCAGGGCGGCGGAGGCGGCCGAGAAGGAGCGCGACTCCCTCGCCGCCCGGCTCGCCAATCCGAGCTTCGTCGAGCGCGCCAAGCCGGAGGCGGTGGCGAAGGCGCGGGCCGACCACGCCGAAAAGTCGTCCGACGCCGAGAAATATCGCGCCGCGCTGGCGCGGCTGGGATGATTCCTCCCCGGAACGGGGAGGGGGACCATGCGAAGCATGGTGGAGGGGGCCCCCCTCTCCGCCGCTACGACTGTAGGCCCACTCCACCACGCGCTTCGCGCGCGGTCCCCCTCCCCGTTCCGGGGAGGAGCGAATGAGCCCACGCGATCTCACCCAGGGCCCAATCGCGCCCACCTTGCTCGCCTTCGCGCTGCCGACGCTCGGCTCGTCCATCCTCCAGTCGCTGAACGGGTCGATCAACGCGGTCTGGGTCGGCCGCTTCCTCGGCGAGGAGGCGCTGGCGGCGACGTCCAACGCCAATATCGTCATGTTCCTCCTCACCGCCTTCGTCTTCGGCTTCAGCATGGCGAGCTCGATCCTCGTCGCGCAGGCGTTCGGCCGGCGCGACCTCGACTCGGCGCGGCGGGCGATCGGAACGGCGACCGGCTTCTTCATCGCCATCTCGATCCTCGGAGCGGCGGCGGGCTGGCTGGCCGCGCCGGCGATCCTCGACCTGCTCGGAACGCCCGCGGCCGCGGCGCCGCTCGCGCTCGCTTATCTCAGGGTGATCTTCATCGCCATGCCGCCCGCCCTCGTCATGGTGTCGTGGATGATGGCGCTGCGCGGCGGCGGCGACGCGATGACCCCGCTCTGGTTCATGATCCTGGCCGTCCTGCTCGACAGCGGCCTCAACCCCGTCTTCATCCTCGGCCTCGGGCCGGCGCCGCGCCTCGGCATCGCCGGAGCGGCGACCGCGACCGTGATCGCCAACCTCGTCAGCCTCCTCGCGCTGATCGCCTACGTCTACTGGCGCGACCTGCCGCTTCGGCTGCGGGGGGCCGAGCTTCGCTACCTGAGGCCCGATCGGGCGCTGCTCGGGACGATCCTTCGCAAGGGCCTGCCGATGGGCCTGCAGATGATCGTCATCTCCACCTCGGCGCTGGCGCTGATCGGCCTCGTCAACCGCGAGGGGGTGGAGACCGCCGCCGCCTTCGGGATCGCGATGCAGCTGTGGACCTACCTGCAGATGCCGGCGATGGCGCTCGGCGCCGCGGTGAGCGCGATGGTCGCGCAGAATATCGGCGCCGGGCGCTGGGACCGGGTGGCCGCGATCACGCGCTCGGGCGTGATCTTCGCCGTGGCGATCACCGCCGGCCTGGTCGTCCTCCTCGCCGTCGCCGACCGGCCCGCGCTCGCCCTGTTCCTCGGCGGCGACAGCCCGGCTTTGCCGATCGCCCGCCACATCCAGATCCTCGCCACCTGGAGCTTCCTCCTGTTCGGAGTGACCCTGGTCCTGTTCGGCACCGTCAGGGCGAACGGGGCGGTGATCGGCCCGCTCGTCATCCTCTTCGTCGGCCTGGTGCCGGTCCGCCTCGGCTTCGCGCTCGGCGCCTATGGCTGGCTCGGCGCCGACGCCTTGTGGCTGAGCTTCCCGGTCAGCTCCTTCGCCAACATGGCGATGGCGATCGGCTTCTATCTCCACGGCGGCTGGCGCCGGAGTCGGATGGGACCGCCGCCCGACCCGGCCGAATGCGTCGAGGAGGCCCAGGCCGACGCCGAGCCGGGGGGACGGCTGAATCCGGCGGGGTGAGCCCCTCGTGCAAGACTTTGCGGTGCGCCTCGGCCGGTTGCAAATTTTTGCAGGGGCCTTTTCCAGCTCTCGAGTTTCGCCGACGCGACCGCGCGATTCTGCCCGCGCAGCCGCCCGTCCACGCCCCGCCTCGGCCGCGCGTCGGTCCGCCCAAGGCCCCGCAATGACCCCGCAAGCGCCCAGCGAACCCCGTACGGGCCCGGAACCCTCCAAGCCGGCCGGACGAGCGCGACACGTTCGTCGCCGCCTCTTGAGCGCGGTGTCTGTTCGTGATATGTTCCTTCAGGCTCTTTCTGATTGTGAGGCTTGGGAATTGGTCCCGATTGATCGGAAAAACCGATCGATCGGACGCCATTGATCGGAAGGATTTTAATTTTTCGGCAAACTTCGAAACTTCCGCGCCTTCCGGCGACGCGAATCAGGCCGGCACCACCACTTCGATCGCGCATTCGGCGACCTGCGCCACCACCGGGGTCCTGGCGAGCACCTCGCCGTCGATCGAGATGCGCTGGCGCGGCCTCGTCTCGATGGTGAGCTTGGTGCCGTGGAACTCGCGGGTGGTGCGGTGCCGCGCGGGAAGCTTCCAATATTTGGCGAACCAGTCCCAGACGAGGATCGAGGCGCGGCGGCCGGTCACCGCCTGGACGATGATCCGGCCGCTGTCGACCTCGGCGCTCTCGATCAGCTCGACTCCGCCGTGATGGCCGCCATTGGCGATCCGGACTTCGGTCGCCCACAAAGTCTCGTCGATGCCCTCGCCGCGGACTGTCAGGCGGAAGGCGTGGAAGCGGATCAGGCACCAGACCGCCCAGAGCAGGTAGCCGGCGCGGCCGAGATAGCGCTTGAGCTTGTGGGGGATGCCCTCGCCGATCATCGGCGACAGGCCCATCGCCGCGCAGTTCGCGAAATAGTCGCCGTCGATCATGCCCAGGTCGATCCGGCGCCGGCGGCCGCCGGCGATGACCGCCACCGCGCCGTCGAGGTCGAGCGGAATCCCCAGCGTCCGGGCGAAGCTGTTGGCGGTGCCGAGCGGGAGGAGGGCGAAGACGCAGTCGCGGTCGACCAGCTCGTCGACCGCACAGGACAGCGAGCCGTCGCCGCCGCCGACGATCACCATCGGCGCTCCGCTCCGCACCGCCTCGCGCACCGTGCCGGGCAGCCGGCTGGGGTCGCGCAGGCCGTGCTCGGCAATCAGCTCGATCCCCGCTTCGCGCAGCTTGCGCGCCGCCTCGCGGAACAGCGCCTGCCCCTTGCGCGAATGGGCGTTGACGACGAGGACGGCCTGTTTGGGGACGGGTTTACTCAGGGACACGAGGGGGCAACGCGCGTCGTCGACGCAAAGCTCCACCGCGGCCGCCCGGCGATCCTAGAGCGTCGTGTCGGCCAGGTTCGACTTGTAGGTCTTGTTGGTCTGGCGGTCGGTGATGACGATGTAGACGTAGCTGGGCGGGATCGTGCCCTCCTCGGTCGCGAACCAGATCTTGCCGAGGTCCGCCGGGCTGCCGAGGGCGCAGAAGCCGTAGAGGCGCTTGCCGCGCGAATCGAAGAAGTCGACCCAGGAGCGCGACGAGTTGGTGTTGGTCCCGCAGGGCGGCAGGCCCGGCGCCGGCGCGAACATCGCCGCGGGATACTGGTCCTTGTTGAACACGTCGTAGCGGTGGCGGACCCAGTTCTTGCCGCCGGCCGAATAATATTCGAGCCCGGTCAGATAAAGGACCGGATTGGGCTGGGCCTGGGCCGGCCCGGAGCCGGCGAGCATGGCTGCCGCGGCGATCCCGACGCGCAGTGCGAGTGTCCTGGTGAACTTCATCGAATGCCCCTTTCATCCCGATAAGTGAGCCCGGAAGTCATATCCGCATAAGGAGAATGCCATCGTTCCGGATGCGATACAAGGAAGTCCGGCAGCGCTTTGCAGTCACGCCAAGGCGCGGTACAGCCTCGCCGATGAGCAACGCCGCCTTTCCAGCGCTCCGGCTCCGCCGCACCCGCGCCGCCGCCTGGAGCCGGGCGCTCCACGCCGAAACCCTGCTCACCCCCGCCGACCTCATCTGGCCCTTGTTCGTCTGCGAGGGCGAGGGAACGGAGGAGCCGGTCGCGAGCCTTCCGGGCGTGTCGCGCTGGTCGGTCGACCGGCTCGGCGAGAGGGCGCGGGAGGCGCGAGAGCTCGGCATCCCCTGCATCGCCCTCTTCCCCAACACGCCGCGCGAGCTTCGCACCGAAGACGCGCGCGAGGCGCTCAACCCCGGCAACCTCATCTGCCGGGCGGTGAGGGCGGTGAAGGAGGCGGCGCCGGAGGTGGGCGTGCTCACCGACGTCGCGCTCGACCCCTATACGGCGCACGGCCATGACGGGCTGGTCGACGAGGCCGGCTATGTCCTCAACGACGCGACCAGCGCCGTGCTCGTCGAGCAGGCCCTGGTCCAGGCGGCCGCCGGCGCCGACATCGTCGCGCCCTCCGACATGATGGACGGCCGGGTGGGCGCGATCCGTTCAGCCCTCGAACAGGCGGGACACGTCAACGTCCAGATCATGGCCTATGCCGCCAAATATGCCTCCGCCTTCTACGGCCCGTTCCGCGACGCCGTCGGCTCGCGCGGCCTCCTGAAGGGCGACAAGAAGAGCTACCAGATGGACCCGGCCAATGCCGAGGAGGCGCTGCGCGAGGTCGCGCTCGACCTCGCCGAGGGCGCGGACAGCGTCATGGTCAAGCCCGGCCTTCCCTATCTCGATATCGTCCGGCGGGTGAAGGAGCGGTTCGAAGTGCCGGTCTTCGCCTACCAGGTGTCGGGCGAATATGCGATGATCGAGGCCGCCGCCGCCGCCGGAGCGGGCGAGCGCGACGCCCTGGTGCTGGAGACGTTGACGGCGTTCAAGCGGGCGGGCTGCTCGGGCGTCCTCAGCTACCACGCGCCGCTGGCCGCGAGGCTGCTGGCGCGGTGACCGAAGCCGGGGCCGAGGCCGCCGCAGATCCGGCCCGGGAGCGGTTCGCGAGGCCGCTCTTCCTCGTCACCGTCCTCACCGGCTCCTTCCTGCTCTTCCTGACCCAGCCGATGGTCGCGCGGATGGCGCTGCCGCGGCTCGGAGGCGCTCCGGCGGTGTGGAACAGCGCGATGCTGGTCTACCAGGGCCTGCTTCTCGCCGGCTATACCTATGCGCATTTCCTGACCCGGCTTCGGCCGCGCCGGCAGGCGGGTGTCCACCTCGCCCTGTTCGCGCTCGCCGCCCTGTGGCTTCCGATCGGGCTCAGCGCCGCGATCCTCCCCGCCGGCGCGGCTCCGGCCCTGTGGACTCCGTGGTTCCTGGTCGGGTCGATCGGCCCGCTCTTCTTCATCGTCTCGGCCCAGGCGCCGCTGATGCAGCGCTGGTACGCCCTGGAGAGCGCCCGCGGCGATCCCTATGCGCTCTACGCCGCCTCCAACCTCGGCAGCTTCGCCGGCCTGCTTTCCTATCCGCTGCTGGTCGAGCCGGTGCTGACGCTCGAGCAGCAGAGCCTGGTCTGGTCCGCGGGCTATGGCCTGCTGGTGCTGATGGTCGCCGCCTGCGCCCTGACCGTGCCGGCCGCCGCGGTCGAGCAGGCGCCGGCCGCCGCCGGGCCCGCCCCGCCGCTCCGCCGGCTGCTCCACTGGGTGGCGCTCGCCGCCGTCCCCTCGGGGCTGATGCTGTCGACCACCACCCATCTCACCACCGACATCGTCGCCGTGCCGCTGCTCTGGGTGCTTCCGCTCGCCCTCTATCTGCTGAGCTTCGTCATCGCCTTCGCCGCGCGCCGCCGGCCGGCCGACATCGTCGTCGCGGTCGCGCCCCTGTTCCTGCTCGTCGCCGGAGGCTTCGCCTTCAGCGGCGGGACGGAGCAGCCCTTCTTCACCGTCACGCTCGGCCTGCTTCTGCTGCTCATCGTCGCCGTCGCGCTCCACGCCGAAATGTACCGGCTTCGGCCGGAGGCGGGGCATCTCACCGCCTTTTACCTGGCGATGGCGGTCGGCGGAGTCCTGGGCGGGGTGTTCTGCGCCATTCTCGCCCCAAGCCTGTTCGACTGGGCCTACGAGCATCCGCTGCTGATCGCCGCCGCCGCCCTGCTGGTCCCGCAATCGCCTTTCCTGCCCTGGGCGGAGCGGATGCCGGCGGCGCTGCGCTGGGGGCTGGTCCTCGCCGTTTTCGCCCTCTCCTGGGCGGCGGACTTGAAGCTGGGACCGTTCGACAGCGACGTCGCCGCCCTGGCCGGAAGCGTCCTGATCTCGCTGATCGCGCTCAACTTCATCGGCGCTCGCGCCGCCTTCGCGCTCGGCGTCGTCGCGCTGATGATGAGCTATGGGGGCTGGACCAAATTGAAGGAGAGCCGCGACGGGATCAGGACGCGCAGCTATTTCGGGATCTACACCGTGACGACGCGGCGCAACCCGCCCACCCGCCAGCTCACCCACGGCACCACCCTCCACGGCGCCCAGAACCTGACGCCCGGGATGGAGGCCGAGCCGACCACTTATTATGCGCGGCGCTCCGGAATCGGCCATGCGCTCGCCTCGCTGCCCATGTTCCACGGGCCGCACCCGGCGATCGGCGTGGTCGGCCTCGGCAGCGGGACCCTCTCCTGCTATGCGATGCCGGGGCAGGAGTGGCGCTTCTTCGAGATCGACCCGGCGATCGTCGGGATCGCCAGCGACCCAGGCCGCTTCACCTTCCTCTCGCGCTGCGCGCCCCAGGCGCGGGTGGTCCTAGGCGACGCCCGCCTGAGCCTCGCCCGCCAGCCGGCGGGGCGCTTCGACCTGCTGGCGGTGGACGGCTTCTCCTCCGACGCCATCCCGATCCACCTCCTCACCCGCGAGGCGCTCCAGGTCTACCGGCGCGCGCTCAAGCCCGACGGCCTGCTCCTCGTGCACATCTCCAACCGCTATCTCGACCTCGAGCCGGTGCTCGCCGCGGCCGCGGAGCGCGACGGCTGGCACGCCGCCGTTCTCGACTATGCGCCGGGCATCGGCGACGAGGGCCGCAACGTCACCCGCTCGATCTGGGTGGCGATGGCGAACGACCGCGATACGCTGCTCACGCTCGGCATCGCCAGCGGCGAGGACGCCTATCGCTGGCGGCCGCTCAAGGGCCGGCCCGGCTTCGCCGGCTGGACCGACGATTATGCGAGCATCCTGCCCCTGCTCGAGGATTGGGACGCCTGGCTTCCGGGCGTCCTCAAGGGCGACTGACGAAAGAGGGAAGCCATGGACGGAGCAAGGCTGGTCGATTTCGAAGGCAAGAGCCCGAGGCTCGACCCGACCGCCTTCGCTGCCCCCGGCGCGGTGCTGATCGGCGACGTCGAGATCGGCCCGGAGGCGAGCATCTGGTACAATTGCGTGCTCCGCGGCGACGGCAACCGGATCCGGATCGGCGCCCGAAGCAACCTCCAGGACGGAAGCGTCATCCACGTCGATCCGCCCGGTCCCGGCCGCCCCGAGGCGGGCTGGCCGACGATCATCGGCGACGACGTGCTGATCGGCCACATGGCGATGGTCCACGGCTGCCTCCTCCACGACCGCGCCTTCGTCGGCCTCGGGGCGATCGTCATGGACGGTTGCGAGATCGAGAGCGGAGGGATGCTCGCCGCCGGCGCCCTGCTCCCGCCCGGCCGGCGCATCCCGGCGGGCCAGCTCTGGGCGGGGCGGCCCGCCAAATATGTCCGCGATCTCAGCGCCGAGGAGCTGGCCGGCCAGCAGCTGGGAGTGGCCCATTACGTCGCGCTGGCGAAGCGCCACGCCGCCGCGCTCAGGGGCGGCCGAGCCGCGCCTCGAGCCTCCTGATCCGCTCGGCCTGGGCGTCGGCGAGCGCCTGGACGCCGGCGATGGCCGCGCGCAGCCGCTCGCGGTCTCCCGCGCTGAGCGTTCCGGCGCCGCTGCGCTCGACGCTGAGCGCATCGAGATCGGCGAGCGTCGCCGTGGTCTTCGCCCGCGCCGCCTCGAGCCGCGACACCGCCTGCTGGGCCTCGATCCACGAATCGCTGCCGGGAGCGCCGCCGGCGGCGACCGCGGCCTCGGCGGGCGGCAACGCCGCGTCGAATTCGGCCGCGCCCGCTTGGGCCTCGGCATCGAAGCCCGCAATCCGCTCGGCGAGGGCGGGATCGTCGGGCTGCGGCGCCGGCTCCCGCTCGTCGGCATCCTCGGCCTGGGCCTTCTCGGCCGGCCGAGGGGCGAGCGAAGGGTAGGGACCGGGCGCGGCGCAGGCGGCGGCGACGAGAAGCGCGGTGAGGATCGCAAGGGGCGTTCGAAGGCCGGCCATCGCGCCTTCCCTAGGAGGCGCGGGCGCCCCGGGCAACGGGGTTGCGCGCTGCCCTCCTACCCCCTATGTCGCGCCTCTCCCAGGCGCCCGTAGCTCAGCTGGATAGAGCATCAGACTACGAATCTGAGGGTCGGAGGTTCGAATCCTTCCGGGCGCGCCAAACCTTCAATCTCCCAGCCCTGCCTCGAACCGCCCGTCGATCAGGACGAAGGCGATGCGGGCGTTCTTCTCCGAGCGGTTGGCCCAGGCGTGGCTGGTGCCGCGCTGGACGATCACGTCGCCGGCGCAGACGATTGTCTCGCCCTCGTCGAGGATGAGGACGAGCTCGCCTTCGAGGACGATTCCGTAGTCGATCGTCTCCGTGCGATGCATCAGCGGGTGGGGCGGGTTTTCGGCGAGGGCGTGGCCGGCGCCGATCGCCTCGAACAGGGCCTTCACCGCCTCGCGCGGCAAAGCGGCGACGCGGCCCTCGTCGGGCGGGATGTCGAGGATGCGGATGCGGGTGCCGCCCGCCGGGGGAAGCAGCGCGAGGCCGGCCTCGGCCGGCTCGCCCGAGGCGCGGTCGATCGGCGCGGGCGTGGCGCGGGTGTTCCACAGCTCGTGGAAGGTCGTCCCCTCCTCGCCGCCGAGCGTGACCGACCGCGGCGGCGGGCCGTCCTCCTGGATCACGGATCGTCCATGGCTGTCATGTCCGGTCACGATCCTTCGTACCGTCATCTTCCTCTCCTCGCTTCGCCACCCTCGTGGGGGCAAAGCGGGCGCGCTTGCAAGGGCGTCGCGCCCGTCCTACCCCCCGAGGTCTCCGATGAAGCTCGTCTTTCTCGCCTTCCCGCTGGCGCTGCTCGCAAGCCCTGCTCTCGCCCAGCATGAAGGGCATGGCGCCCCGCCTGAGGCCGAAGCCGCCAAGGACGAGGAAGGGGACGGCAGCGAGATCATATCGGTATGGCCGGGTCCCGACCCGCTGGCCAGCGCGCTCGGCCCCTATCCGACGACCCGCGAGGCCTCCGGCACGGCCTGGCAGCCCGATTCGACGCCCCATTCGGGCGCCCACGTCACCGCCGGCCGATGGGCATTGATGGGCCATGCCGTGCTCTACGGAGTCTATGACCGGCAAGGCGGTCCGCGTGGCGGCGAGAAGGTGTTCCTGTCGGGGATGGCAATGGCCTCCGCGCGGCGGATGCTCGGCGCCGGCACCTTGCAGCTGCGCGCCAGCGTCAGCCCCGACCCGCTGATGGGGCGCCGCGGCTATCCGCTGCTGCTCGCCTCCGGGGAGACGGCGGACGGCGTCGCTCCCCTGGTCGACCGCCAGCATCCGCACGACCTCTTCATGGAGCTTTCGGCCAGCTATGCGGTGCCGCTCTCGGACCGGTCGAGCCTGTTCGTCTATGCGGGCCTTCCCGGCGAGCCGGCCTTCGGGCCGCCGCCCTTCATGCACCGGCTCTCGGCATTGGACTCGCCGGAAGCGCCGATCAGCCATCACTGGCTCGATTCGACCCATATCAGCTTCGGCGTCCTCACCGCCGGGGCGGTGCTCGGCGACGTCAAGCTCGAAGCCTCACGCTTCAACGGCCGCGAGCCCGACCAGCACCGCTTCGGGATCGAGACCGCGCCGCTCGATTCGACCGCCCTGCGCCTCTCCTGGAACCCGGTGCAGACCCTTTCGCTCCAGGCAAGCTGGGCGCGGCTGATCGATCCCGAGCAGCTCGAGCCGGGCGAGAACCAGACGCGCTGGTCCGCGAGCGCGCTCTTGAGCCAGCCGCTCGGTCGGCAGGCCCGCTGGTCGGCCACCCTCGCCTGGGGCCGCCGGTCGGGCGACGGCGGGCCTGTCGACGCCTTCCTGCTGGAGAGCGCGGTGGCCCGGCGGGGCTGGTCGCTCTTCGCCCGCGCCGAGCGGACCGAGAATCGCGAGCTGGGCGGCGGCCATCACGGCCCCGCCTTCGCCGTCGGCAAGCTGTCGCTGGGCGGGCTCCGCGACTTCCGGGCGGCGCCTCATATCCGGCTCGGCGCCGGCGCGCTGTGGGCGTTCAACTTCGTACCGGCCGCGCTCGAGCCCTCTTACGGAGGCGACAGGAGCGGCGCGATGGCCTTCCTCCGGGTCACGATCGACTAGCCATGAGGGTGCCGCGCCGCCTGATCCGGATCGTCTTCACCATCCTCCAGGGGCTGAGGCGGCTGGCGTGGACGGTGACCGGCCCGGGCCGCGACGGCGTCCATGCGGTGCCGCTCACGCCCGAAGGCAAGGTGGTGCTGGTCCGGCTCACTTACGCTCGCGGCTGGCGCCTGCCCGGCGGCGGCCGCAAGCGGGGCGAGACCCAGGAAGAGGGGATGCTCCGCGAGCTGCGCGAGGAGATCGGCCTCGTCGCCCACGGCGCGGTCGAGCGGCTCGAGGACGTCCGCCCGCGCAACCTCCCCGGCGACCGCTCGGCGCTGTTCCTGGTCCGCGAGGTCGCCTACCGACCGCGCCAGACCCTGGAGGTGGAGGCGGTGGGCGAGTTCGATCCGGCCGGCCCGCCGGACGACGCCTCCGGCTCCACCCGCGAGATTCTCGGCGCCCTGTTCCCCGGCGAAGGCCGGGGTCCGGAATCAAGCGCCTGAGCCGCTGGGCCCCGGCCTTCGCCGGGGAACGCTTCAGCCCTTCACATGCTCGGGCTTGCCCTTGCGCTTGGTCGAGGCGAATTCCTCGAGCTGCTTCTCGGTCATCGACGCCTCCATCTGCTTCGAGGCGCCCTTCAGCTCGCTCTTCGGCGTGTCGCCGCGCTTGGCCGACAAAGCGGCGCCGGCGGCCTTTTGCTGCGCTTTCGATTTGGCAGGCATGGTTTGTCTCCCTAAGGGCTGTCGCGGCTGGAACGGACGAGCGCGAGCGGCCGTTCCTCGCGCGCGGTCGGAGGAGAGACGAAGCTCATGGATGAGATCGAATGGTGGGAGTTCGACACCGCCCGGGAGATGGCCGAGCAGGCCGCGGGGGACATCGGTTTCGTCATCGAGAGCGCGATCGAGGCCCATAAGGGCGCGCGCCTCGCCTTGCCCGGCGGCTCCACCGCCGAGCGGATCCATGCCCAGCTGGCCGGATCGAAGGCAATCGACTGGTCGAAGGTGACGATCATGCCGACCGACGACCATCTCGTCCCGCTCGACGATCCGCTCAGCCATTACGGCCGCCTCGAATCCGTCTTCGGCGCGAAGGGGGCAGAGATCGTCTCGCTCGTCGACGAGTCGGCGCTCGGCGACTGCCAGGAGGCGGGCCGGCTCGCCGACGCGAGGCTCGGCCGCGTCGGCTGGCCGCTCGACCTCGCCTGCCTCGCCATGGGCGAGGACGGCCATACCGCCGGTATCTTCTCCGGACCCGACCTCGAGCGCGCCGTCGCGGGCCCGCGCGAGCGCCGCGCCGTCGGCGTCCGCCCGGAGGCGGGGCCGGGCGAGCGGGTCACCCTCACCGCCGCGGCGCTCGCCTCGGCGCGGACGGTGATGATCGTGCTCGCCGGGGCCGAGAAGCGCCGGGTCCTCGAGCAGGCGATCAAGGAAGGGCCGCTCTCCGCCGCCCCGATCGGCCGGGTCCTCGCCGCGATCGACGCGCCGGTCGACATCTTCTGGAGCGCGGAAGGGTAGGGGCCTAGGGAAAGAGCGGTGGGCTTTGCTAGATCAGCTGCTCCAAATCCAGCGCCCCCAGCAGCGCGGCTCTCGCGCCCTCCAGCCTCGCCCACAGCATCGGGTCGAGCAGGTCCTCGGGCTCGATCCGCTCCGGCCATTCCGCCTCGACCAGGGCGCCGAGGCGGTCGAGCTTCGCCTCGTCGACGAGGAAGCGCGGATCGACCGCCGCCGGCTCGGCCGCGACCCTTAGCCTCAGGCAGGCCGGCCCGCCGCCATTGGCCATGGACTGGCGGACGTCCACCACGAAGAGCTCGCGGATCGGGCCGTTGCCGGCGACCACCTCCTGGAGCCAGGCCCAGACCGTCGGAGTCTCGCGGGCCTCCTCCGGAAGGACGAGCGCCATCCCGCCCGCAGGCAGGGTGACCAGCTGGGCGTTGAACAAATAGCTCCGAATCGCGTCCTCGAGGCTGACCGCGCTCGCCGGCACCTCGACGATCTCGGCTTCGGGGAGCCGGCGCTTCAGCTCGGCATAGAAAGCGGAGCGGTCCTCGAACGCCTGCTCGTGGGCGAGGAGCACCCGCTCGTTGGCGACCGCGACGACGTCGTTGTGGAAGGCGCCGGCGGCGATCGCCTCCTCGGACTGGGCGACGAACAGGACGCGCTCGGGATCGAGGCCGTGGAGGCGGGCGACCGCCCGGCTCGCCTCGACATGCTGGCGGACCGGGAAGCCGCCGCCGCGGGTTCCGTAGACGAATATCTCGACGCCGGGCGCGCCGTGCTCGGGGCAGAGCCTCATATGGTTGGCGGCGCCCTCGTCGCCGAACGTGCCCGGGACCGGCGGGTGAACGGCGAATCGCGCCTGGTCCGCAAAGGCCAGGCGAAGCTGGGCGAGGGTCTCGGGCCATTCGTGGCTGCGATGCGCCATGGTGCGCAGGTTGGCGACGGTGAGGTGGCAGCGGCCGTCTTCCGTGTCCGGCGCCGGCGAGACGGTGGCGGCGTTGGCCGCCCACATGGCCGAGGCGGAGAAGGCCGCCGGGCGGAGCGAGGCGGGGACCTCCTCGACCCGCGTTCCGAGCGCCCCCAGCCACGCCCGGTCGGGCCGCCGGTGGGGCAGGAGCAGCCCCTGGGCGAGGCCGAGGCGGAGGTTGTGGCGCATCTTGGCCAGGCCCTGCAGGGCGGCCGCCTTGGGGTGCGAGACGAGGCCCTTGTTGGTCGCCGAGGCGATATTGCCGAGGCTGAGGCCGGAATAATTGTGGCTCGGGCCGATGACCCCGTCGAAATTGATCTCCCGGAGGTCCATCGCTCAGCGCGGCGAGGCCAGGAAACGGTCGCCCGGGCCGATTCCCAGCAGGGCGGCGCCCTTGGAATCCAGCGCGACCCGGCCGTCCGGATGAAAATGCACGCGTCCGTAGCCGGCGGCAAAGTCGGCGAGATGGCCTGCGGCGATCAGCATCTGCTGCCCTTCCCCTTCCTCGCTTATCTCGGCGAGCACCTCTTCCCGGGCGAGGTTGACGGTGCGGATCCGGTCGGTCGCGGCGAACATGGTCGGCCCGCCGTCGAAGATGTCGATGTAGGTACCGCCGGTGAAGCCCTCCGCTTCCAGCATCCGCATGGCCGCCTCGCCCGACCGATGGGGCCGGCGCATGACGTCGAGCGCGTCCTGCGGCAGCATCTTGGTATAGATGGGCGCCTTCGGCATGAGGTCGGCGATGAAGCGGGTGCCGTGGGCGCCGTTGAAGGAATCGGCCTCCTTGAAGGTCATCCCGAAGAAGCGCCCGGCAATCGCGTCCCAGAAAGCGGACCGTCCCGATTCTTCGATCACCCCGCGCAGCTCCGCCACCACCTTGTCGGCAAAGCGCGACCGGTGCGCCTTGATGAACAGGTAACGGCTGCGGGCCAGGAGCAGGCCGAGCCCGCCGGTGCGCGCGTCCTTGTGCAGGAACAGGCCGCCGACTTCCGAGCAGCCGTTGAACTCGGTGCAGAGCGTCAGCACCTCGGTCTCGAACGTCCGGCCGAGTTCGGGCGACGTCTGGGTCAGCTTGCTGATCTGGTAGGAGTAGAAGGGGTGCTCACGCCCGACCCTGCTGAAGATCTGGCAGGTGCCGCGGACCTGCCCGGTCTCGACATTCTCGAGCATGAAGACGAACAGGTCGCCCTCCGGCGATTCCTCCTCCTGGGCGAAGGCCTGCTCCGATCTCAGAAGCTTTTCGACCAGGGCGCCCTTGTCCACCGGCAGGTTGGTGAAGCCGCCGCCGGTCATCTTGGCCATCTCGTAGATCGCGCCGAAGTCGTCGTTCCGCGCCGGACGTACCCGGAAGCTCACAAATCCTCCCCTCCCGCCAGCCTCAGGATCGCCAGCGCCGACAATCGCGCGCGCTCGGCCAGGCTCTCGACGATCAGATATTCGTCGGCCGAATGGATGGCGCCGCCGCGCACCCCCATCGTGTCGACCACCGGCACGCCGCAGGCGGCGATGTTGTTGCCGTCGCAGACGCCGCCGCTGTCCTTCCAGCCAATCTCCTGGCCGAGGTCCGCGCCGCAGCGGCGGACGAGGTCGAACAGGGGCCTGGCGAAGGCCTTGGGCGGGCGGCCCCAGCCGCCGTGAATGGTTATGCGCACGTCGCGCGCCTCCGCGACCGCTTCCGCCGCCTTGCGGAAGGCATGATCCCGGCGGATCTGCTCCGGTACGGTGCCCGGCCGCATGTTGACGCGCAGGATCGCATGATCGGGGACGACGTTGTTGGGACCGCCGCCGTCGATCCTCGCCACGTTGACCCGGAAGCCGGGGGCGCTCTCCGCCTCGAGCCGAAGCGCGAGGTCGGCGGCGGCGGTCACGGCGTTGCGGCCGTCCTCCGGATTGCGGCCGGCATGGGCGCTCCGGCCGCTGACGACGATCGAGAAGTTGCCGCTCCCCGGCCGCGCCGCCGCGAGCGTTCCGTCGGGCAGGGCGGCCGGCTCGTAGGTGAAGGCGGCCTTCTTGCCGAGCGCCGCCGCGGCGATGAGCGCGGCCGAGCCGGGCGAGCCGACCTCCTCGTCGGAATTGATCACCACCTCGTAGCCGAGCGACTCGGCGAGCGGCGAGGCCTCGACCGCTTTCAGAGCCGCCAGGAGGACGGCGAGGCCGCCCTTCATGTCGGCGACGCCCGGGCCGCCCAGCACCCGGTCCAGCTCGCGCCAGAAGACCTGCTGGAAGGGGTGGTCGGGGGCGAAGACCGTGTCCATGTGGCCGGTGAAGAGGAGCTGGACCGGCGCCTCGGGGCGGACCGCGAGGTGGAGGTTGCGGCCGTGCTCGACGGCACGCAGCGCCCCGTCGGGCGCGACCGTCTCGACCGGCGACGGATCGCGAAGGGTGAGGGGGCCGGGCAGGGCGGCGAACGCGTCGGCGAGCAGGCCGGCGATCCGGCCGAGGCCGTCCAAATTGCGCGACCCGCTGTTGACCGCCGCCCAGGCCTCGACCTGCGCCAGCATCGACGCACCGGCCGCGCGCTCGACCACCGCCGCTTCGTCGCTCGAAAGACCCCGCATGGGCCGAGCCTTAGCCGACGATCCGGCCCCAAGCCAACACCGGCAGGGGACAGTCTGGTGACAGTCACGTGACCGTCACCAGGCTGTTCGCTTCACAGCCACTCGCGAAAGGCGGCGAGGATGTCCTCGTAGAGCTTCTTCTTGAAGGGGACGATCATCGCCGGAAGCTCGGAGGCGTCCGCCCATTTCCAGGCCCGGAACTCGGGGTCGGGCGTGGCGATGTCGACGTCGGCGTCGGTGCCGAGGAAGCGGGCGAGGAACCAGGTCTGGCGCTGGCCGCGCCACGGCTCCTTCCAGACCTTGCCGATCAGGTCCTCGGGCAAATCGTAGAGCAGCTCCTCGCCATGCCGGGCGACGATCTCGACCCGGTGGCGGGGGATGCCGGTCTCCTCCTCGAGCTCGCGCAGCGCGCCGTCGAGCGGGTCCTCGCCGGGATCGAGGCCGCCCTGCGGCATCTGCCAGGCGTCGAGGCTGTTATCGAGCCGCTGGCCTACCCAGACCTTGCCCTCCGGGTTGAGCAGCATGATCCCGACGGCGGGCCGATAGCCTATGTCCTTCACGGCGCCATGTTCCGGTGGGGGGGACACGTACTTTTTTGCGAAAAAGTACGTGTCCCCATTCTGTGGGCCGCGCCGCTCATCGCCCGGACCGCGCGCGCTCGATCCGGGCGACGTCGCCGCACGGCGGCTCGGTCGCGTCGGGCTTGCAGAGCAGGACCTGGCCGAAGGCGGCGAGCTGGGCGAGGCCCTCGGCGTCGGACATAGGCGGGGAGGCCGCCTTGAACGGCTTGGTCCTTACGGCGATGGCGTAGGAATAGAGATTCTGGTCGTCGCGCATCAGGCGGATGAAGTCGATCTCGCCCGTATCGCGGATCTTGTCCGCGCCGAGGCCGCCCGCGGCGCCCCCGCAGCCGGTGACGAGGGTCAGGCTCGAGAGGCCGTCCCCGAGATTCTTGCGTTCGATGACCCGGTAAATCGGCTCGACCCGGCATCCGCGCGGCCGGAAGATGCTGTCGGCGAGATAGTCGGTGTCGAAGCTCGAGGCGCCGGCCCCGGACATTGAGCGGATCGTGACCAGCCGCTTCCAGTTCTCGACACTCTCCTCGCCCTGGGTGAACTCGAACAGGAACTCGCCGCGCGCCTGGACCTGATAGGCCGGCAGGAAGCCGACCGGCATGTCGATGCGCATGATCCGGCCGTAAAGCGGCAGCGTCATCGCCACCGGCTTCCCTGGCTGCAGCTTCCAGACCTGGCGCATCGCATCGCGCTGCGGCTTGAGCGCCTTGGCGTCACGGATGCTCGGCGGTTGCGCGGGCGCCGCCGCGGCGAGCAAGCCGGCAGCCAGTGCCAGCCATGAAATCCTCATCTTACGGCCCCCCTCTGACCGGTCCCGTCTAGAAGCAGCCTCAGCGCTTTGACACCCGCATCGATATCGTCCTGCGACGAGGGGATGGCGCGCCTCAGGTTGATGAAGCCGTGGATGTTGCCCGACGCCTCCAGGAAGACGACCGGCACCCCCGCCTCGGCGCAGGCGGCGGCATAGGCGCGGCCCTGGTCGCGGATCGGGTCGAGGCCGGCGGTCTGGACCAGCGTCGGCGGCATCCCGGCCTGGCTCTTGAGGAGCGGCGCATAGCGCCAGTCCGCCTTGTCCGGCCGGTAGCAGCCGTCGAACCACTTCATGCCCTCGCGGCTGAGGAAATAGCCTTCGCCGAAATCGGCGTAGGACGGATAGCCGGTGGCGGGATCGGCGGCGGGGTAGATCGGCCATTGCGCGATCACCGGCACGGCGGCGGGCTCGTCCCGGAGCGACAGGCCGGCGACGATGGCGAGGTTGCCGCCGGCGCTGTCGCCGGCCGTGACCAGGCCGGTCACCTCGAGGCCGAGGTCGGCCGGGCTCCCCGCCGCCCAGCGCGCAACAGCGATGCAGTCCTCGGCGCCGGCCGGGAAGGGATGCTCGGGCGCGAGCCGGTAGTCGACCGCAAGCACCGGAAGGTCGAGCTGGCGGGCGATTTCCGCGCAGAAGGGCTCATGGGTGTCGAGGTCTCCGAAGACGAAGCCGCCGCCGTGGAAGAAGAGCAGCAAAGGACCCGGATCGCGGCCGTCCCGGGCGTCGTAGAGACGCAGCGCGATCTCGCCGCCGGGGCCGCGGACGGAGAGGTCGCGAATCACCGCGAGCTCGCCGGTCTCCGCGTCGGCGACCCGCCGCGAGGCGAGGATCATCGCTCTCGCCTCGTTCGGCCCGACCTCGTGCGCGCGCGGACCCGGCAGGGCGTTGTAGCCGTCGAGGAAGGCGCGGACGTCCGGCCGCACGTAGAAGTCGCTCATCGTCCCTCCAGTGTCGCCGATCGCCTTAAGGCCGGCGCGGGCGCAGGACAAACGGCATCTCGCGCCCGTCTTCGCCCCTGCTAAGCGCTTAAGTCGCTTGACTTACCCGGCTCCGGCAAGCATCCCGGGGAGGATCGTTTTCGGGGAGGGAAGCATGCGCAATTTGATCCTGGCGACGGCGACCTGCGCCGCGGTGGCGCTCACCGGAGCCGCTTCGGCCAAGACCAAGAAGCCGGAGGATCCCGACAAGGTGCTGTGCAGGCTCGAGCAGGCCAGCGGCACCCGCATCGCCAGCCGCCGCATCTGCATGACCCGCGCGGAGTGGAAGATGGAGGACGAGTCGCGCCAGCGCGATGCGGAGCGCAGCGTCAGGGGCACCTGGGACCGCGGCGAGCTGGAAGCCCCGCGCAACGGACCTCCTTTCTAGGCGATTTGCCGAGCCCGCTCGTTGATCCCCAGCGCCGCTGCGCCTAGTTGTGGGTGCGAAGTCGCGAAGGACATCGAATGGCAACGGCCACCCACTGCGTAACCCCTGAGGAGCAAGCCGCCGACGCGGCGCCGGAGGCGGTCGTCGTCCGCTTCGCCGGCGACAGCGGCGACGGCATGCAATTGACCGGCGGCCAGTTCACCCTGTCGACCGCGCTGGCGGGCAACGACCTCGCCACCTTTCCCGATTTCCCGGCGGAGATAAGGGCGCCGCAGGGCACGACCTTCGGCGTCTCCGCCTTCCAGATCAATTTCGGCTCGGCCTCGATCGACACGGCCGGCGACGCGCCCGACGTCCTCATCGCGATGAACCCCGCCGCACTCAAGGTGAACGTCGACGACCTGAAGCCGGGCGGGCTGATCATCGCCGACGAAGGCGAGTTCGGAGCGAGGAACCTTGCCAAGGCGGGCTACGAGAGCAACCCGCTCGAGGACGGAAGCCTCGCCCGCTGGCAGCTCATCCGCTTCAACATCTCGCAGCTCACCCTCGATTCGGTGAAGCCGTTCGGCCTCAGCAACAAGGAGGCGCTCCGGTCCAAGAACATGTGGACGCTCGGCCTCGCCTTGTGGATGTTCGACCGGGACCGCCAGCCGATCGTCGACTGGCTCAAGGCCAAGTTCGCCAAGAAGGCCCAGCTCGCCGAAGCCAATATCGCCGCGCTCAACGCCGGCCATGCTTATGGCGAGACGGCGGAGATAGGCGGCCAGATCCCCCAGCGCCATATCGATCCGGCGCCGGTCGAGCCGGGCCTCTACCGGACCGTGACCGGCGCGGAGGCGATCTCGCTCGGCCTCGTCGCCGGAGCGCAGCTGGCCGGGCTGCCGATGTTCTTCGGCGGCTATCCGATCACCCCCGCGTCGGCGATTCTCCACCATCTTTCCGGCCTCAAGGAGTTCGGGGTCATCACCTTCCAGGCCGAGGACGAGATTGCCGCGATCGGCTCGGCGATCGGGGCCTCCTATGCCGGGAGCCTCGGGGTCACCTCCTCGTCGGGCCCGGGCATCGCGCTCAAGATGGAGGCGATGGGGCTCGCCATCATGGCCGAGCTTCCGCTGGTCATCGTCAACTCGCAGCGCGGCGGGCCCTCGACCGGCCTTCCGACCAAGACCGAGCAGTCCGACCTCTACCAAGCGGTCTACGGCCGCAACGCCGACGCGCCGCTGCCCGTCATCGCCGCGCGCTCGCCGGCCGACGCCTTCGACTGCGCGATCGAGGCGTGCCGGATCGCCGTCCAGTACATGACTCCGGTGATGCTGCTGACCGACGGCTATATCGCCAATGCGGCCGAGCCCTGGAAAGTGCCGGACATGGCCGGCTACGCGTCCTTCCCGGTCCGATTTCACGACGAGCCGCCGGGGGAAGGAGAAGCGGTCAACCCCTATGCGAGGGACGGCAAGCTCGCGCGTGTGTGGATCAGGCCCGGAACCCCCGGCCTCACCCACCGGATCGGCGGCATCGAGAAGAATGTCGGGACGGGCCATATCGACTACTCGCCCGAGAACCATCAGGCGATGACCGACATCAGAGCGCAGAAGGTCCAGAACGTCGCCGAGTCCTGCCCGGAGCAGGAGGTTTGCCTCGGCGCCGCGGGCGGGAAGCTGGCCGTGGTCGGCTGGGGCTCGACCTTCGGCCCGATCCACCAGGCCGTCCGGCGCGCGCGCGGCCGCGGCGCCGACGTCGCCCACATCCACATCCGCCACATCTGGCCGCTGCCGAGGAATCTCGGCGACCTGCTGCGCTCCTACGAGCGGGTCATCGTTCCCGAGATGAACAAGGGCCAGCTGAAGACGCTGCTCCGCGACCAGTATCTCGTCGACGCCCGCCCGGTGAACAAGGTCTCCGGCCAGCCCTTCAAGATCGCCGAGATCGAAGCGGCCATCGAGGAGGCGTTGCGATGACTCTTTCCCGTCACCCCAGCGGAAGCTGGGGTCTATTCGGACTCGGCATGGACCCCAGCTTCCGCTGGGGTGACGCTGAGGTTCCCAAGGTGATCCGATGAACGACATGACCCCGCTCACCGCCAAGGATTTCGCCACCGACCAGGAGGTGCGCTGGTGCCCGGGCTGCGGCGACTATGCGGTGCTGAAGGCGGTGCAGCGGACCATGCCGGAGCTCGGCGTGAGGCCGGAGAACACCGTCTTCGTCTCGGGCATCGGCTGCTCGTCGCGCTTCCCCTATTACATGGAGACCTACGGCTTCCACACCATCCACGGCCGCGCACCGAGCTTCGCGACGGGGATCAAGCTGGCCCGACCCGAGCTCGACGTCTGGATCATCACCGGCGACGGCGACGCTCTGTCGATCGGCGGCAACCACACGATGCACGTGCTGCGCCGCAACCTCGACTGCCAGATCCTCCTCTTCAACAACGAGATATACGGGCTCACCAAGGGACAATATTCGCCGACCAGCCGGGCGGGAACGCGCTCGCCTTCCACTCCGTTCGGCTCGGTCGACCGGCCGGTCAGCCCCTGCGCCTTCGCATTGGGCTCGGGCGCGCGCTTCATCGCCCGCGGCATCGACGTCCACAAGAATTTGCCGGAGGTGCTGAAGGCCGCCCACGCCCACAAGGGCGCGTCGTTTGTCGAGATTTACCAGAATTGCATCGTCTACAATGACGACGTCTTCGCGCCCTTCACCGCCAAGGAGAATGCGGGGCGCCAGCTCTGGCTGAAGGCGGGCGAGCCGATGCTGTTCGACGGCGGCACCAAGGGCATCGCCCTCGACCGCGACGCGCTGGCGCTTCGAGTCGTCGACGTCGCGGAAGGCGATTGGCAGGCGGCGGGCGTGCTCGTCCACGATCCCCGCAACCGCTCGGTCGCCCACATGCTGGTCGAGATGCCGTTCGGCGCCTTCCCGACCGCTTTGGGGGTCCTCTACGAGGATCCGGCGCCGACCTTCGAGAGCGCCGTCGTCCGCCAGAACGAGGAAGCCAGCGCCGGCAAGACGGCCGACCTCCAGGCCCTCGTCGGCAAGGGCCAGAGCTGGCTGGTCGAGAAGCAGCCGCACGACATTTGAGAGGCAGGAGGAGAGGGGGCTTCGACAGGCTCAGCCCGAACGGTATTTCGGGTGCCGGCGCCCTTCGATCCCGTTCGGGCTGAGCCCGTCGAAGCCCTTCTCCTCGCCTTCTGCCGCTTGCCTCCCGTGCCCGAACCCGTCACCTAGCGCCGGATGAACGACCAGCCCCGCGGCCGCCATCTCGTCGCCGCCGACCGCCGCTTCGCGACTGGCGGCGGGCTGCTGGCGCGGCTCCTCTCGGGACGCTTCGAGCGGATCCTCGACCGGATCGACCGCGGCCTCGAATGCGGGGCGATCGAGGCGACCCTGCCCGACGGTCGCCGGCGCCTGCTCGGAGATCGGGCGCCGGGGCCGCGACCGGTCGTGACTCTGCACAGCTGGCGCTCGCTCGCCCGGCTGATCACGTCGGGCTCGGTCGGCTGGTACAAGGCCTGGGAGCAGGGCGAATGGTCGTCGCCGGACCCGGTGCCCCTGTTCGACCTGTTCATGCGCAACGCCGCGACGCTCGGCGACACCGGCCGCGCCAAGGGCCTGTTCCGGCTGGTGAACCGGCTCGCCCACGCCCTGCGGGGCAACGACAAGGAGGGCGCGCGCGACAACATCGCGCACCATTACGACCTCGGCAACGATTTCTACCGCGCCTGGCTGGACTCCGGCATGACCTATTCGAGCGCGGTGTTCGCCGAGCCGATCTCGGCCGGCGAGCGGCTCGAATCGGCGCAGGAGCGCAAGCTCCGCCTGCTCCTCGACCGGCTCGCCCTGGAGCCGGGCGCGAGGCTTCTCGACATCGGCTGCGGCTGGGGGTCGCTCGCCGAGATGGCGGCGCGCGACCATGGCGCCCAGGTCGTCGGCCTGACCCTCTCCGAGGCGCAGAAGGATTGGGCGGAGCGCCGAATCGCCGGAGCGGGCCTGGCGGAATGGACCGAGTTCCGGCTGCAGGACTATCGCGACGTCGAAGGCGGCTTCGACGCGGTCGCAAGCGTCGAGATGGTCGAGGCGGTCGGCCAGGAATATTGGCCGGCCTACCTGGAGAGCATCGCCCGCGCGCTGAAGCGGGGTGGCCGGGCCGCGCTCCAGTTCATCTCGATCCGCGAGCCGCTCTTCGAGGATTATGCGGCCAATGCCGATTTCATCCAGACCTATATCTTCCCCGGCGGGATGCTGGTCAGCGAGGCGCGGCTCCGCTCGCTCGCCGAGGCCTCGGGCCTCGCCTGGCGCGACCGGGCGAGCTTCGGCCTCCATTATGCCGAGACCCTGAAGCGCTGGCGCGAGCGCTACGACGAAGCGGTCGCCGAAGGGCGCCTCCCGGCCGGCTTCGACGAGCCCTTCCACCGGCTCTGGCGCTACTATCTCATGTACTGCGAAGGCGGCTTCCGCGGCGGCGGCATCGACGTCGCGCAGGTGACGTTGGTGAAGGGCTAGGGAGGGCTTCGACAGGCTCGGCCTACTTCCCCACCTCGACCCGCTCCCCGCTCTCCAAATCCCGCTTGAGCAGCGCCACCACCGCCTCCGCCACCTCTTCCGGCGACTTGAGCGTGGCCGGGTCCTCGCCGGGATAGGCGCGGGCGCGCATCTGGGTGGCGGTGGAGCCGGGGTCGACGATGGCGACCCGGACCGGGGAGAGGTTGCGGACCTCCTCGGCGTAGGCGAGGACGAGGGTCTCGAGCGCGGCCTTGGAGGCGCCATAGGGGCCCCAATAAGCGCGGGCATTGCGGCCGACATGGGAAGTGACCGCCAGCAGCCGCCCGGCCTCGCTCCGCCTGAGAAGCGGGTCGAAACCGGCGATCAGCGCCTGGTTGGCCAGCACGTTGAGCGTGAAGACCCGGCTGAGTTCCTTGGGGTCGACCTGCGCCACCGGAGTGAGGGAGCCGAGCGTGGCGGCGTTGAGCATGAGGATGTCGAGCCTGCCCCACCGCTCGGCGACCGCCATTGCGAGCTTCGCGATGCTGTCGGTCTCGGTGAGGTCGAGGGGGGCGATGGTGGCGCTTCCGCCGGCTTGGTGGATCCGCTCCTCGACCAGCTCGAGGTCGGCCGCGGTCCGGGCGGTGAGGAGGACGTGCGCTCCGGCGGCCGCCAGCGCCTCGGCCGTCGCGGCGCCGATGCCGCGGCTGGCGCCGGTGACGAGGGCGAGGCGGCCGGTAAGGAAGGGCTCGGTCATCGCGGCCCTGTAGGAAGAAAGGGAGGGCTTCGACAAGCTCGGCCCGAACGGAGTTTGCCGAGTCCGGATCTCAACGGTTCGGGTTGAGCCTGTCGAAGCCCCTTTTCCTTACCCGTAGCGCTCCGCCAGCAAAGCCAGCTGGTCGGGCGCTTCGAGATCCTCCTGGTCGGTGAGGCGGGTCGGATAGGCGCCGGTGAAGCAGGCGTCGCAATATTGGGGCTGGGCCTCGTCGCGCATGTCCTCGCCGAGCGCCCGGTAGAGGCCGTCGATCGAGATGAAGGCGAGGCTGTCCGCCTTGATATAGTCGTTCATCTGGGCGACGTTCATCTGCGCGGCGAGCAGCTTGGCGCGCTCGGGCGTGTCGACCCCGTAGAAGCAGCCGTGCCGGGTCGGCGGCGAGGCGATGCGCATGTGGACCTCGCGGGCGCCCGCCTCGCGGAGCATCTGGACGATCTTGAGGCTGGTGGTGCCGCGGACGATCGAATCGTCGATGAGGACGAGGCGCTTGCCCTGGATGAGCGCGGAATTGGCGTTGTGCTTCAGCTTGACGCCGAGATGGCGGACGGCGTCGCTCGGCTGGATGAAGGTGCGCCCGACATAGTGGGAGCGGATGATTCCGAGCTCGAACGGGATTCCGCTCGCCTGGGCATAGCCGATGGCGGCGGGCACGCCGCTGTCCGGAACCGGAACGACAAAATCGGCCTCGACCGGGTTTTCCCGAGCCAGCTCGGCGCCGATCGCCTTGCGGACCTCGTAGACGGAGGCGCCGTCGAGGACCGAATCCGGCCTCGAAAAATAGATATGCTCGAAGATGCAGGGCCTCGGCCGGACATCCTGGAAGGGCCGGTGCGAGCGCACGCCCTGCGGCGAGACGATGACGATCTCGCCCGGCTCGACGGTCCGCAAATAGGTCGCCCCGACCACGTCGAGGGCCACCGTCTCCGAGGCGAAGATGTAGGAATCGCCGAGGCGGCCCATGACCAGCGGCCGGATCCCGAGCGGGTCGCGGCAGGCGATCATGCCTTCGCTGGTCAGGCAGAGCAGCGAATAGGCGCCCTCGACCTGCTTCAGCGCGTCGATCAGCCGGTCGAGCAGGGTCCGGTAGGTCGAGGTCGCGACGAGGTGGATGATGACCTCGGTGTCCGAGGTCGACTGGAAGATCGAGCCGCGGCGGTTCAATTCGCGCCGGAGCCGCATCGCGTTGGAGATGTTGCCGTTATGGGCGACGGCGAAGCCGCCCGAGGCGAGCTCGGCGAAGAGCGGCTGGACGTTCCTCAGCGCCGTCTCGCCGGTCGTCGAATAGCGGACGTGGCCGATCGCCGCGGCGCCGGCGAGGCGGCGGATCACCTCGTCCTTGTCGAAATTGCCGGCGACATGGCCCATCGCCCGGTGCGAGTGGAACGACCGGCCGTCGAAGCTGGTGATCCCGGCGGCCTCCTGGCCGCGGTGCTGGAGCGAATGAAGGCCGAGGGCGACGACCGCGGACGCGCTCTCCGAGCCCCAGATGCCGAACACGCCGCATTCCTCACGAAGCTTGTCCCCGTTCGTCTCTATGTCGAAGGGATGAGTGGTCAGCATGAATGGAATGCCCGCTAGCTCGCCTGATGTGGCCCACCGCCCTATAGGTCGGCACCGGCCTCTTGTCGCCCCGCGCGGTGCAATTTGATGTGGAATATGGAACGGCTTGCCCCGTCGCGAATCTTGCCTGGAGAGCCTGTCATGAAGAAGTCGCTCCTGCTCCTCCTGCTCCTGTCCGCCTGCGGCCGCGGCGACGAGCCCGCAAACGATCAGGCCGCTCCGGTCGCGGCCGAGAAGCGCGGCACGGCGCCGGCGCCCGCCCCGGCGACGACCGAGTCGCTCGCCGGCCTCTACGAAGGGGGCTCGGGCCCGCAGAAGAACCAATTGTGCATCGTCGGGAAGGGCGAGTCGGGGCGCTTCGGGCTGCTCGTCTGGGGCGGCAACCTCCACAGCTGCTCCGGCGCCGGCGACGCGGTGCGCAAGGACGGGCAGCTGAGCCTCAGGATGACCGGCGACGAGACCTGCACGATCGACGCCGCCATCGACGGCGACACCGTCACCCTGCCGGCGACGCTTCCCTCCGGCTGCGCATATTATTGCGGCGCCCGCGCCACCCTGTCCGGCGCCCGCTTCACCCGCACCGGCTCGACCGAGGCCGACGCGAGGAAAGCCACCGACATCGCCGGCGATCCCCTCTGCGACTGACGGCGACGCCGCCATCCCGGCGAAGGCCCAGCAAGACCCGCCGGGCCCTTCCGCGAAAAGGGGCGTGCAGCGAAAATGGTGTCAGACACCAATTACCGCCTTCCCTTGCTTTTCAGCGCCTTGGGAAAATGGTGTCTGACACCAATTAGCGCTGCCTTGACGTTGACGTGAACGTAAACTACCGCGGCAGCCATGCCGCATGCGCTTCACTCGGACTTCGCGACGCCGGAATCGGGCGGCAAGTCCTACTCGATCACCGACCTGTGCGAGGAGTTCCGGGTGACGCCGCGGGCCCTGCGCTTCTACGAGGACGAGGGGCTGATTTCGCCGCGCCGCCAGGGCCTCGCCCGCATCTACAGCTGGCGCGACCGCGCCCGGCTCGCCTGGATCCTGCGCGGCAAGCGGGTCGGCTTCAGCCTCGCCGAGATCCGCGAGATGATCGACCTCTACGATCTCGGCGACGGCCGCGCCTCGCAGCGCCGGGTCACGCTCGAGAAATGCCGGGCGCGGATCGACCTGCTGACCAAGCAGCGCGCCGACATCGACGCCACCATCGCCGAGCTCGAGCGCTTCATCGCCATGGTCGAAGCCGCCGACACGGGCGGCCATTAAGGGGGAATCCATGCCCAGCTACACCGCCCCGGTCCGCGAGACCCGCTACGTCCTCGAGGACGTGCTCGGCCTCGAGCGCTATTCCAATCTTCCCGGCTTCGAGAATGCCGATTCCGACATGATCGAGGCGATATTGACCGAAGGCGGGCGGTTCGCCTCCGAGGTGCTGGCGCCCCTGAACCGGATCGGCGACGAGGAGGGCTGCACCCGCCACGACGACGGCAGCGTCTCGACCCCGCCGGGCTTCAAGGAGGCCTGGGACAAGTTCGTGGAAGGGGGATGGACGACGCTTTCGGCGCCCGAGCAATATGGCGGCCAGGGGCTCCCGCAGACGGTCGCGACCGCGGTCACCGAATATCTGCTCTCCGCCAACCAGGCGTTCGAAATGTATCACGGCCTCACCGCCGGCGCGGTCGCCTCGATCCTGGTCAAGGGCTCGGAGGAGCAGAAGGCCAAATACCTGCCCAACATGGTCGCCGGCAAATGGACCGGGACGATGAACCTCACCGAGCCGCATTGCGGCACCGACCTCGGCCTGCTGCGCACCAAGGCCGAGCCGCAGGCCGACGGCAGCTACCGGATCACCGGCACCAAGATCTTCATCTCGTCGGGCGAGCACGACCTCAGCGAGAACATCATCCACCTCGTCCTCGCCAAGATCGCCGGGGCGCCGGACACGGTCAAAGGCATCTCGCTGTTCATCGTGCCCAAGTTCCTGGTCAACGAGGACGGGTCCCTGGGCGAGCGCAACGGCGTCAGCTGCGGCTCGATCGAGGAGAAGATGGGCATCCACGGCAACTCGACCTGCCTGCTCAATTACGACAATGCGGTGGGCTGGCTGGTCGGCGAGCCGGAGAAGGGCCTCGCCGCCATGTTCATCATGATGAACGCGGCCCGGCTCGGGGTCGGCCTCCAGGGCCTCGCCCAGGGCGAGGTCGCCTATCAGAACGCGGTCGCCTATGCGAAGGACCGGCGGCAGGGCCGTGCCCTCGTCGCCGGCGAGCGCGAGGAAGGGGCGAAGGCCGACCCGATCATCGTCCATCCCGACGTCCGTCGGATGCTGATGGAGATGAAGGCGTTCAACGAGGCGGCGCGGGCGCTCGTCCTGTGGGGCGCGCTGCAGGTCGACATCTCGCGCCGTGCCCAGACCGAGGAGGAGCGCGAGGCGGCCTCCGACCTGCTCGGCATCCTCACGCCCGTCATCAAGGGCTATCTGACCGACCAGGGCTTCAAGGCCGCGGTCGACGCCCAGCAGGTCCATGGCGGCCACGGCTATATCCGCGAATGGGGGATGGAGCAGTTCGTCCGCGACGCCCGCATCGCCCAGATCTATGAAGGCACGAACGGCATCCAGGCGCTCGACCTGGTCGGAAGGAAGCTCGGCCAGAACGGCGGGCGGGCGATCCAGGCCTTCTTCAAATTGCTCGGCGAGGAGATTGCCGACGCCAGGGCCGCCGAAGGCGACGCCGCCGACCTCGCCGCCCGCCTCGAGAAGGCCGTCGGCGACCTCCAGGCGGCGACGATGTGGCTGATGCAGAACGGCCTCGCCAACCCCAACCATGCCGGCGCCGCCGCCTACCCCTACATGACCCTCACCGGCATCGTCTGCCTCGGCCTGATGTGGCTGCGCATGGCGCGGGCGAGCAGGGCTGCGCTGGCCAATGGCGGCGGCGACAGCTTCCACGAGGCCAAGCTGGTCACCGCCCGCTTCTTCGCCGAGCGGGTGATGCCGGAGACGGGCGCGCTGAGGCGCCAGATCGAGGCCGGCTCGGACTCGATCATGGCTTTGCCGGCCGAGGCTTTCTAGCCGGGACGCAATCTCACTCCCCGATGAGCAGCGCGACCTCGGCGATTCGGACCTCCTCGCTGCGCGGCGCGGGGGCGCCGGCGAAGAGGCTGTAGGGGACGATCTGGACCTCGAGCTTCTCGGCTTCGACCCGGTCGATCAGGCGGGTGGCGTCGAAATCCTGGTAGCCCATATGGGCGGTCTGGTGCATCGCCGCCCGGCCGGCGGCCGGGGTGGCCATCCCGAACAGGTTCAGGGTGCCGAGGAAGTAGGGCGAGCTCTCGTCGAGCGGCGCCCGGCGCGGCGCGAGGTAGATGGCGAAGCCGGTCGCCGGCAGCCTTTCCCATTCGATGCCGCTGAGGCGGACGGTCAGGGTCCGCCTCGGCGGCGGCGGGGGTGGCGGCGGCGGCGGCGGAGGCGGTCCCGAGGGCGCGCCGCCCACCATCGGCTCGGGCGG
>JADMIO011210341.1_pt1 | contig 30040 bp, 19 predicted proteins | sample 8958161 | NCBI WGS metagenome assembly JADMIO01 (sample SAMN16585339, study PRJNA669376) | soil metagenome | isolation source: Crop rotation soil | place: USA: Cullars Rotation, Alabama | collected 2011 | reverse complement strand
ACCTCCGCCTGCCCGACCGCCAGGACGTCATCGACGGGCTCGTCGCCACGCGCATCGCGGCGCACTCGGGCGACCTCATCAAGGGCGTCAAGGGCGCACAGGCCTGGGACGACCAGATGTCGCGTTACCGCAAGCTGCTCGACTGGGAAGGGATGTTCCGCCTGGCGCTCGACCCGGAAAAGGCGCGGCGCTACAAGGAATCGTCAGAGGCGGCGGATTCGAAGGTCTGCACGATGTGCGGCTCGCTGTGCTCGATCAACATCGACAACCACACGCACGCCCCGCCGCGCCCCGAAAAGTCGCTCCGCGTCGTCGGCTGAGTAGCCAACGCGGCGAGCCTATCCGAGGCGCCTCGACTGGCGCCTCGATTTCTTCAGGCAACCGAGAGCTTGCGGCCCGCCATGGCCCGGCGGAATGCGTCGCGGTGCGTCTCGGAACCAAAGGGCGTCGTCGGGCGTGGCGCCGCCGGCACGGGCGTCTGGCTCTGCGCGCGCACCGGCGGCGGCGTCTGCGCGCGAGCGGGCTGGGGCGGACCGTCGAGCAAGAGCTCGAGCGAGCTGGCCAGTGCCGACATATCGTTCGCCGCCTTGCGCGCCGCGACCTCGCCTTCGCGGGCCCGCGCCAGCTCGAGCCGGATCTTCCACTCGAGCTCCTCGCGGCGATGCTGCTCGGCGAGCGTGCGCTCCTCGTACTGCTCGCGGATGGCGAGCATCTCCTCGGCGGTGAAGAGCTCTCCCGAGGGCGCGGCGGCGCGGCGGCCTTCCTCGCGCGCTTCCTCCCGGATGGACTCGAGCTCTTCGAAGGTCAGCGAGACAAGCTTGTCCGTTCCGCTCGTCGTTCCACTCATGGGGGGCTCCTCACGCCGGGGTGTTGCACCCGCGGTACCAGCGCCCTCGACAGACGTTCTCGGCCTTTAGAGGCGCGCACCTGGGACTGACGACCCCATCGTTGCCTATTCGCTCTGGTCAGTTGTCCTCGGCGTTGGTAGGGTCGGCCGGCCATGGTTTCCCAGACCCGGGCTTCGTGGATCACCTACGTTCTGCTCCTCACCCTCTCGCTCATCGGGCTGGTCTCGGTGATCTACGCCCTGCGCACGCCTCTCTTTCTCGCGTCGGTGCTGGCCGGCGCCCTCGCCGGCTGGAACGAGCGCCTGGTGGGCCGCCTGCATGGGCGACGAAATGCCGCAGCCGCCTTCATGCTCACCGCTGTCGTTCTTCTGCTCGTCTTGCCCATAGGCGGGCTCATCGCCTACGCGGTCAACGAGGCCATCGCCAGCCTCGATTTTGTCGTCAAGGTGCTCAAGGAGGGCTCGCCGCAGCGCCTGCTCGAGCGCCTGCCCGCGTCGATGCGGCCCCTTCTCGATCGCAGCCTGCGCTTCGTCCCCGCCGGCCTCGAGCAGGTGTCCCAGTCGCTGGCCGCCAATGCCGCCGCCGCGGTCTCGGGCGCCCTCAGCGTCACCTCCGAGGTCCTGGTCGACGGCGTCATGATGCTGATCGCCCTCTTCGTCCTCTTGGTCGACGGTGGCCGCCTGGTCGACTGGATTGCCGAGACGACGCCGCTGCATCGTTACCAGACGCGCGAGCTCTTGCACGAGTTCCGCGTGGTCTCGCAGTCGGTGCTCGGCTCGACGGTCGCGACCGCCGGCGTACAGTGCGTCGCCGCCACCATCGGCTACCTCATCGCGCGCGTCCCGCACCCCTTCTTCTTCGGGCTCCTGACCTTTTTCACCGCCTTCATTCCGTCGGTGGGGACGAGCGTCATCGCGCTGCCGCTCACGCTCATCCTCTTTCTACAGGGCCACAAGTGGACGGCCGTCTTTCTCCTCCTGTGGGCCGTCGTGGTCGTCGGCACCGTCGACAACCTGATAAAGCCGCTGCTCATTCACGGCACCGCCAACTTGCACGGCGCGGTGGTCTTCTTCTCCCTGCTTGGCGGCCTCGTCGTTTTCGGCCCGCTCGGCCTCATCGCCGGCCCGCTGGTGGTCACCTTCTTCCTCAGCATGATCCGGCTCGGCCGGCGCGACTTCTTCGGCGGTCGGCCCCCGTCCATCATTGGCGCCCCGGACGCGAGCCTGCCAAATCTCGACACCCGGCCGGTCACGGCGACCGTTCCGCCCGTCCCGCCCATCATCCCCGCCAAGTGACCGCCGGCCAAGTGACCGCCGGCCAAGTGACCAATCGCCTGCAAACGGAGGCATAGGCCGACGAGCACACCAGGCTCGGCCGTAGGCGACCGCGAAAAGATCACGAGACGGGCTTACACTTTTTGTAATAAAATTTCCCCGTGGACCGGAGAGTTGCTGCCCCCTTTCCCCCTCCCCCGGCCGGCTACGCAGAAGGCCCTTTACGCTTCGCCACCCTCGAAGGAAGCGCCGAAGACCGCGGCCGCACCCTGAGCCAGCTGCTCGGCCCCGAGGTCGAGCGCTGCCATCGACTCTTCTCCAGCCTCTGCGGCCGCATGATGCGTCTCAGCGTGCCGGGCATGCCCCTCCTGGCGGCCCCGCTCGTCGACCGGGCGCTCCTCGCGACGATTGGCCGCCGTCTGGTTGGCCAGCTCGACCCCGAGACACGCGCGGTGGTACGCGCCGCCACCCGGCAGCTGGCGGGACCGGCGGACGCCTACCTGCGAGCCCACGTCAGCCTCGACCTCCTCCTGCTCTTTGCTGCCCTGGCGCGCCACCTGCGGCTCGCACCCACCGTCGCTGCATGCAGCGGCCTCGTGGCCTTCGGCCCGGGGTCGAAGTCGGGCGGCCTCTACTTCGGGCGCAACTTCGACCTCCCGGTCTATCGGCCCGACAGCCCGCCGACCTGGCTGGTGCTGGAACGGCCGCCTGGAGGCCTTTCCCATCTCTCGGTGTATCCGCTGCCGGGTTACTCGCCGGGCGTCACCGCCATCAACGAAGCTGGCCTGTGCGTCGGCATTCTCATGGATTTCTCCCTCAGCATCGCCCCCGACGGTCAGCCCATCCTGGCCATCGCGCGGCGCGTCATCGAGAAAGCGCGCAGCGTCGATGAGGGCGAGAGCCTGCTGCGGCAGATGCGCCCCGCAGCCGGCTGGACCTTCATGCTCGCGGATGCAAGCGGCGCCCGGCTCGTCGAAATCAGCCCGCGCGGCGTCGGCGTCGTGCCGGCCGAGCGCGGCATCCTCTTTGCGGCCAATCGCTTTCGCTCGCTGCAGCTGAAGGGCAGCGACTTTGCCGCAGGGTCGGCCTTTCGCGAGCACAACGAGGCCCGCGAGGCGCGGCTGCTTGCCGCGAGTGAGGCGCTGCGTGGCCGGCTCGACGCCGTGACCATCGCCGGCCTCCTCGGGGACACCACCGATCCGACGACCGGCGCCCGCCGCGCCTTCGGTCCCTGCATCAGCGCCTGCGACAACACCGACAGCGTGGTCTTTGCGCCCAACGACGACCGCCTGTGGATCGCGACTGCCGGGTGGCCGGCCAATGCCGGGCACTACGTCGGGCTCAAGCTGTCGTCGCTCTTCGCGGGGCGCGTCGAGCAGGAGGGCGAGCTCTCGGCCAACCGCGTCGGCGACAGCCAGAGCGCCATCCAGGCCTACGTCGCCGCCTGCTACCAGCTGATCGTCGAGGGAGACGACGCTGCTGCCGAGCGCGAGCTCGACCGGGCGGTGCGTGCCGACGGCGACGAGCCGAGCTTCCGGGCGGCGCGCGGCACCCTGCGCCTGCGACGCGGCGAGAGCAAGCTGGCCGAGAGCGACCTGCGGGCCGCCCTTACCCGCGAGACCTGGCCGGGCCGCCGCGTCTACGCCTCGTTGCTGCTCGGACACGCGCTCGATCTGCAGGGCGCACGAAGCGCCGCGTTGCGCGCCTACGACGATGCCAATCGCGCCGACGTCGACGTCGCCATCGCCCAGGCGGCGCGCCGCGGGCTGCGCCGGCCTTTCCGTCGCTGGGAGTCGAAGTTTCTGCCCTTCGACCCGCTGATGGCGCACCGGGCGTGAGAGCTTTGCGCGCTTCAGGATCTCTGGCGTATCTCGCGGCGTTTTGCCTGCTCGCGCTGAGCGCCTGCAACGGGGGCGGTGTCGAGTCGGACGGCAGCGGGCAGCCCCGCTGGCGACGCATTGCCGGTGCCATCGGCGCCACCTGTCGGGTTGCCGGCGACTGCCACGAAGGGCCGAGCCCGGTGTGCTTCAGCGAGCGGCTCTTCAATATGGGCGCGCCGGTGTTGCCCACGCCTGACGGGTACTGCTCGTCGCAGTGTACGTCCGACGAGCAATGCGGCGACGAGTCGCGCTGCGCCGACTTCGCCAGCTACGGCAAGTGGTGCGTCGCGCGCTGTGGGGCGGCGAGCGACTGTCGCGACGACGGCTATGCTTGCGTCTTTCGCATCGGCTGCTTCCCCGACGGCAACCTGACCTGTGACCCGAGCGCGACGGGAGGCGTCTGCCAGACGGCGGATGGTCATGCCGGGGGCTGCGTGCGCTCGGCGTTCGGCGAGGGCAACCGCGGCTACTGCTGGGAGCAGTGCGAGACCGGCGTGGCCACCTGCAGCGCCGCCGCCGGGCGGGAGCGGCAGTGTGCCGTCATCGACGCGACGCGGACGGCGAGCGGCGAGCCGACGCGGGACCGCTGGAAGGGCCCGGTGTGCGTGTACACGGTGGCGCAGTCCAACCCGGTGGGAGACCTCTGCCTCTGGGACGACGGCACCGGGCGGCGCTACTACCCCGACACGTGCAGCGACGGCGCCGGCTGCTACTTGCAGGGGACCGCGCCGGCGGGGAGCGGCTATGACGAGGCGGGCGACAATCGCTGCCACGAGTACTGCAATCCGCAGCAGTCGTCGTGCGACCGAGGGACCTGCAAGGACATCTGGGGCCTCGGCAACGTCGGCCTCTGCGTCGAGGAATAGTCCTCTTTAGTCTCGGGCGTGCCCGCCTCTCTGCTCGTCGCGTAGGCCGGGGCGCAACCGCGTGCTCGGATGCGACGGCCTTGTGCGACGGCGAGGCAGATCCCTGGCGATAAAAGCGCCTGGGCTCCGACGGCCGGTCTGCCGATCGTCGTGGGGACCGAGGCGGCGCTTGTGATCGGCCGCACCGGGAGGAAGGGGCCAGAAGGGGCGGTGCTTGACGACGTGCCGCGCAAATGTCATCAATGAGCTTGAGTGAAACTGAATTCGATTTTCAAAATCACTTATTTCTCGGGTCCGTTGCCAGGTCCTTCGTAATGCCGCGGTCTGCTCCCCAGCACCCTCTGCGCGTCGTCGTCCTCGGCGGCGGTGCCTGCGGCATGGCAGCCGCCTGGCGCCTCGCCGAAGCCGGCGCCACCGTCACCATCATCGAGCGCGAGCCCCGCCCGGGCGGCCTCTGCGGCACCCACGAGCGCGACGGCTTCCGCTTCGACTTCGGCGGCCACCGCTTCATCACCCAGAGCCCGGCCCTCGACGAGATCATCCGCCGCCTCGTCGGCGACGACCTGCTCACCCGCCGCCGCTCGAGCGTCATCCTCAACGGCGGCCAGAAGTATCGCTACCCTCTCGAGCTCGACGACGTCCTCCCCCGCTTCGGCCTGCGCCGCGGCCTGCGCGCCACCGCCAGCTACGCCCGCGAGCGCCTCCGCGCCGGCACCTGGCTCGAGCGTCCCGACCGCAACTTCGAAGACTGGGTCGTCCAGCGCTTCGGCCGCGACCTCTACGACACCTTCTTCGGCCCCTACACCGAGAAGCTCTGGGGCATCGACCCGAAGACCATCTCCGCCGACTGGGCCGCGCAGCGCATCTCCCTGCTCTCGCTCACCGACGTCCTCGTCCGCCTCGCCGGCCTGCGCCACGGCGGCGCTCGCACCTACGCCCGTCGCTATCTCTATCCACGCCTCGGCATCGGCCAGATCTTCGAGCGCCTCGCCGGCGAGCTCCACGGCCTCGGTGCCCGCCTCCACCTCGGCGCCGAGGTACGCGGCCTCGACGTCTCCAAGGGCCGCATCCGCGCCGTCCGCTTCTCCGACGGCAGCGACGAGCACGAGGTCCCCTGCGACGCCGTCGTCTCGACCATCGCGCTCCCCGAGCTCGCCCACATGGTGGCGCCCCGCCTGCCCAGCGCCGTCGACGCCAGCGCCCGCGCCCTGCGCTTTCGCGCCATCCGCCTCCTCAACGTCATGCTGCGCGGACCCGAGGTCTCGCCGCACACCTGGATGTACGTCTCCGAGCCGCGCTATCTGCCGGCACGCATCCAGGAGCCGCGCCATCGCAGCCCCGAGATGGCCCCACCGGGCCACACCTCGCTCATGCTCGAGATCCCCTGCGCCGTCGACGACGAAGTCTGGAGCGCCAGCGAGGACGCCCTCTTTGCCCGCTGCAGCGCCGACTTAGAAGGCCTCGGCATCCGCGGCATTCCCGAGCGCACGCTCGGCTATTTCTCGACGTACGTGCGCGCCGGCTACCCGATTTATCACCTGTCCTACGACGACGACCGCCGCCGCGTCCTCGGCTATCTCGAGGAGACGCGCAACCTCGTCAGCTGCGGGCGACAGGGCGGCTTCCGCTACATCTTCATGGATACCGCGATGGAGATGGGCTTTGCCGCCGCCTCTGCCCTGCTCGGTCGCAGCTCATCGCAAGCCATCGCCGAGATTGGTGCCGACCAGCGCGACCTCCTCGAGATGCGCGCGCTCACCGCCTGAACCGAGCTTTTGACCGGAGACCCAGATGAAGTACACGTCCCTTGCAGTTGTCGTCACTCTCTCCTCGCAGCTCTCCTGCAGCGACAGCAAGAAGCCGGTCGTCGAGGACAAGAAGCCGCTGTGGAAGGCCTCGGTGAGCAGCACGCGCTTCAACGTGGCCGACCACATGATCGCGTCGCTCGAGATGCAGATCTCGGGTGAGCCCTTCGCCGAGCTCATGGGGCGCAACCTCGAAGGCTTCGACCGCTTCGCCGCCACGCCGGACGTCTATACCGACCCGGAGAGCAAGGAAGAAAAGGTCGACACGCTGGGCTTCGCCATGGCCGTCGAGTCGTACGAGTACTCCAAGCAACCGATGAACAACGTCTCCTTCGAATCGGGCGCCGGCCTCTCGCTGATGTACGGGCCGCTGCTCAATCCGACGGGCAAGACCGGCGAGGAAGGCCACGCGCTTTTGGCCGCGCGCATCGACGAGCTCGCCGTCGCCTGCAATGCCGGCGGCCCGGCGGGCACCAACTTCGTGATCACGCCGGCGCCGAGCAACAACCCGCTCAACCACTACGGCTGGCCCGGCTTCTGGCCGCAGTTCGCCGAGTTCCGCAGCTTCGCCCCGGAGATCGAGCCGTCGGTCGGCGCCACCCGCGGCTGCTCGCTCGAAGGCGGCTACGGTGCCTCCGCGGCGGGCGCGCTTCCCGTCGGTGACTACGAGTGCGGCTACAACTCGCTCAACCTGCCCAATCGCGACACCCAGGTGGAGAAGGTGCTCTCGCCCGACGCGCTCGGCTACTCGGCGTGGAAGCAGATCTTGTGGGTGATCAACTACTGGGCGTCGCTGCACGACAAGGATGGCAACGCCATCGTCGAGGTTGCCGACGCTGACCTCGCCAAGGTCGGGACCGCCGACAATCGCGTCATCGGCAAGATGGTCGACCCCGAGGATCCCGAGGGCAAGCGCCTCATCGACGGCGCCGTCGGCACCTACCTCGCCGGCAACTCGCTCGAGGGCTTCCAGGGCCTCGCCATGCTCGTCGAGATGGACGAAAAGGCGGCCTTGCTCACGAGCCAGCTGGTCACCGGCGACGGCAAGACGCTGGCCGGTTTCGGCTCGCTCAAGGAAGCGCTCGACTACGATTACAAGAGCGCGCCCAGGTGGTGGCCTGCCGCCGTCGGGGTCACCGAGACGGCGACGACCAGCGATGCGGCGATGAGCGGCCGCTTCTTCCCGCGGCCCACCGGCTTCAGCGTGATGAGCGGCGAGAGCCGGCTGCGCGATCTTGCCGGGCTCCTTGGCGGCTATGCCAGCTTCTTCGCGCTCACCGACGAGAAAAACGCCGAGGTCGGCGGGGCGGTGCAGGCGCGCACGACCTTCGACGGCGCGCCTTTCGCGGCCGACAACGGCAAGCCCGATGGCGAGAGCTCACCGCACGACCGCGCGCTCGCCATCCTCAAGGTCGCGCTGGTCGACCTCGACCGCCTGCACTGGGACAGCGCGGCCAAGGTGCTCGTCGACAGCGCCACCGTCGAGGGAACGACGCCCAAGCTGGGCCGCCAGGTGTCGACCGTCGAGGCCTCGCTCGCCATCGTCTCCTTGCGCACGGCGCTGCGCGGGCTCAACGCCAGCCTGACGCTGTACGGCAACGACACGCCCGACTCGCAGGGCCTGCCCACGGCGCTCGACGAGACCAGCTGGGGCGGGGCGACGTACACCGGGACCATCGGCGCGCATATCGTCGAGCTCATCCGGGCCGAGGCCGACTTCATCGCCGACAAGCTGACCGCGGCCGACGACAGCGTCGCCAACAGCTACGACCTCACGGCGGGAACCCGCAGCTCGGACGGCACCACCTTGGCGGCCGAGAGCGCGGCCATCCGTGGCCTCCTCGAGGCGTATCTCGCCACCAGCGACGACAAGTACCGCCAGAAGGCGCAGCGCATCTACGGCGACCTCGAGAAGCGCTTCTGGATGGAGACGACGCGCGCCTTCCGCACCAGCGCCGGCGTCGACGACAAGCTGACCTACACGCCGCTCTCGTTCGGCATGCTGCACGGGGCGCTGCGGCAGTACTGGAAGCTGGTCGCCAGTCGGCCGGGTCAGGAGGCGGTCAAGACGACGCTCGAGCAGCGGCTGGTGCGCACGTTCAAGCTGGTGGTCAACGGCTGGGACGACGGGAACGGCGACGAGAAGGTCGACTTCCCGGGCGAGTGCATCGGCGCGGGCCTACAGCTGGCCGAGCGGGCGCTCACCGGCGAGATGTCGCTCGCCGAGGACGGCGCGGACCGCGACCACGACTGCGTGAAGGAAATCGGCGCCGCCAAGCAGCCCGCGGCGCTGGCAGGTGAGCTGGTGCTGGTTCCCAGCAAGTAGGTCCGTGCTAGAGGTTGCACCCATGTCTTCCCGCAGCACCGATACACCGTCCGAGAGCACGAACGACCCGACGAGCGGACCCGCAGCAGGCGCGCTCGTCGGGGATCGCGACAGTGCGGCCCATCCGAGCAGCAATAGCGACTCAGCGCGGCCCGAGGGCGACCGCGCTCTTTTCAGCGAAGGCGGCGCGCCCGACCGCGCGCTCTTCAGCGAAGGCGACGCGCCCGACCGCGCTCTCTTCAGCGAAGGCGGCGCGCCCGACCGCGCTCTTTCCAGCCAAGGCGACGCGCCCGACCGCGCGCTCTTCAGCGAGAGCAAGGCCGGCGAGCGCGACCGCGACAACGGTGTGCCACCTCGGCGAGCCGATCGCACGGAGCTGACTCGCGCCGGGCGCGCCTTCCTCGAAGCGGATCCGACGGTGCGCACCCTCAATGGGATCGATCCTGTCGAGGCGGGCGGCAGCACCGGCACCAAGGCGCGTGACCTGGCTGCGCGCGGACGCTCCATCACCGACGGACAACGGGTGATCCGCACGCGCGGCACCGGCGAGCGCGCCCGGCGCGTCGAGCGCGGCCTGCCCACCGAGCGCGATCTTCGGCCACCGCCCGGCTGTCGCACGGGCTTGGGCGCCGTCGTCGCCGAGGCCGACGTCGCGGTCAGCGGCACCGCGGTCTTGCCCGGCTGGCGCCGCACCAACCTCCTGGCCACCCAGCGCGGCCGGCTGATCGCCGTCGGGCTCGCGGTCGTCGTCTGCACGCTCTCTCGCTGGCTGCTGCGCCCCGCCTGGCCCGACGACTACGATTCCATCGGCTTCGTCCTCGGCGTCGACGACTTCGACCTGCGCCGTTTCCAGCCCCATGCCCCGGGCTACCCGGTCTATCTCGCGCTCGCTCGCATCCTGCGCGCCCTCGGCCTCAGCGCTCTCGATGCCACCACCGGCGTCTCGGCGCTCGCCGCCGGCGTCAGCGCCGCCGCCCTCTACGTCATCGCACGAGAGCTGCGCGGCCCGCGCGCCGGTCTCCTGGCGGTCGCCTTCTTCACCGTCGCCAGCCTGCCCTGGCTCCTCGGCACCATGGCGCTCAGCGACGCCACCGCGCTCGCTTTTGGCCTGGTGGCCACCGCAGCCTGGTTGCGCGGCCGCGTCGTCGCCGCCGCCGTCCTCATCGGGCTGCTCCTCGGCGTGCGCCTCTCCTACTTCCCGCTCGCCCTCGTGGGGACATACCTCTTGCTGGCGCGCCGACGCACGGCTCCCATCCTCCTTGGCCTCTCGGCGGGGATCGTCGCCTGGGCCGTCCCCTTCGCGCTCATCGTCGGCAAAGCGCTGCCGCAGCTGGTGCGCACGCACGTGGCCGGCCACTTCCGCGACTGGGGCGGCTCGGTCGTCACCCGGCCGTCGCCGTGGTTGCGCCTCGGCTGCTTCGTCCGCGACCTGGTCTTCGACGGCCTGGCGCCCGAGCTCCTGACGCTCGCCCTCGTCCTCGCCGTCGTGGGCCTGGCGCTGCAGCGCCGACCGTCGCTGCGCCTGGCCGGCCAGACGACGCTCGCGCTCTTGCCCTACGCGCTCTGGGTGCTGCTCGGGCAAAACGTCGTCGAGCAGCCTCGCCATGTCTTGCCGCTGGTCGCGGCGCTCATCGTCGGTATGGCCTGTCTCTTCGCGAGGCCCGGCACGCCGTTTTATCTCGGCCTCCTGGCGCTCGTCGGCATGGCGGCCCAGAGCGCGCCGCTCGCCTGGACGCACGCGCACCAACCGCCACCTGCCGTCGCTGCGGCCGAGCATCTCTCGGCGGCGTTCGCCCCCGGGGACACCGTCGTCTTTGGCGGACGCGCGGCGCGCCTCATCCGCTTTGCCGCCCCCGGGCTCGCCACCCGCGAGCGCACCTGGCTCTCCGAGGTCGACGTCGACCTGGCGCGCGTCAACTCCCTGCCGCCGCACATTCACGTCACCTCGGAGGTTGAGGCCGACGCCAGCCGGCGCCGCCGCTTGCAGCCGGGCCCGCTCTTCTGTCGCGATGCGCGGCTCGACCGCACCCGTCCTTGTTTGCAGCTCTTCGAGTATTCTCTGGTGTCCCGATGAAGTACCTCGTCTGTGTCCTTTTTCTCGTCGCCTGCGGTGGCGATCCTCCGTCGGTGCAACGTTCGACCACGCTGGCCCTCGGCCGCGACGGGCTGTGGGCGGTCAACCCCGACGCCGACTCGGTCTCGCTGGTCGATCCGACGAGCCGCAGCCGGCTCGCCGAGATCGCGCTCGGCGAGCGGGCCAGCGTCGAGAGCGGCGACGAGCCGGGCGACCCCCGTGGCGGCCGCTTCGAGCCGCGGGTCCAGCCGCGCGCCCTCGCGCTTTCGCCCGACGAGCACACGCTCTGGGTCGTCGGCGAGCGCTCCGGCAAGCTCTACGCCATCGACACCGCCGCCCGCAGCCTCGCCGCCACCATCGACGTCGGGGTCGGGCCCACCGCCGTGGTCACCGATGGCCGTCGCGTGTACGTCGTCTGCAGCCTCAGCGCCACCCTGGTTGCCGTCGACGCACGCAGCCACGAGGTGGTCGCCACCCGCGAGGTCGGCGACATGCCCTTTGGCGCCGCGCTCTCCGGTCAGCGCCTCTTCGTCAGCACCTTCCTCGAGGGGGCCGGCGTCGTCACGCTCGACCGCGACAGCCTCGAGATCCGCTCGCGCCTCAGCCTCGCCGAGGTCGAGCCCGGCGCCGACAAGCGCCTGCCCAACGGCGTTCCCCGCGGCGTCTACACCATCTCGCCGCAGCCGACCACCGGCGCGCTCTGGCTGCCGCACATCATGCTGGCGGTCAAGACGGCGCAGCCCGCGCTCGACTTCGAATCGACGGTTTTTCCCACCGTCACCGTGCTCAGCGCCGACGGGTCGCGCGAGGACCAGCAGCTGACCTTCGTCCCGAAGGGCGTGCCGGGCGCTCGCGGCGCCTTCGACGACAGCGTCTCGGGCCCCCGCGACATCGCCTTCACCCCCGACGGCAAGCTCGCCCTCGTGGCGCTGCAGAACAGCGAGGACCTTCTGGTCTTCGACGCGCTCTCGGGACATCAGCTCGCCCTCGTGCGCCCGCTGCCCGCCACCATGCTCGACGGCGTCGTCGTCGCCGGCGATGGCAAGCACGCCTACGTCAACGGGCGCAACAGCCACAACGTGGTGGTTCTCGCCATCGACCCGATGGATGCCATCGCCCCGGTCACCGTTGACGGACCCGCCATCGACCTCCTCGAGCGCGACCCGATGCCGCCCGAGCTGCGCCTCGGCCAGCGCCTGTTCTACACCGCCAACTCGGCGGCCTTCCCCATCACCAAGAACTTCTGGGTCGCCTGCGCCTCTTGCCACCTCGAGGGCGGCACCGACGCGGTCACCTGGCTCTTCGCGCAAGGCCCGCGCGACACGCCGTCCAACGCCGGCGGCATGGCCACCACCGGCTTTCTCCAGCGCCAGGCCACCCGTGTTGGCGTCGACGAGTACGACGAGACCATCAACGTCGAGCAGGGCGGCAGCTTTCACCGAGACGCGCCGGCGCAGCGCCCGCTCCTCGACGCGCTCACCGCCTACGTCAACCGCGCCATACCCCTGCCGCCCAATCCGCACCTCGCACCGACGGGCCTCAGCGAGTCACAGGCGGCCGGCAAGGCGACCTTCGAGGAGCGCTGCACCAGCTGTCATAGCGGGCCGCAGCTCACCGACAGCGGCGCCGGCAATCCACGCCTCGAGCGCACCGGCGAGGTCCTGCTGCACGACATCGGCACTTGCGTGAAGGGCGGCGTCTTTCCCGACCGTCCCGCCCTCGACACGGTGACCGGCGCCCTGCGCGACGCCTGCCTCTTCGATACCCCCAGCCTGCGCGGCGTCTTTGCCACCCCGCCTTACTTCCACGACGGCAGCGCCGCCACTCTCCACGACGTCGTCGACCGCTTGCCGCAGTCGGCGTCGCTCTCTCCCAAAGCCAAGGCCGACCTCGTCGAGTACCTGCTCACCCTCTGAGCAGCGACGAAACGCGGCCGAGATCTCGCGGCTCAGAGCGGCGGTATCGGCTCGGGTGACGCCAGATCGGGCGGACCGCCGAGGTCGCGCGTCGTCCCGGCATCGTTGACGTCGCCTCCGCCGATGATCACGCCGGCGTCGATCGCTCCCCCGGTCCCCGTGCCGTTTCCCGCTCCCGTCCCGCCGCGCGCAGCCGGACTGCCGCTCGCCGTGTCGACCGTCGGTGGATTGCTGTCGCAACCGGCCAGCAGGCCACAAAAACACAGGCACCAGAGAATCCGTTGCATGGCTACTCCTCCGAGGCGCGCCGTCAGCCTCACGAGGGTTGTGCGCGCGCCACGGGACTTCGCAACCAACCTACTTGTCCCAGTCGAGCTTGATCTCCTTGCTCTCGCCCGGGGCCAGCGACACCGGATAGCTCTCCCGTCGCCCCTTGGGCTCGTTGACCAGCGTGATGGTGTGCTTGCCCGAGGCGATGACGTAGCGATACACCGGTGTCTGACGCAGCTGCTGCCCGTCGACGTAAACGATGGCCCACGGGCGCACCTGGATGGAGAGCAGGCTCTTGCCCTCCGGCTCCTTCATCACCGCCTTGGTCGCGTGCTTGTGCTCGTGCTTGGACGGCTTTTCGACGGGACGCTTCTCCTCGACGACGGGCGGCGCCTCCACCGGCTCGGGCGTCTCGACCTTCTTCGGCGTCATCAGCAGCGTGAAGGGGTTGTCGCCCTCGGCCACCAAAATCTCGGCCTCCTTCGGCTCGTAGCCGTCGAGCGCGAAGCTGACCTTGGCGATGGTCCCGACCTCGGCCTCGAGCACCGTCGGAGTGAACGCGGGGTGCGGCTTGCCGTTGACCATCACCGAGGCGCCCGGCGGCTTGGAGCCGAGGCGAATGCGCCCCATCAGCTTCGCCTTGGGCGCCGGCGGCTTGAGCGGCATCACGATGCGCGCCCCAAAGGCCGAGCCCACCCCGACGAGCCCGGCGAGCAGCGGACCGAAGACCCAGCGCAGCGGCGACTTGCGCGGCCGTTGCACGAGCGGCAGACGGCCCGACGGCATCTGCTGCATCAGCGTCGGCACCACCGGCTTTTGCGGGGCCACGGGCGCAACCACCGCCGGCGCCCGGTCGAGCATCATGGTCGCCTGATTGGAAGGAGCCTGGCCCGACCCCGTCGGAGAAGGCGCCGGCGCAGGCGGCGGCGGTCCACCCGAAGCCATGCCACCCGGTGGCACGATCTGCGTCTTCTTGGGCGGATCTTTCGAGTTGGACATGTTCGGAAGCCCTTTCGCCTCACCGTCGGGAAGCGTCTTGTTGGCCGGAATCAACGTGGCGCGCTTGCGCCCTTCGGGAAAAACCTCGCGTACGTACTGCCCGAGCGCCATCGAGGATAGCCCGTAGAGCGGCGAGGCGGCCAGCGCCTTGGCAGCCTCCGCCGCCGACTCGAAGCGCGAGGCCGGCTCCCGCGCCGTCATGCGCGCCACGATGCGCTCGAGCTCGACCGGCACCTGCGGAGCGACGCTGCGCAGCTTGGGCACCTTGCCGTCGCGCACCCGGTCGACGATGTCCGGCTCCTCGAGCCCCTGATAGAGCCGGCGCTGCGCCAGCAGCTCCCAGAGGATGATGCCCATCGAGTACAGATCGCTGCGCCCGTCGAGCGCCTGGCCGGTCACCTGCTCGGGGCTCATGTACGTCAGCTTGCCGCGCACCATGCCGTTGGTGGTCACCGAGGCGCGCGCCACCGCCTTGGCGATGCCGAAGTCGCTGAGCTTCACCTCGCCGGCGAACGACACCAGAATGTTATGAGGCGAAACATCGCGATGCACGATGCCGAGGTCGCGCCCGTTCTCGACGCGCGTGTGCGCGTAGTGCAGGCCGCGCAAGGCCTCGACGGCAACGTAGATGGCCTCGCCGGCGCCCATCGGGCGACGAAAGCGCGCGCCCTCGCGAAAGAGCGAGCGCAGGTCCTTGCCCTCGACGTACTCCATCGCGATGTAGTAGGTCGGCTCGTCGTCGGCGGCCAGACTGGCGCGGTCGAAGTCGAAGATCTGCACGATGTTGGCGTGCTGCAGCCGGGCCACGAGGCGCGCCTCGTCGATGAACATGCGCACGAAGTCGGAGTCGGCAGAGAGCTGCGGCAAGATGCGCTTGATGACGACTTCCTTCTCGAAGCCGGCGGCGCCGTGCGTCTTGGCGCGATAGATCTCGGCCATGCCACCAATCGCGATGCGCTCGAGCAGGCTGTAGCGCCCATACCGTTGGCCGGCCTCAGGCGACGCGCCGTCTTCTTGCGAATCTTCTTGCGTACCGGGGGACACCAGCGGCGAACCTTAGCGCTTTTTCCGTGGCTTGACGAGGGGCGACGCCTGACGCTACCGTCGCGGCCGTGAGCACAGACCGAGTGGGCGAGTGGCGCGTAATGCCGTTGACCGGGGCCGCAGGGACAGCCGCCAGGCTGCCTATTTTGGCCGAGAAAGGTCTCATGATCTCGACTTCCAACTTTCGCGCGCTGCTTCTGGCGCTCTTGCCGCTCAGCCTCGGCTGCGCCGCCTTCCAGGGCGGCATGAAGTCGGTGGGCGAGACCGGCGACCAGGTCAAAGGCGCCGCCGAAAAAGGCAAGGGCGAGGCCGACAAGGGCAAAGAAGAGTCCGGCAAAGCCAAGGGTGACAAGGGCGGCGGCGGCGGCGGTGGTGGCGACGAGGAAGACGGCGACCGCCTGAAGGCCAAGGAAGACAAGACCAACACCCCCATCGACGACAAGCTCGACCCGAAAAAGGGCGACAAGGCAGACTGGCGCAAGTTCCAGCTGGGTGGCCGCCGCGACGTCCTCACCGTCGAGCTGCACTGGGACGAAGAGGCGGTCAACCTCGACGTCGACGTCTTCGACGCCTACGGCGACCGCGTCGGCAAGTCGCCGCCCAAGATGGAAGGCCAGAGCATCAAGCGCGTGCTCATCCAGGTCGACCCCGGGCTCTACTACGTGCGCGTCTCCGCACCGACGGACAAAGACAAGTCCATCTACACCTTGGCGGTCAAGTGGAAGGGCCCGCAGCTGGCGGTCAAGCCCGAGCCCAAGCCCGAGGCTGCGGCGGCGCCCGTTCCGACTCCTGCACCGGCGCCGACTCCCGCCCCGGCGCCTGGCCCCGGTGCTCCCGTTCCCGGTGCTCCCGTCCCTGGTGGGCCCCCGGTCCCGGCGCCCCCCGATCCCAACAAGCTCTTCGGCTCGATCATCAACGCGGTCAAGGACCAGGGTCAGACCGTGCTCGTCCTCGACAAAGGCACCGCCGCCAAGGTTCGACGCGGCCTCAGCGGCCTCATCCTCGAGGGTGGCGACGGCGAGAAGCCGCTGGAAGGCGGCAGCTTCGTCATCGAGGAGGCGCAGGACGGACGCAGCCGGGCGCGCACGCCGTACAACAAGCCGATCGGCAAGAATCGCCGCGTCATCATCATGCTCAAGTGACCTTTCCATTGATTGGGCGACGGGAGTTTTTGGGCTAAAATGCGACCACTTATGAAGCGAATCGTCACCGGTCTGATGTGCGCCGCCGTGTTTGCAGCTTGCGGCGGTAAGAAAGAGGGCACGACGCCGGTCGACTCCAAAACCGCCAAGGCCGACGCCAGGGCCGATGCGCGCAGCGGCCCCGACGGCAAGCGCTCGGGCGCCCAGGTCTTGCGTCCCAACGTCCCCAAGACCGACGAGGTCAGCTACGTCAACGCCGACCGCACCGACTGGTACGCCGTCGAGCTCAAGGGCAAAGGCGGCGTCCTCACGACGCAGCTCAACTGGGACGTCGAGAGCTCGGACGTCATGATCGACGTCTTCAACGAGCTCGGCCGGCAGATATCCAACTCGCCGGTCAAAGACCGCGGGCGCAAAGACAAGACCTTGCTCACGCAGATCGAGCAGCCGGGCACCTACTACATCCGCATCACGGCGCCGACCAAGATCGACGCCACCGTCTACACCGTGGTGGCCCGCTGGGAGGAGCCGCTGCCGGTGCCGCCGCCGCAGCCGGTGGTCATCGTGACGCCGCCCCTGCCGCGCCCCGAGCCCGAGGAAGACGGCCGTCGTCGCCACCCGCCACGGCCACCAAGGCAGGCGCCCGACGATCCGCCGGCGCCGCGCGAAACCGTGCAGGGCCGCATCCTGCAGTCGGTGCGCGACGGACAGCTCACCATCATCACCATCGACAAGGGCTCGGCCGCCGGCATGCGCGTCGGCATGACCGGCAACATCCTCGACGGAGCCACCGGCGAGGAGCCGCTCGAGGGCGGCGCCTTTCGCATCACCAAGGTCGACTCGTCGCGCGCCGTCGGGGTCACCCAGCTGCGCAACATCGGACGCAATACGCGCGTCGCCATCGGCGTGGGGAAATAGTCTTGGCCGGCGATCCACTGGTCGGACGCGTTCTGGCGGACCGCTTCGAGATCCGCGAGCGCATTGGCGAGGGCGGCACCGGCGTGGTCTACCGGGCGCGTCAGCTCTCCGTCGACCGTGACATCGCCATCAAGATCCTCGGAGCGCACGTCTCGACCGACCCGCAGTGGGTCAAACGCTTCCACAACGAGGCGCGCGCCGCGTCCCGGCTCTCGCACCCGAACACGGTGCAGCTCATCGACTTCGGGCAGACCAAAGAGGGCCTGCTCTTCATTGCCATGGAGCTGCTGCATGGCCGCTCGCTGCGCACCGAGATCGAGCGCAGCTTTCGCCTGCCGACGGCGCGGGTCCTGCGCATCGTCTCGCAGATGTGCGCCTCGCTCGGCGAAGCGCATGGCCAGGGCATCATCCATCGCGACATCAAGCCGGACAACGTCTACCTCGTCGAGGTCAAGGGCGCCGGCGACTACGTGAAGGTGCTCGACTTCTCGGTGGCCAAGCTCGATACGCCGGATGCGCAGGTGACGCGCGCCGGCGTGGTTTTCGGGACGCCGGCGTACATGAGCCCGGAGCAGGGGCGCGGCATCAAGCTCGACGCGCGCTCCGACGTCTACGCCGTCGGCATCGTGATGTACGAGATGCTCGGGGGAAAGCCGCCGTTCGACGCGCAGAACCCGACCGATGTCGTGCTCATGCACCTGCAGGCGACGCCGCCGCCCTTGCCGAGCGACGTGCCGCAGCAGGTGGCCCGCGAGGTCATGCGGGCGCTCGAGAAAGATCCCAACCGGCGCCACCAGACGGCGGAGGAGCTCGACCACGCGTGTCAGGCGGCGATGGCCGACCTCTACCCGCGGCAGACGCCGGGGTCGGGGCTGCATCAGCAGCTGTCGGCGCCCAACCAACCCGTGCGGATGCAGCCGCAGGCTGCACCACAGGCCAATACGATGATTGCATCGTCGCCCAAGCCCAAGCCGGTGGCCGACCAGCGGACCCTGCTGGCCGACGCGCCCAAGGCGGTCCCGGTGCCCGAGCAGCGGACGCAGATGGCCATGCCAGCGCCACAGCAGCCGGTCCGCGGTGCCACGCCCATCGCCGAGCAGCGCACCATGATGGCCGCGGCGCCCACGGCCGCACCGCGTGGCGTCGCCGAGCAGAAGACCATGATGGGCATGCAGGCACCAGTGCTGCCGCCGCCGCCCAATGCGCCGCCGCCCGCGGGGCCCAATCCCAACGAGCAGCGGACGCAGATGGCCATGCCGGCGCCGAGCGTCGGCCAGAGCGATCAGCGGACGCAGATGGCGATGTCGGCGCCCATCCCGTCGGGGCGCGGCACCATGGTGCTGCCGGAGAGCAGCGGCGTCGTCGCCTTCGCCGAGGCCGAGGCCGCCCGGGTGCGCGAGGAGATGAACCGCGAGAACGCACCCGCCGAGGGCAGCGTCCTCTTCTGGATCGTGTGGGTGCTCATCGGGCTCGCCGGCGGGCTGGGGTACCATTTCTACCTCCTGCAGCGATTGAAGACGGGCCAATGAGCTTCAGCCAATGAGCCTCAGCCCATGAGCCTCAGCCCATGAGCCTCAGCCCATGAGCCCCGACGAGCTGGCCAGCGATCCCGAGCCGCGAGCGCACCAGCGCCTGGCGCAGATCATCGACCAGCGCCTGGTGCAAAAGTGCCTGCGCTGGGATCGCGAATGGCACGGGCCACTGACGCCGCTCAAGCTCGGCATCGAGAACGTACCGCGCACCTCGCTCGAGCCCGAGGGCTGGGGGCTGCGCGACATGGAGCCGCGCGAGGTCTTGCGGCCCCAGGACCTCGTCGACGCGCTCAAGCAGCGGATGCCGCAGGCGCTGCTGCGCGATCTACATCGGCCGGTGCGCCCGGTGGTGCGGCCGCCGGGAGAGCATCACTACGAGCACGACCCGGCGGGCGTCATCGCGCTCAAGAGCGCCAAGATGGCCCAGCTGCGCGAGGCCTTGCCGACGGTAGATCCGCTGGTGCGCGAGGTCGTGGCCTTGCAGACCTGGCGACGCGCCTTGCTGCGCGAGCCGTGGAAGCCCTACCTCGACGACGAAGCGCCGCGCGGCGAGCTGCGCTGAGCTCGGCTTTCAGCGGATCGGGAAGGGGCAGACGGCGGGCGGCACGAAGCCGCGCAGATGCTCCACGAGCGCACCGGCGTCAGCGACGGTGACCTCGGGCGCCGGCTGGTAGACGCAGCTGCGAAAGGCGATGCCCCCCGAGCCCGGCGACAGGTCGGGGCGCGCCGGGCAGCCACCGAGGGCGAGCAGGCGCGCGGCGACCCAGCAGTCGAGGAAGAGCCGCCGGTCGAGGTGCTCGGCGAGAAGCGGCCGCAAGAGAGAGAGGGTGCGCATCCAGAAGGCGCGATCGCACCAGTCGGGGGGCGGCTTGAGCGCATTGAGCGCCACCTTGTCGACGCTGGGCAGGGCGAGCAGCTGGGCCAGCAGCGGGCTCACGAGACGCTCGGCCATCTCGGGGGTGTCGAGGGTGGCGAGGACGACGATGTCGAGCTCCGGCTGGGCCTGGCGAAGCGCCTCGGTGACGGTGGCGACCTCGGCGACCTCGGCGCCTGCCTGGCGACGACGCAGGCTGCGATAGGGCTGGGCGACGCCCTTGTACGAATCGAAGCTGAGGTTGACGCGGGCGACCCCCGCGAAGATCTCGGGATGCTGCGACGCCAGCGTCAGCGTCGTCGTGAGGGCAACCGGCCGGCGAGCCGCCGCGAGGAGCCGACGGAGCGCCAGCGGGCCGACGGGCTCGCTCCAGGGCTCCGAAAGTGCGATGGCCACCTCGTCATATTCGAGGCGCTGCAGGAGCTCTTCGGCGAGAGGCAGCATGTCCGACGGGGAATCGAGCTTCTGGCGCTTCCCCAGGTAACAAAAACTGCACGCTACCCGACATTGATTTCCGTCGAGATGAATGGAGAGAACACCAAGACTCTCCGGCTTCGTTGACAGCGCAAAACCCGGCGTCATACGATCTCCAGTCTATGTCACTTCGCATCGAGTGCGCCGGCAAGACCGACGTCGGTCTCGTTCGTGAAAAGAACGAGGACTCGATGCTCATCGATCCGAGCATCGGCCTCTACGTCGTCTGCGACGGAATGGGCGGTCACGTCGGCGGTCAGGTCGCTTCCCAGCTCTCGGTGGCCACCGTCGCCGAGGTCATCCGCAACGGCAACCCACCCCCGGCCGAGGACGACGCCGATCCGCTGGTCACCGCGATCCGCTGCGCCAACGCCGCCGTCTTCACCAAGGCGCGCGCCGACATCTCCCTGCACAACATGGGCACCACCGTCGTCGCCGTGCGGGCGTCGGACGACCTCCTGCACATCTGCCACGTCGGAGACAGCCGCATCTATCGGCTGCGCGAAGGGGCGCTCGAGCAGGTGACGCGGGACCACTCGCTCATCAACCTCTACAAGGACAACCCGGAGCTGGCCCAGCGCTTCGGGCCGCCCAACTCCAACGTCATCGTGCGCGCCGTAGGGCTGCGCGAGAACGTCGAGGTCGACCATCGGGTCATCGCGATGGAGGCCGGCGATCTCTACCTCCTGTGCTGCGACGGTCTCACCGACATGGTCGACGACTGGATGATCCGCGAGATGCTCTCCGACGGCACCGAGGGCGTCCTCGACGACTGCGCCGACGCGCTCATCCGCGGCGCGCTGTCCAACGGCGGCATCGACAACGTCACGGTCATCCTGCTGCGCATCACCGAGTAGCCGCCATCGACGCGCTCTCATCCGCACGAGAGCTCGCCCGTGCCCACCCGTCGCTGGCACGCCCTCACCTGGCCGCCTGCTGAAGCCCCGATCTCGCCGTTCGCCGCGCGCACGAGCTCGCCGCTGCGCGGGCGACCTCAGCGTGCTGGATGGGCCGCGACCAGCGCCTTCAAGCGCACCATGGTGGTCGTCCCCTGGCGCTTGAGCAGCGCGTTCTCCTTGTACGCCTCGAAGACCTCGGCCTCCGCGCGCTTCATCCGCGCCTGCCGCTCGGCCACGGGCGCCGTGCGCGCCGCGAGAAAGCGCAGCTGGGCGCGCAGCCCGAGCGACGGTGCATCCCGCGGGTTGCTCTGCAGCGCCCGGTCCGCGGCGACCAGCCCACGCGCAATCGCCGCCTCGGGCGACCGATCGTTCTGGATCTCCCATTCGGCATGCAAGCGCTCGAGCTCGATGATCGCCCGCGCGATGTCGGGCTCCGAATCATTGAGCTCGCTTCCCCGTCGCAGCGCCTCGGTCGCGAGGGCAAAGCTCGGCTCCGGATTGCCCCCCGGTCGCAACATTTCCCAGCGCGCCTGGATGGTCGAGATGAGCCCGCTCCACAGATAAAAATAGGGATGCCGCGGATTGACCTTCATCGCCGCCTCGAGGGTCGCCCGCCCGGCCTGCACCGCCGCCGTCGGGTCCTCCCCCCGTTCGATGAGGTCGAGCGCCGCCACCCAGCGATAGTTGGCCACCGACTCGTGCGTCAGATGGTTGCGCGGATTCATCGAGAGCGCGCGCTCGCACGCCGGTAGCGCGCGCGCCAAGATGGGCCTCGCGTCCTGGCCCATCATCGCCATCTGCTCGGCCAGCTCGTTGTTGGTCAGGCAGAGATTGCTGAAGCTGGCCTGCAGGCCCGGATTGAGCTCGATGCTCCGCTCGTACGACGCGCCCGCGCGCTCGAGCTCGGCCCGCCCATCTCGTCCGTCGCTGATCTGCTGATGCCCGACGTACAGATGCGCGAACGCGAGGGCGCGGTGAGCGCTCGCCAGGCCGGGCCCGAGCTTGACGCCTCGCTCCGCCGCGACGACGGCCTCACGGGCCAGCCGGCTGCCGTCGAACCCACGCTCCGTCTCGCAGCTGGCGAGCCGCAAGAGCGCCGACGACAGCGCCGCCTGCGGCTCGGCCGAGGCCGGCGCGATCTCGACGGCGCGACGAGCCGCCTTGATGGCGCGGTCGAAGAACGGGCGCGGCTCGTGTCCCTGATCGTAGACGGCGAGCCCGGCGTCGAGCGCAATCTGGCTCAGCATGAGATGCGCCCGCAGCAGCTGAGGCGCCCGTTCACAGGCCCGCTCGGCGAGCTGCAGGGCGCGCGTCATCAGCGGCTCGGCACGCGTGTCGCCATGCGCGTCGAAATATCGCCCGACGAGATAGTTGAGCTGCGCCTGACTGGCGAGCGCATTGCCGTTGTCGGGGTCGACGCGCAGCGCCAGCTCGCAGGCGGCGCTCCCCTCGGTCCGCCGCTTCTCGACGATCTCGGGCGCGGCACCGGAGGCGAGCTCGACGGCCAGCGTCGAGACCATGCGCTGACAGTCGCCGTCGTACGAGGCGCTGTCGGAGTGCGCGATGGCCGTCGCCGCCTGGTACGCGTGGCCGGCGCTGTCGTACTCGCGCAACGCCGCCTTGCCGTCCCCTTTGCTCCACCGCTCGTCGCCGCGCGCGACGTGCACGTCACCCGCCAGGCGCAGCGATTCGAAGAGCCAGGGCACGCGCTGGCGGGCCTTGTCGGCGCGCGACAGGGCGTCGTCATAGCGCCCTTCGTAGTAGGCGATCAGCGCCTCGAGATACTCGACGGGCTCGAGCAGCGAGCCCTCGCCCTTTTGCAGCAGGCGGCGCGCCGGCTCGCGGTACTGGCGCGCCAGCTCCTCTTGCTTCGCCGCCTGCTGCGCCGGCTCCTCCAGCTGACGCGCCTGCCGCAGCTTGGCCATGTAGGTCTCGCCGAGCGCGCGACCGAGCGAATGCTCGAGGTCGGCCGGGCGATAACCGTCGTCGTAGGCGCGCTGCAGCTCGGCCAGCGCCGCCTCCTGATTGCCGAGCACCAGCCAGCCGCGCCCCACGGCGTAGCGGGCCGGCCCCTCCTGCGCCGACGAGAGACGAGGCAGGGTGCCGGCAATCTGGCGCACCTCGCGCTCGACCGCTTCGCGCTCCTTGCGCGCGTCGTGCAGCGGCGCCATCGCCGCCTGTCGCATCACCAGCTCGAACTGCTCGACCTTCTGCCCGAAGAGCTGCGCCTGCCGCGCCTGCTCACTCGCCGCCCTGCGCGCCTGCAGCGCCATGCCGGCGAAGCCGAGCGCCAAGGAGCCAACCGCGAGGAGCGGCGCGTGCCGGCGCAGCCGGCGGCCGAGCTGGCGCAACCTCGGGTGTCCGCCCGCGCTCACCGGCTCACCGTCGAGAAAACGCTGCAGATCGAGCGCCAGCTCGCGCGCCGTCTCGTAGCGCTGCTCCGGCGCCTTGCTGAGACAGCGCCGCACGATGCGCTCGAGGCTCACCGGCAACGAGGCGTCGAGCTGCCGCAGTCGCCGCGGCTCGACCTCGCGCACCTTGCGCATGACCTCCTCGACGCTGCCCTCGGGAAACGGCGGCTGGCCGGTACAGGCGTCGTACAAGGTCGCGCCGAGACCGTAGACGTCGGTACGCCGATCGAGCCGCGACTCGCCGCGCGCCTGCTCGGGCGCCATGTACTGCGGCGTGCCGACGACGAAGCCGTCCGCCTGATGGCTGACGTCGTGCGCCGCGCCGAAGTCGGTGACGTACGGCTTGTAGCCGCCCTCGACACGCTCGATGAGAATGTTACTGGGCTTTACATCACGGTGAATGAGCCCGATGCGATGCGCCGCATGCAACCCTTCGGCGACCTGCAGCACGATGCGCACGCGCTCCTCGAGGCTCATGACGCCGCCGAGCTCGTGGAAGGTCTCGCCCTCGACGTACTGCATGGCGATGAACGGCTGCCCGTCGAGGTCACCGACGCCGTAGACCTTGCGCACGTGCTCGTGCTCGACGCGCGCCTGCGCCTGCGCCTCGGCGACGAGGAGCGCGGTCTCCTCCGGCTTGTCGCTGCGCAGCAGCTTGAGCGCCACGTGACGACGCAGCCGCGCGTCCCACGCCTTGTAGACGTCCCCGTCGCTGCCATGGCCGAGGAGCCCGATGATCTCGAAGCGATTGGGCGGAAAAGCCGGAACCGGACCGGTATCGTCGAGCGCCCAGCCGTCGCCCGGCTGCTGCGCCGGCAAGGTCGGAGCGTGGCCGGTCGCCTCGCCGATGGAGCTCGCGGTCTCGTCACCCGGCGAGCCCGAGTCGAGAGTGGAGGCGGAGCGCTCAGCCGGGTCGAGCGTCTGCTCGTCCCCCAGCCGATCGTCGGAGCTCACTGCCACTCCTCCGCACCGCTGCGACCGACGCGGCGATGACTACCCGCTTCCTCCGCGAGCGCAGCAAACTCACGGCGCAGCAGCGGATTGATGTCGAAGGCCCGCTCGAATTCCTGCCCCGCCTGCGAGAGCAGCGTCGCTCGTCGCTCGACGGGAGCCAGTCGCGCCTCGAAGAGAATGAGCACGGCATCGAGCGCCAGGAGGCGCGCGTTGCGCGGGTTGCTGCGCAGCGCCACCTCGGTCGCCGAGCGTCCCGCACGCAACGTCGCCGGCTCCAGCTTGCCGCCGTGCAGCTGCCCGTCCGCCCGCCAGCGATGAAGCTCGGCCGCCGCCTCGAGCGCGATCGCATCGCGCCCGGCATCTTGCAGCGCCTTGTCGATGGCTGCTTGAGCGCGCTCGAAGCTGGCGCGTGGCGACCGGTGATGCGCCGCCTCCATGCGCCCGGCCAGCGTCGCCAGCCGACACTCCACGATCGAGAGCTCGCGCGTCGGCGCAGCCTTTTGCCGCTTCTCGAGGAGCGCCATCGCCGCGGCGAGCTCGACACGCCCATCGCGACCGTTCGTCATCTCCCAGCGCACCTGCGCCTCGAGGCACTCGATCTCGACGATCCAGAGGGAGACGTCGGCCGGCGACAGCGTCTGGGCGCGCTGGCAGCTGGCCAGCGATTGTCGTAGCGACGCCCCCGGATCTTCGCCGCGCTCGGCCTCGTGGTTGGCCAGCGAGGCCCAGGTGATGCAAGCATTGTAGGGTCCCGAGACCTGCTCGGGCGCGAGGCGCGTCACCTCCTCGAACGAGCGCAGAGCCCGACGGTACTGCGCCCGCGCGTCGCGACCGCGAAAGGCGTCGTACTCCGCGAGACGCAGCTCGGCGAGACCGGCGGCGTTGCTCGTGAGGGCCAGGTTGGGCGCGAGCGCGCGCGCCTTGCCCGCCTGCTCGATGCTGTCGTGGAGCGCCACCTGCGGATCCTGCCCGAGCTCGGTCTCGTAGCTGCCGCGCGCCGACAGGATGGCCGCCAGCCGTACGTGCGACTCGACCGACGACGGCTCGAGCTCGACGGCACGGCGCGCCGACTGCAGCGCCTGCTCGAAGTGCGTCACCGGATCGCGCCCGCCTTCCCACTCGTAATAGGCGAGCTCGTAGTGGGCCATCGCCACCGTCATGTGGGCCGCCACGGTGAGCGGCGCCAGGACGACGATGTTGTCGGCGATCGCGATGGCCTTTTTGAGGGGCTCCCTCGGGTCCGCCCCCCGGCTGTGCGCTTGCTTGCCGAGATGCAGATGGACGTCGGCAGTGCTGGCGAGGGCGGCGATGCTGTTGGGGTCGGCCTTGAGCGCGAGGCCGCAGGCGGCAAAGGCGGCGCTCGACACGCCCGCATCGTTGTCATCGAGGCTGAGCACCTCGGAGAGGCGCTGGCATTCGTGGTCGCGCGTCGCCGCATCCGACGGTGCGATCAGCGTCGCCGCGGCAAAGCCCTGACTGGCCAGCTCGTACTCGCGACGCGCCGTCGAGAGGTCGCTCGCGAGCCTGCTCTGCCGCGCCATCACGACGTGAATTTCGCCCTGCAGCCGGGCCAGCTCGTACATCCACGGGCGGCGCGCGCGCACTTGCTCCGCGAGGCGCAAGGCATCGCCGTAGCGACGGTCGTAGAAGGCGACGAGCGCCTCGCCATAGTCGGGATCGTCCGACCCGGCCTCGCCCGCCATGCGCAGATATTTGAGCGCCGGCTCACGCAAGCGGGTCGCCGCATCCCGCATCCGTTCGACGCGCAGCGGCGCCTGATCGGTGCGCTGCGCCTCACGCAGCTCGCGTTGATAGAGCTCGCCGAGCACCCGGCCGAGCGCGTAGCCGACCTCGGGCGTGCGCAGCCCGTCGTCCCAGGCGCGCTGCAGGTGCACCCTCGCGCGGTCGACCTGGCCGAGCGTCAAGTAGCCCCGCCCGAGCGCGTACCGCGCCGGACCTTTGGCGACGCTCCCGAGGTCGGGCAAGGCAAGCTCGATGAGCCCCACCTGCTCGGCGACGAGGGCACGCTCGCGTCGCGTATCGTGGAGCGGCATCATCGCGCTCTGCCGCATGATGGCATCGAAGCGCTCGACCTCGCGACCATAGTGCTGCGCCTGTCGCACTTCCTCGGCGGCCAGGCGGCGCGCCTCGTAGGCCCAGCCCCCGAGACCGACGGCGAGGGCGCCCACCGAGATGAGCGCGACGTGCTTGCGCGTCAGCTTTCCCAGGCGATAAAAAAACGAGGGGCGCTCGGCCTGCACCGGCTCGCCGTCGAGATAGCGGCGCAGGTCTTCGGCGAAGGCGCGCGCCGTCTCGTATCGGCTCTCCGGCTCTTTCTCCATCGAGCGCCGCACGATCTTGTCGAGGTCCGACGGCACCGTGGGCTCGATGGCGCGCATCGAGCGCGGCGCCTCGTTGATCACGCGCTGCATGATGGAAAGTGGCGAGCCGTCGAAGGGGGCCCGCCCGCAGAGCAGCTCGTACAGCGTCGCGCCCAGCCCGTACACGTCGGTGCGCCGGTCGCAGCGTCCGCCCACCTTGGCCTGCTCGGGCGCCATGTACTGCGGCGTGCCGGCGATGACGCCGGTCATCGACGACTCCATCTCCCACGCCGTTCCGAAGTCGGTGACGTAGGCTTTCCACGCGTCGTCGATGCGCTCGACGAGCACGTTGCCGGGCTTGACGTCGCGATGGATGAGCCCCATGCGATGCGCGGCGTGCAGGCCCTCGGCGACCTGGATCATCACCTCGAGCCGCTCGCGGAGGCGCATGTCGCGGTAGGTGTCGCGCAGCGTCTTGCCGTTGATGTACTGCAGCGAGATGAAGGTCTGCCCCTCCATCTCGCCGACGCCGTAGACCTTGCGCACGTGCTCGTGCTCGACGCGCGCCTGGGCCTGCGCCTCGCGAATCAGGTGCGCCTGCAGCTCGGGCGAGCCGCCGCGCAGCAGCTTGAGCGCCACGTAGCGACGGAGCTGCTCGTCCCAGGCCTTGTGCACCTCGCCCATGCCGCCGCGGCCGAGGAAACCGACCAGCGAGAAGCGCTGCGCTCCGAGGGTGCGACGCTTGCCGGGGATGGTGGTGCGGACATCGCCGTCGCGCCAGGCGGGGGCGGGCTCACGCCGTCGGGTGTTGTCGACGCTCTCGCCGGCCAGGCGCTTGAGGCTGCGCAGGGCGACCCGGGGCACCGACGTGGTCTCGGGCCCGCCGTCGTGCGAGTGGCCGAGCGATTCTTCGGGATTGGTCTCGTCGTTGAGCAGGTCGCCGTCGACGGGAGCCATTCCCTCGACGGAGATGGTTTCGGCCACGGCGATACCGGCCCCCATCGAGGGGACGCTGACTGCCGGATCGGAGCGGTCACTGGCCTTCGTCAACCTTTCCGATAGTAACTCTCTTTACTCGTTATTTGTGTGAGAACTTGCCGGAACCAAAGGTTCGACTCCCATGATTTTGCGGACTTGCGCGATTCGGGGGACGAGGTCTCGCTTCATCGTGGGGGACTGCGTCAAGGCGTCCTGGAAATCCTGCAAGGCGCGCCGCGCGAGGTCCCCCTGCCGCCGCCCTCGGGCGTGCTCGCTCTCCAGGGCCAGCAGCATGCCACGGACGCGCAGGAGCGCCGGGGCCCGCGGGTTGACCGCGGCCGCGCGACTGATCGCAAGGAGGCCGCGCGCCACCGCTGCTGCCGCCGTCTTCGGGTCTGACCGCGCCGCTTCGACCTCGAGCTTGCCGAGCTCGAGCCAGGCGTAAAAAGCGTCGCCGTCGATGGCGAGGGCGGCCCGCGCCGCCGCCCGCCCCACCTCGAGGATGGCTCGAGCATCGCGCCCCGCCGCCGTCGCCGCGCGGGCTCGCAGGGTGCAAGTCGCCGCGAGGTTGCGCCGCGAGATCGCCGAGTTTCCGTCGATCGCGATGGCCCGCTCGCAGTTGCGCTGCGCCTTGTCGAGCACCTCGTCGGTGCTGCTGCCACGCTCGAGGAGCACGTCGGCAAGGTCGTTGTAGAGCCCGCAGGCGTTGTTGAAGCCGACGTCGAGCTGCGGCCGCATCTCCTGCACCTTGGCAAAGGCGGTCGCCGCCCGCTCGAGCGACGGGCGCGGGTCGAGCTCTATGGTGTCCTCGTAGCTCGCCAGCGCCCAGTGGCCCCAACCGATGCTGTTGTGCACGTCGTACATCTCGGGCGCCAGCTCGGCGGCGCGCTCGGCGTGCCCGATCGCCTGGCGCAGCGCGTGCCGCGGATCCATGCCGTGCATCGATTCGTACTCGCCGCGATGCGTGAGCGCGTAGCTCAGATAGACCCGCGGCTGGTACGAGCTCGGCTCGAGCTCGACGGCAGATTGCATGGCGAGCAGCGCGCGATCGAAGGCCGGCATCGGGTTGTCGCCGTGCTCGCCGAGGTAGCTCGCCTGCTCGTGATAGATGCGGCCGAGCAGCATCGGATAGGCGACGGCGGTGGTGTCGAGCATGCGCGCCTTCTGCACGAGCGTCGCCGCCGTCTCGAGGGTGGCGATGGGCGAGGCGCCGTGCGCCGACTGTTGGCGCGCCAGGTGCCAGAGCGCGGTGGCCTTTTTTCCATACGCGGGCGCGAGCTCGGGATCGATCTCGATGGCGGCATCGCAGGTGCGGGCGGCGCGCTCGACCCACTCGTCGAGCGTCTGGTCGCGCTCGCTGCGGATGCGCACGATGGCGACGAGGCGGCTGCACTCTCGTTCCTCGGTCAGCGCATCCGACGGGGCGATGAGCGCGGCCTGCGCGTAGGCCGCGCCTGCGAGCTCGAGCTCGGCGAGGGCACCAGCGACATCGTCGGCGAGGACGCGCGACTCGGCGAGCTCGGCGTGGACGTCGCCTTCGAGGCGCCGGCCTTCGTAAAACCAGGGCAGACGACTGCTCACGCGGCGCGCCCGGCCCATCGCGTCGTCGAGGCGGTGCTCGTAGAGCGCGATCAAGCCTTCGACGTGCTCGGGCGCCTCGAGCGGCAAGCTCTGCGCGGCGCGCAGGCGCTCGAGCGCCGCCACGCCGAACTGCTGCGAGAGCTCGCGTTCCCGTCGCTTGCGCGGCTCGCGATCGCTGATGCGCGAGGCCTCCTCGAGCCCGCGCGTGTAGAGCTCGCCGAGCGCACGGCCGATGGCGTAGGACATCTCGGCGGTGCGATAGCCGTCGCGCCAGGCGTCTTCGAGAACGGTGCGGGCCTTGCCGTACTTGCCGAGCGCCAGCAGACCCCGCCCGAGCGCCAGGCGTGCCGGCCCCCGCGAATCGGGGTCGAGCGACGGCAGCTCCTCCTCGATCTGCTCGAGGCGCAGCTGCACCTCTTCGCGCTCGCGTCGCATGTCGTGCCGCGGCAGCATGGCGCCGTGACGCAAGATGGCGTCGAACTGCTCGACGTCGCGGCCGTAGCGCTGGGCCCGGCGCGCCCGCTCGCTCGCCGTGTGTCGTGCCTGCCAGGCGACCCCGGCAAAGAGCAGCGCCAGCGATAGTAAACCGATGAAGGCGAACTTTCCAGCACAGTGGGATCCGAAGCTTGGAATTCACGTGACTTGAAGTCGCGG